>ENA-UONZ01000960-UONZ01000960.1-human-gut-metagenome-genome-assembly--contig:-C93old-NODE-960-length-38296-cov-62.291023_pt1 | contig 38296 bp, 34 predicted proteins | sample MGYA00242468_ERZ724015 | MGnify/ENA metagenome assembly ERZ724015
CCCGAAGGAATGTGCAATCCCGGTCAGGTCTATACGGTTTCTCAGGGAAAGAGCGGCATGATCGGCGTCTTCCGTCTGGAATCTCAGATGCTTCCCGGAAACGGAAAGTTTGAGCGGACGGGACTGAACTCTGACGGCAAATGCAAGGAGGCGGCGAACACTGCTTTCAACTATCTGAAAGCGAACGGGAACCGCATCAGCGGCGCGATCAGCACGACAACGAAGGACTATATCATCAACTATCAGGATTTGCAGGGCATCGGCATGACTGAGAAGCTGGCACTTCCCACGCTGATTGCACTCTGTTCGATTGCGCTTGGAAAGCCGACTCTCAGCAGTCTGGCGGTGCTGGGTGAGATCAGCATTGCAGGAACGATGCTCAAGGTGGACGAGCTTGCAAACGCGCTTCAGGTCTGCCTTGATAGCGGTGCAAAGAAGGTGCTGCTGCCTATTACATCGGCGGCTGATCTCGGACTTGTCCCAGCAGATTTGATTGGCTGCTTCAATCTTGTTTTCTATCAGAGCGCAGAAGACGCGGTATATAAGGCATTGGGCGTTGAGTAATTCCGATAAAAAGGGGTGAGAGCAATATGCGCTGTCCGTGGTGCGGAAGTCCGGTTATGATACGCGGGTCATCTTGGGAATGCGGCTGGTGCGGAGACTTTGGAAGTCTGCAAAGAACACCGGCAAAAAAGTCACCGAATACGGCACAGATCACGTTGACCCTCTCCTTCGTCTATCATGTTGACCTCCCCGAAACTTGGAGCGATCTGAAAAAGGCACTAGGGCAGCTTGCACCCAAGAACATCTTGCTGTCACAGCTTCTCGGAAAAGTGCTGCTGCACAACATTTCCACCGGAATCCAGCGTGCGGGAGCTTTGCCGGACGAGAAAAAGGCGGAGGAACTGCGGACATTTCTACATAATACTCTTGACCTGAATCTGGGCGAAAGCGCAGAGGAGATCATGCGCGATGCAAAACATGGCGTTCTGTTCCGCGAAGAAGCAGCTCTTTCCGAAATAGACTGTGGCACATTCTGGACAGAGCTACTCTCCACGCGCCCGGTGGAGGACTACTATAACCGCGTCGATCCAGACGGCTTGTTTGAGCTTCTCTCTGAATTATCCTCTGCCTATGCCTATTTCGGCGGGAAAAAGGATGAGGAAATGGGCGAAGCGCAGGACTATCAAAATGCGCTGGAAGAAGCCTATAACACCCATTGGCAGAACAAGGTGCTGCTGCACCCAGACGTGGAGCGCGCCAAACGTCTCTTGGCGCAGGGCAAGTTTCCGAATTACGAGGATATTTGCCGCGAGATTTTGTTGGTTGAATATCCGGAGGAAGTTTCGCATGAGACTGCCGAGGATTTCGATGAATTGTCGTGGAACCGCATTTTGGACGATGTGTTTGCAGACGACCCGGAAAAGGGCATGGAGATGTGGCGGCGGCTTCTGGACATCGCAGAGCCATCTCTGAAAACCAACGCCAAAACTGCCGAGAAACTGCTTCTGGACTGGGACTGGCTGGAGTCTCCAACGGACGATCAGGCGCTTCCGCTTTTGGTCGCGTTGGATGACGAGCGGTTTGTATCACAGCTTTTTGAAAGCGCGTACCTCGACAGATTGCAGTTCCATGTTCTGGAGATCTGTCGGGATTGTGGGGAGGAAACGCTGGCGCGGCATTGTATGGACCTTGCGCTGAAAAATTCCTGTCTGGAGGAGCAGTGGAGGAAACGGTATACACAGGTCCTTGCGGCTGCACCTTCTTCAAAACGCACAAAGCCACCTGCCCGTGCACTTGCAAGAACGCCTGTCAGTACACCGGCAAAGCCGGCTGGCGAAAGCTATTATCAGTTCTGCAATGTGCAGTTCAAGGAGGATGGAGCGGCGTATGCCTATCTGACCGGGGGAATTTCGCTGAAAGCAGGCGATTTTGTAGTCGTTCCGATCGGCGATCATCAAGCAGAAAAGCTTGCTCGGGTGACAGAGGTGTTCGTTTGCAGCACACAGAATGTGCCATATCCGCCGGAGAAGACAAAATTTGTGCTCCGGAAGTCTGAACGGACAGCCTTTCCGGAACGCACAAAGCCGCAGCATCCTGCTCCGAAGCAGGCAGCCGCGCCAGCACCGACTGAATCGAAGCACATAGTTCCGCCTGCACAGTCCGCACCGATTGAAAATCCGCAGAAGTCTGCGCCGACTGTACAATCGGCAATCACACCGCCGATCGTCAGCCAGACGCCGACAGAGCCAGAAATAACCGAAAAGAAATCTACGCTGTCAAAGAAGCCGTTCCCGTTTGGGAAGCTCATCGCGGCAGTTCTGGCAGTAGCCGTGATTGCTGGTATCTCTATTTCCGTCTCGGACCGCAATAAGCAGAGAGCAGCAGCTTATGACGCAGCCTTGCAAGAACTGTCAAACGGCAATTACACTTCTGCCGAGCAGGACTTCTCGGAGCTTTCCGGCTATCGGGATGCGGCATCGCTGTCCGTCTACTGCAAGTACGCCGATATGTACAAAGACAGGACGGAATACGCGGGCGGGCAGGATGAGCTTTCAAACATCACGCTGCAATATGATACGAGCTGGCAGCAGAATATTGACGCGCTGGAAACCCGCGTTAAAAGCTATAAAGCGGAGAAAGACGCCGCCGAGGAAGCCGAGCGTCAACGCATCGCTGCGGAGAATGCTGCAAAGCGGGAACAAAGCCTAAAAGATCAATATTCCGGAAAACTGCCCGTAGAAGGGATGCCGGTAAGTTGCCTGAAATACACGTCACTCGGCGAACCGGATAAGCGACTGAACTGCAAAAACTTTGAGAAGCTGGAGCAAAATCAGAAGTATTTCAATGTCTACTGGTATGATGGCAACGGAGAAATGATCGCTGCCGGTATGTGCGCTCAGTGGAGAGATGACAGCGAGTTTATGCTGAAAACCTTCTCGCAGTATTACCCGTCAGGCAGCAATAAAGGACAGACCTTCCATTACGGCAACGGAGACAACAATTCTGGAAGCATCCGGGATGACTACGGCAATCCAGAAGACCTCTGGGAAGATAACCAAGATTGGTATGAGGACGAGGATGAAGCGTGGGATGAGTGGGAGAATGGATAATAAGTTTTGGATAGTCTTTTTTTAGGAAACGGCAACAAACTGTCTGAAAACAATCTACAAAAGGAGGGCTTGTCTATGGTGAATGAAGAATCTGGTTGCGGTGTATATGATATCCTTAAAATGCAGCGTACAATTTTGAAAATCCAAGAGATTGTGAATGCTGAACCGTTTTCAGCGAAAGAGGCCAGAAATGAAATTTGCGCTATAAATCTTGAGCACCCGGAAAATCTGGTCATCTATGGACTCCTTTTTTCTCAAAATTCTTCGGGTACCCGCATCGTAGATGCGGACAAAGAATGCCTCATTTGCGATTTGCAATGGAAACAATACTATCTGAGTGCGAAATGTGTTGGAAAAAGTATTGATGAAATGCGAAAAGAATTGTGCGGCGAGGCAGAGCAATTTTAGACTCGCTATAGACAAAGAATACGCTGCCGGTGCATTCACCGGCAGCGTGTTTTCATATTTTCGAGTCGCGGAGCCACTGCTGGAATTCCTCCAGCGAGATGATCTCGCGGTCGCATTTTTTCTTTTCTTCTCGGGCTTTCTCGCTCCACGCATAAAACTGCTCGTCGGTGATGCGACCGGCTTTGATCCACGCGAAGCGCTTTTTATACTCCTTGCGATACGCCTTGAAAATGGGGTCGTCTGTCTGCTTTTTCGTCCACTGCCGGAACGCGCCGATCTCGCGGCAGCGCTGCTCGCCGTACTTCACGGGGCGCTCGCAATACTCTGCGCTCACACGGCCGGTCTGCGGGAACCAGCGGCCGCAGTTCTTGCAGCGGCGCACGGTCACGCCGCGCTCGACGCAGCTTCGCAGCGAATAGTCGATCATGTCGCGCACAGCGGACGAGTACAAAACAGGCGCGCACCGGCCCGGCTCGACCGGTTCAAAACTCAGCGGGATTGGCTCAAATCGGAACAGCTCCGGATCTCTCGGCTGGTCGTGATGATAGTTTTTCGCCGCCTGTTTCTGCGGTTCGCGGCCGGCAGAGTCCACGTCCAGCACACATTCAAAAAACTTCTCGACCTGCTTCCTTGTCTCTGAAAACTGTGTTACAAACTCCTTTAGATCCAAAGTAATTGCCTGAAGCGGTGCTTTTCCCAAGTCCCTTCGGGAGCTGCAACTGTAGCAGCGCGTATATAAAAGGCGAAGATAAATGTGCTTCTCGGCCAGCACACCGAGCTCCACCATCGCGGCTGTATACGCTTCACGGTCGCGGCTTTCAACAAAGCGTTCCCAATTCACGCTGATGCGTTCGAGCATCGGCGTGATTTCTTTTTCGTCCAATTCCAGAAACGTCAGCAGGCTTTCCAGAAACGGAAGTTCCAGCTGCTTGGACGGCACGCCCTGCATTCCAAACGCATCGTTTTCAAAAAACTCCTTCTCGCCGGAGAAATACATCTTTGCATACCACATGACAGTCACCTCAAATATGGACTAATTGTAAATTATAAATGCAATAGTCTTGACAAATATATAGCTCTATGTTACCCTAAAACCGGAAAGCTGTCTAAATCATTTTATCATAGTCTAACACCGCATAGACAGCTTGTCAACGGAAAGTTGCTCTGTACCTTGAAAATTTCACACCCATCTCCAAAGACGATACTCGCCGGGGAAGTATGCCGCGACGCTGCAAAAGCAGCCAGCGTACCGAGGCGAAGCCAACGCCGTGCGCGTCAACAAAAGGCCGCAGAGCAGGAACGGGTATGGAGGATGGCAGTCAAAAAGTGAAAAAACCGTCCGGCTGCTGCAACAGTCGGACGGCGCGCCGCGTTTCGGAAAACACGGACTGCAACTGTGTTAACTTTAACAGAGAGGCCTCCGAAACGCAAGTTTTTTCTCTGAAATTTCTAAAATCAGTTGGAGGTAAAAAAGACTTTGAACACATCAAGCATCAAAAATTTTGACGAGCTGCCGCTGTTTCTCAATGCGCAGCTTGTCTCCCGCGCGCTGGGCGTATCGCCGTCAAGTGCCTACGAGCTTCTGCATGAGGATGGCTTTCCGTCGCTGCGGATCGGCAGCCGGCTTGCCGTACCGAAGGAGCAGTTTCGTCTCTGGGTGGAGCGGCAGACGGGAGGCGCACATGAAGAATAAATACTATACCTCGCGCGATCCAAGCAAAAACTACTTTCCTCTGCCGAATGAGGTTTTCGCCCTCGGTCTCTCACCAGGCGCGTTGGCTGTCTACAGCTATCTGATGTACATTGAGGATCGGACGACGTATCAGTGCCATGCAAGCTACAAAACGATTGGTAAAGCCGTCAATATGAGCCCGAACACGGTACGCAAATATGTGACCGAGCTGGTCGAACGAGGGCTGATTCAGACAGAGCGCACGACGATCATCACGCAGGACGGCCGAAAGCAAAATGGGAGCCTTCTGTATACGCTCCTGCCCATTCAGTTCTCCATCCAGCAGTTTTACGAGCAAAAGCTTGCAAAGCTGGACGCGGAATGTGAGCAGGAACGCATCCGAAAGCGGTTGGAAGCGTTCCAACTGGCGCAGCAGGAAACCGCCCGTCCACCAGCGTGAGCCGCGTGTCACGGCTGTGTCCGATTTTCCGGGCACAGCCGGGCGGCGTACCCACCGGAAGCTCAAAACCGGACGTTGCGCCGCCGTGCGGGAGCGTTGCGGGAACGCCAAGCACAGAAGAAGGACACCTGCGGGCAATTTCGGACAGAGAGCAAAGCCGCAAGCGGCGAAGCAGGAGAAAGCCAAGGTGTCGTGCGCGCACCTTGGCGAACCCATCTGCCCGCAGTGCGGGCAGTTTGGGGCTTTCACGCAGGGGTTGTTGAGAGGGCAAAAACAGCCCCATTGGGGTCGGAAGCGTAAATAGTCCCGCTGTTTCAAGGAAAACAGCGGGGTCACACACAAAATTGGAGGGAAATTAGCATGGCAAATAGGAAAATCAAGTTTCTGCTCTGGCTTATGCCGGAAACCAAGGCGACGGTCGAACGCCTCTAGTTCACCTGTGGTTGATCATGGTTGGTAAATAAGCAAAACACATAATACAAACAAAAACAGCTATCGACCGTTATTCCGTTTTCAAAAAATATTCCGAAGGCAAACAGAGACGCAGGATTCTTGACCCGACGCCTCTGTTGCTTTGCATGCTTATTTCACGATCTTCTCTTCAAATCTATGCAGGATTGCCGCGACCTCGCAGCGGAGGGCATTGCCGCCCGGATCAAGAATGCCGTCACCCTTGCCGTTGATAAGCCCTTCGGCGTTGGCCCATGCAAGCGGGGTGGAAGCCCAGACGCTAATCTTGTTGCTGTCGGTGAATCTAGAGAGGTCAGTCATCTTACTCACGTCGTAGCCCTTGAACTTTGCGTAGTTATAGAGGATCGTCGCCATTTGCTCGCGCGAGATGTCGTCCTCCGGGCCGAACTTGCCATTGCCATAACCCTCGATGATATGGTTTTCTACGGCCCATGAGATGGCCTTTTCGTAATACTTGCCACTCTCCACATCATCAAACGGTCTGGAATCGCTTGCTACAGGCTTTCCCTCCAGACGATAGAGAATCGTTACGATCATGCCTCTTGTTGTGTTAAGATAAGGGCTGAATGTGCCTTCACCTGTGCCGAGCATCAGGCCCTTTTCATAGACATATTGCACGTCATCCTTGAACCAGTCGTCCGCGCCGATGCTCACGCCATACCTTTTTTGAAGTTCCATTACATAATCTTGAAAGCGTGCTGAATCCTCTGGGGCAAAGCTAATGCAAATAAACTGTCCCGTTTCCTGATAAGTTGCAAAGAACATCTCAAATGTACCTGCGCCTCGCCCGTTTACTAGGATCGGAAGCGCCATTGGCTCAAGACTGACATCCGTAAGGTCATTTATCTGAACACAGTTTCTGATACATTCAAAAAGCACTTCCGCAGTTTCTTGCGTTTTGATGTCTATGCTTTCCAGATGGCCGTTACTAAATTTTAGGATGTCTGAGTCTCCAAAGTTAATTTCATTTTGAAGTTGTCGAATCACGCCCTCGATAAAGAACTCCTTGATCTCAGGGTATAGTGAGCCGCTCCCTGTGAGATAAAGAAGGAACGCAAGGCTGTCCGTTTCGCTCAGAGTAAACTCGAGGATTTTTTTGTCTGCGGAATAATACAATTTTTCATTGTTTCCTGATATCTTATCTCCTACATACACGAGCGGGTACGCCAGTTCAGGAATGTCTTCAACCCGACACACCTCTGTCACATTCGTTAAATATGAGATGATTCTGTCGATAGTATATGGGCTGTCTGCGTGTATGCGAATAACTCTGCCGGTCGCCCGGTCTATATCCATTGGAATCGTTTCTGCACCATCTAGAGCCGTTTTCTGCTCCTCCAAATACGCAATTGCCGCAGCCATGTATTCTTCTTTGCCGGGGGCGTTCTTCTGATAAGCGTATACGCCGATTCCGGCGGCGAGCACAAAACCCAGAAGGATTGGGACTAATGTTTTTATTTTCACGCACTTTGCCTCCTCCTGCGCCAAAGAGTTAGGAGGTGCCCCCCTATCTCTTTGACAAAAACCTTTAATTCACGTACCTTTGAAGCACAATTTCTTCGGTTGTTTTGTTTCCACACCTATCATAGAGCTCGAATACCATTTTATGTTCGCCGGGCGTAAGCTCAAAATATATGCCAAAATCGGGGACATCCGACATATAGACATATTCACCGTCCAGCCAAACTTCAATTGTGTCTTTAGAGCATATTCCATGTAGGTAGATGCCTTCTTCATATGTTTCATACTCATTATCAAAGAAGATTTGAGGGGCTACAGTGTCCACTGTAACGTACATATACGTAATATTTGAGCAAAGGCCGTCCATCTTCCTAATACAAGTCCTCTTTGAAAACAGGACGCAGTACCCTGCGGTCAAGCTCTGTCTTTGCATCATTGAGGCTTTCTCCAATGCGGTTTGCACTGGCTTTGAGCTTCTGTGCGGCATCCTGCATGGATTCTTTGGTAATGCCAAAGTCCTCAGCATCGATTTTTCCGTTTCCATTTTTGTCAACGGCTTTGAGCACCGTACCCTGCGCCTTGACCGCTGCCTGTTTTGCTTTCGCTGCAAGATCCTTGATTGACGGTGAGAGCCGAGGTTCCCTGGCGGCATCATTCGGTTTGTTGCCCATATAGCATCCTCCTCATAGAACGTGTCATAACACGCCTTGCAAATTTCGCGAAACAAAACCGAGCGTGGGAAAAGCATTTTCTATATTATAGCAAACCGTGTTGCAGACCACAAGTCAAATAACCCACACAATCGACAAAAGCAAACCGAAATGATAACTTTCTGATAACTCTCCGCGCGGGAGATAGCTATTCTGTCCCCCGCGTGGTAGTTGTTAGAAAAAAGACATGAAAGAAAGGAGTCCTGTATATGGGCAAACGGCGGCCGTCCGGGGATGGGATGGTCAGGAAGCGAGACGATGGGCGCTGGGAAGGGCGCATCGTCGTGGGGCACAAGGCAAACGGCGACCCGATCTTCCGGCACGTCTACGCGAAGACGCAGAAAGCGCTGACGGAAAAGCTCCACCAGAGCATTGAATGCTATCAGGATGTGGAGCTGACCGAGGACAGCCGCATGACGCTGGGCGAGTGGCTGGATCGCTGGCTCGCGGAATACAAGGACGGCACGATTCGGCCGGGCACGCTGGAAGGCTACCGCAATTATATCGAAAACTACATCAAGCCGCAGCTCGGCGGCAAGCAGGTTTCGCTCATCACGACGCAGGACGTGCAGCGGATGTACCGGCGGCTGAAAAACGGCGGGCGCGTGCGCGAAGATGTGGACGGAAGCAAGCGCCTCTCCGATTCGACGGTGCGGCACATCCACACGATGCTGCACGGCGCGATGAAGGCTGCGGTGCAGGTGCACATCATTCCGAAAAATCCGACAGAGAACGCAACTGCACCAAAGTCTAACTACAAGCCGATGCAGGTGCTGAACGAACAGGAGCTGGACACGTTCCTGCAAGCGGTTCAGAAGGACGATATCTGGCGGGATTTCTTCTACACGGAGCTTATGACCGGCCTGCGGCGCGGCGAGATCTGTGCGCTCATGTGGCGCGACTTCGACGCGAAGGTCGGGACACTCGGAATCTCCCGGACGCTGCACAGCAAGGGGCAGGGCATCTACGCCCTCGGCGATACGAAAACGAGCCAGGGCAACCGCACGATCATCCTGCCGGAAAGCGTCGCGGCGCTGCTGCGGGCGCGGAAGAAAGCCTCCATCAGCCAATGGATTTTCCCGCAGCCGACCAGCCCGGAGCTGCCGATGAATCCGGGAACGGCATACCGGCGGCTGAAAACGCTGTTGGAGGAAGCGGGACTGCCGAGCATTCGCTTTCATGATCTTCGGCATACGTTCGCGACACACGCCCTCACCAGCGGCGTGGACGCGAAAACGCTGGCCGGGATTCTGGGTCACACGAACGCCAGCTTCACGCTCGACACCTACACGCACGTCACACCGGATATGCGCGAAGCCGCGGGCGGCATCGTCGGCGGCTTCATGGAGGATTTATTCGGAAAGGAGCTGAAGCCTTGGCAAAGAAGCGAAAAGCAGGCGACGGACTGATCCGTCAGCGCGCGGACGGGCGCTGGGAGGGGCGGTACGTCGTCGGCTACGACGATCACGGCTACCCGAAAACAAAGGCCGTCTTCGGCAAGAGCAAGCGCGAGTGCGCCGAAAAGCTGGCGGCGCTCAAAGCGCAGCTCGGCGGCATTCCTTCGGACAAGCTGCGGCCGGAGATGCGCTTTGCAGACTGGTTGGATTACTGGTATGAAACGCACTGCAAGCCGAATATCCGCACCTCGACGCAGTCCGGCTACGAAGATCGCATCCGCCTGCACATCAAGCCGGAGCTGGGCGAAATTCCGCTGAACAGGCTGACGCAGAACGACCTGCAGCAGTTTTACGCGCGGCTGAAAAAGAGCGGCCGCAAGACGCGCACGGAGTATTATGGTGAGGGGCTGTCTGACCGTATGGTGCGGATGTGCCACGCGACCTGCCGCTCGGCGCTCCAAAGGGCTGTGCAGGATGGGCTCATCCGCACCAATCCCGCCGAGGGCTGCAAGCTGCCGCCCAAAAAGGCGCGCGAGATGCAGGTGCTGGCGCGGGATGAATTGCAGCGGTTTCTCATTCAGGCGAAAGCCGAGGGGTACTATGAGCTGTTTCTGCTGGATTTGGCGACGGGGCTTCGGCGCGGCGAGCTGCTGGCGCTGCAATGGGACGACCTCGATTTTGAAGCGGGCGTCCTCACGGTCAGCAAACAGGTTAGTCTCGTCCGGGGCAAGATCGTCATGAGCGTGCCGAAGACGAAAAGCTCCATCCGCAAGCTGGTGCTGCCGCCCGCCGTCGTGCAGGTGTTGAAAGAATACCGCGAAAGCGTCCACTCCCGCTGGATGTTCCCGTCGCCGGTGCTGGAGGATCTGCCGCTCAACCCCGGTTCGGTCTACGACCGATTGCAGCTGATCTTGGAGCACGCAAACTGCAAACAGGTGCGTTTTCACGACCTCAGGCACACATTCGCAACCTTGGCGCTGCAAAATGGGATGGACGTGAAAACGCTCTCTGCCATGCTGGGCCATGTGTCCGCAGCGACAACGCTGGACATTTACACGCACTCGACCTCTGATATGCAGCACACCGCCGCGCGGAAGATCGACTGCGGCATCGGCAAGGCTGAAATTCAGGACGAGCCTGCGCCGCAGGCGAATGCGCCTGCCATCGTCGACTTCCAGCCTTACATGGGCAAAGTCCGCAAGCCCGGAACGGGCTGCATCAGCCGGATCAATGACCACCTCTTTGAAGGCCGCTACTCCCCGACATGGATCGACGGCAAAAAGCACGCGAGGAATGTGTATGCGCATACGCGCGAGGAATGTGAGGAGAAGCTGAAGGCGTTGATCGAGGAGATGAAAGCGGAGCTGGCAGAATTGAAGCGGCAGAAGGGCGACAGGCATTGAACGAATGAACGGAACGCAGCCGTCCGGAATGCTCCGGATGGCTGCAATTGCGCTTTGACCGCGATTTTGCTATAATGAAACAAATCAGAGTTTGTGAGGATGATGGGAATGAAATGCGCGCTTGCAGCTGCCGGTTTTATCAATGGAGACATCGAATATAACAAGGCGGTTCTTGCCGATACACTTGGAAAATGTGCAGGCAAGGCAGATGCCGTGATCTTTGGAGAAGCCTTTCTTCAGGGCTTTGACAGTCTCAATTTTACAGCCGGACATGACATGGCGGTTGCTGTTTCCCGTGAGGGCCGTGTGATACACGAACTGTGCCAGCTGGCAAAAGAGCACGCCATTGCGATATCCTTCGGCTTCCTCGAGCAGGACTGCGGCGCGTTTTTCAGTTCCCAGCTGACCATCGATCAAACCGGCCGGATACTCGATTTATACCGCAGAGTATCTCCGGGCTGGAAGGAGCCGTCTGCGGGGAAGGAATACCGGGAGGGCAGCGGATTTCACACGTTTGACTTTCTCGGCAAAAAGGCCGCTGTCGGGTTGTGCGGCGACTTCTGGTATGAAGAAACTATCGCCCGGCTGAACGACTTGAAGCCGGATATTGTCTGGTGGCCGGTCTATACGGACTACAGCGCCTCGGAATGGAACCGCACCGCGAAGCTTGAATATGCAAAGCAAGCTGGGAAACTCAACGTCCCCGTTCTTTACGTCAATTCCGTATGTCTGGATCAAGCCGATGCTTGCGGGGCCGCCAGAGGCGGCGCCGCGCTATTTGTATAAAGAAAACCACCGGCAATGCCGGTGGTTCCAAAAAGCTTTAGCTATGCATAGAAAAAATGTCCTCCTTTGATAAAATGAAGATGGTCTGCCAACCAGGAACAAAAATCAAAGGAGGAATCAAGTCCAAATGAAACTTGATGTCAGTAGTTTAGCACACACGAAGTGGGAATGTAAATATCATATCGTATTTGCGCCGAAATACAGGAGACAGATCATATACGGAAAGATCAAACAGGATATCGGACAGATGCTCAGAAAGCTGTGCGAATATAAGGGTATCGAGATCCACGAAGCAGAAGCGTGCAAGGATCATATCCATATGCTCGTATCCATACCTCCGAAATACAGTGTATCGCAGATTATGGGATATCTCAAGGGAAAGAGCAGCTTAATGATCTATGAAAAGTATGCAAATCTCAAGTACAAGTATGGGAACCGGCATTTCTGGTGCCGGGGATATTACGTCAGCACAGTGGGACGAAATAGGCGCGCAATAGAGGAGTATATCAGAAATCAGCTCCAAGAAGATTACACAGACGACCAGCTCAGCATTAAGGAGTTCGTAGACCCGTTTACGGGTGAGCCGGTAAGAGGAGGCAAATAAGCAAAAGCCCCTTTAGGGGCAGCCCGGGAAAACTGCGCGGTTGGCAGACTTTTCGACGAGCCTATAGGCTCAGCCCGGGTCATGCCCCAAGGGGGCTAGTGCAAACCACCGGCACGGCCGGTGGTTATGATTGAGAACGGCTTCATAAAAGAGGAATTACCGGCAGGGCAAGAAGGGATTTTGATTGTGGAAGCTTAGGTCATATCGGAGTTGACATTATGAGCGCATTTATTACAAATTTTCAATCACCTGTAGAAATGCAGGATTTAGAAGACCGATTCAGACGCGGCGGAATCAGCAATCTCAATATGCTTCTGCATTGGAGGCAGTTTCAGCCTCTTGAATGGACAGTGGATAAACAGGCTGTGGTGGGAGATACCGTCCTGTTCATGTGCGCAAAAACCTCTGTTGACCATATTGGACGTCTTTACACCCAAATCCGAAAAGCCGGACAGAAAGACAGCGCTTTAGGGCGCTTTGCAGCAGCACAGCAGGCTTTATATAAAAAATATGCAGGCTGCATTGTTGCCTTTGGCCGCGTTGCAAAGGAACCTTTCCAAACCGAAGCGCCCGGGTGGGACGCTCCATATTGGCGAAGCCCTTGGTATGCCGAAATTGATCATATTCTCCTTTTGGATATGCCGATTCATATCAGCCAGTTCCGGGACTTTATCACAGTAAGCCGAACAGGGGCTATTACAAGATTAAATACAGAACAATGGGCCAAACTGCGAACTTTAATTGCTAACATGAGTTCTGTTTTATGAAATCTGTAATTCAAATTTCAAACCGCTTTCATCAGGAAACGAAGTCAATCACATGACAGATAAAATACAAACCGCTTACGAAGCGTCCAAAAACATCTATGACGATGTTCTCACGCAGGGGAATTTATTCAGCAGATTATACATCCGGCTGTTCTGGAGAGGCACGGACGACCGGAAGATTGCGCGAAGGGTCCTGTCCTATATTCCAGGCGATTTTTCGGGCACGCTTCTCGATGTTCCGGTCGGAACAGCTGTGTTCACGGAACGCAAATGGGCGCGGCTGAAAAACGCGCGCATTACCTGTCTGGATTACAGCATAGATATGCTGGCGCAGGCCGAGAAGCGGCTGCGCGGCTATTCGCATATTCAGTGCGTACAGGGCGATGTGGGGAAGATGCAAATGGCCGGCGAAGCCTTTGATCTCGTCGTCAGCATGAACGGCTTCCACGCGTTCCCCGACAAGCAGAAAGCGTTTGGCGAAACATGGCGCGTTCTGAAGCCCGGCGGCACGTTCATCGCCTGCTTCTATATCTGGGGAAAGTCCAGACGGACGGACTGGCTGGTAAAAACATTCTCGCAAAAAAGGGCTGGTTCTCCCCGCCGTTCCAGACGGAGGACGAACTGCGGGCAATTTTGCAGAGCCTGTACCGGGAAACCGACGTTCACACTGACGGGTCGATGGTGTATTTTCGCTGCATGAAGTGATGCTTGCCACCACGGGGCAAATCTAGATTTACAGGTATGTAAAATGAAGAAAATCATCGTGATTGGCTGCGGCGGATTAGCGGTCTATCGGCTTCCGTAAAACGGATTTAATTGTAATACAGCCGCCCGAAGCGATTCGGACGAAACCAGAAATAATCTATGAGGCCATGTATGATTGATAAAATGCTGATTCGTGGCGCAAAAGTCCACAACCTTAAAAACATTGATGTAGATATTCCGCTGGGTAAAATTGTGGGAATTGCGGGTGTGTCCGGCTCCGGCAAATCCTCGCTGGCACTGGGCGTACTGTACGCGGAAGGCTCGCGCCGGTATCTCGAAGCGCTGTCTACCTACACCCGCCGCAGAATGACGCAGGCGTCCAAAGCCAGCGTAGATGAGGTGCTGTATGTCCCCGCCGCGCTGGCGCTGCATCAGCGCCCCGGCGTGCCGGGTATCCGCAGCACGTTCGGCACGGGAACAGAGCTGCTCAACAGCCTGCGTCTGATGTATTCCCGCCTTGCAAGCCACCGCTGCCCGAACGGAGACTATTTGGAGCCGTCTTTGCTTGTCGCAGCCGGAAAGGAACTGGTCTGCCCGGAATGCGGCGCGCATTTTTACGCGCCGTCCGCCGAGGAGCTGGCGTTCAATTCGCAGGGCGCGTGCGCCAAGTGCGGCGGAACGGGAATGGTACATACCGTGGACATGGCGTCGCTGGTTCCCGATGACACGCTGACTATCGACGAGGGCGCTGTCGCGCCGTGGAACAGCCTGATGTGGTCGCTGATGACGGACATCTGCCGCGAAATGGGCGTGCGGACGGACGTTCCGTTTCGGGACTTGACCGAACAGGAAAAGGACATCGTGTACCACGGTCCGGCAGAGAAAAAGCACATTTTCTATCACAATCAAAATACCGGTCAAGCCGGAGATCTGGATTTTACCTACTATAATGCCGTTTACACCGTCGAAAATGCGCTTTCCAAGGTCAAGGACGAAAAGGGTATGAAGCGCGTGGAAAAATTCCTGAAAGAGGACATCTGCCCGGATTGTCACGGTACGCGCCTGTCCAGCGCTGCCCGCGCGCCGAAGCTGCGGGGGATCTCGCTGGATGAAGCCTGCACGATGACGCTGTCGCAGCTGGTGGATTGGGTGCGAGACGTTCCCGGCAGCCTGCCGGAGGAAATGCGCCCGATGGCGCAGAGCATCTGCGAGGCGTTTCAAAGCACCGCCAAACGGCTGATGGACTTGGGGCTGGGCTATCTGACGCTTGACCGCTCTGCGTCCACGCTCTCCACCGGCGAGCGGCAGCGGATGCAGCTGGCAAGAGCTGTCCGCAACCGCACGACCGGCGTTCTGTATGTGCTGGACGAGCCGTCCATCGGTCTGCACCCGTCCAATATTGTAGGGCTGACCGGGGTAATGCACGATTTAGTTGCAGACGGCAATTCCGTGATTCTGGTTGACCACGACACGCAGATTTTGAAGGAAGCCGACTGGATTATCGAAATGGGGCCGGAGGCGGGCGCAAAGGGCGGGCATGTGATTGCCGAGGGGACAATTCCCACCATAGAAGAAACCCCGGCCTCGCAGATCGGGCCGTTTCTTTCCGGCAAAGCCGAAACGAGGCTGCGCACCTGTGCCGCAAAGGACGCGCTGTTTGCAAGCGGCACGATTCATCTGTCCACCTCCCAAATTCACACGGTCAAACCGCTTGAGGTCAATATTCCGAAAGGACGGCTGACGGTTGTAACAGGCGTATCGGGTTCTGGCAAGACCACGATGATATTGGAAAGCCTCGTTCCCGCACTGGACGCTAATATCAACGGCAGTTCCCTGCCCGCACATATCCGTGCAATCAAAGCTGATGGTATCGCGCACGTCAAACTCATTGACGCAACACCCATTGGTATCAACGTCCGCTCAACGGTCGCCACCTACGCAGGTGTGCATGATGAACTGCGCAAACTCTATGCAAAATCCACTGACGCAAAAGAAAAGCGTTATAAGGCAAGCGATTTTTCCTACAACACCGGCTCACTCCGCTGCCCCGGCTGCGACGGAACGGGCGTAGTAAGCCTCGACGTGCAGTTCCTGCCGGACGTTGACATTCCCTGTCCGGACTGCCGTGGCTCGCGCTATACAAGGGCCGCCTATGATATAAGGCTCACAAACAAGGCAGGCGTATCCGCGTCTCTGCCGGAGTTGATGGATATGGATGTGAATTCTGCCATCGATTTCTGTAAGGACATGAAAACCGTCAGCCAAAGGCTGAACATTCTCAGGCAGCTTGGCCTTGGCTATCTCACGCTCGGCGAGGAAACACCGAGCCTGTCCGGCGGCGAAGCGCAGCGGCTCAAGCTGGCAAGCGAGATCGGCAAAACGCAGACCGATTCTGTTTTCGTCTTCGACGAACCCTCCATCGGGCTGCACCCGCTGGACGTGCGGGTTCTGCTCGGCGTCTTTCAGGCGCTTCTGGACAATGGCGCGACGGTCATTGTCATTGAACATGATCTGGATGTAATCCGAAACGCCGACTATGTGATCGACATGGGGCCGGGCGGCGGCGACGCGGGCGGGCAGATCGTCGCCAGCGGCACGCCGCAGGAGATCCGGGAAAACAAAAACAGTATCACCGGCAGATATCTATGACGACGCAAACCGGCGGAGAAGGAAGTCCTTCTCCGCCGGTTGTTATTTCTTTGCGAGATAGAATATCACATGGGCTTCTTCATCCGCCAGCGGGATATTGACCCGCTCCGGATAGCCGTCCTGAAGATTTCCATAATCCGTGCTAAAGCACGGCAGCGAGGAAGCCCGAACCAGTTCGTCAAACACAGCATTATCTGTCTGCACCAAAAACTTGGATGCTGGCATTTTTTCGCGGCAGAGGGCATCCCAGAAGCCAAGCTCCGTGCGCAGCAGAAAATTGAAGCCGTCGATGTCTGCAAATGTCAGGGATTTGTGCGTCGCAAGTTCATGATCTTTCGGGACGCAGACGAACAGGTTTTCCTGCATAAAAGGGCTTCCACCGTCAATCGGAAACGGCAGAACGGCAATGTCGCACGAGCCGTCCTGCCATGCGCGCAGGACCTCTTCATTCTGGCAGATGGCGGAAGCAACCATTTTTTCCGGCTGTGCGGCGTTGAGTGCTTTCAAAAGTTCCCAAAGCGGCGCAGGCGCGCAGGATTTCACAAGGATCGTCCGCTGCCGCTGATCGAAGGCGCGTACCTGCGCAACGGCCTGCTCCACTTCAGCGAGGAGTTTTCGGGCATACTCCACCGCCGTGTTTCCCGTGTCATTCAGTTCAATTCTATTTTTCCCTCTGATAAACAGCGGCACGCCAAAAGCATCCTCCAGATGCTGCATGGAGCGCGTTACAGACGGTGTAGAAATGTGAAATTCTTCGGCGACCTTGCTCAATGTACCGAGATCAGCAAAGGCTGTAAGCTGCCGCAGTTCATACAGGTCAATCATCGTGTTACCTCTTGCATTTCATATTCTGAAACGTTCTTTGCAATATCGATAGTGTACAACATCTGAATTTCGGTGTAAAGTATCTAATCAGAAGGAAATCAGCTTTTCAGAAAATGGAGGTATGATCATGGAATATCTAACTTTGAATAATGGAATCAAGATGCCCAAACTGGGCTATGGCGTGTATCAGACCCCGGCGGAGGATACCAGGCGCTGCGTGCTGGACGCCATCGACGTGGGCTATCGCAGCATTGATACGGCGCAGGCGTATTACAACGAGGAGGGTGTTGGCGAAGCGCTGGCAGAGTCCGGTCTGCCCCGCGAGGAATTTTTCCTGACCACCAAGGTCTGGATCACAAACGCAGGCTATGAAAAAGCGAAGGCTTCCATTGAGGAATCCATGCGCAAGCTGCGCACCGATTATCTCGATCTGCTGCTCATCCACCAGCCGTTCGGTGATTATTACGGTACCTATCGCGCAATGGAAGAATTGTACAAGGCTGGCAGGCTCCGCGCGATCGGCGTTTCCAACTTTGGCCCTGACCGGTATCTGGACATCCAGCACTTCGCGGAGGTCAAGCCGGCCGTCAACCAGATCGAAACACATGTGTTTCAGCAGCAGAAGACGGCCAAAGAATATCTCAAGAAATACGGCTGCCAGATCGAATCCTGGGGCCCGTTTGCGGAAGGCCGCAAGGATATGTTCACCAACCCCGTTCTGACCCAGATCGGCGAGAAGTACGGCAAAACCGCCGCACAGACCGCCCTGCGCTTCCTGCTCCAGAGTGATGTTGTCGTGATCCCCAAGTCCACGCACAAGGACCGGATGCAGCAGAACTTTGACCTCTTTGACTTCACACTGACGGCAGAGGATATGGCGGCGATCGAAGCCCTCGATGGCGGCGAGAGCCTGTTCTTCTCCCACTATGATCCGAAAACCGTGGAGTGGTTCATGTCTATCCTGTAACGCATAGAGTGGCAGAACTGTCATAAAAACAGTTCTACCGCTTCTTCTATCAGTTTTCCTTATCCGAAAGGCGCAAAAGCGAAATTGATTACAGAAGCCGAACCGGCTACAATAAGCCCATAACATGAAGTGAAAAGGAGTTTTGACATGGCAGCATTGATCGCATACTATTCCCGTGCGGGAGAAAATTACTTTGGCGGTGCGTACCGCCGCATTGCCGTCGGCAATACAGAAAAAGCAGCCAACATGCTGGCCGAACTGACCGGCGGCGAACTTTATAAAATCGAACAGGAGCAGCCCTATTCCGAGGGCTACAAGACCTGCATTGCAGAGGCAAAGACCGACCTGCAGAAGAAAGCCCGCCCGGAGGTTTTAAATCTGCCCGATGATCTGGATGCCTACGATGAGATTTATCTGGGTTACCCCAACTATTGGGGAACAATGCCGATGGCGGTCTACACCTTCCTCGAGCACTATGATTTCACCGGCAAGACGATTCACCCCTTCTGCACGCACGAAGGAAGCGGCCTTTCCCATACCGTACAGGACATTCAGAAAGCCGCGCCGCAAGCCCGCGTCACCAAGGGTCTTGCCATTCATGGAAGCAGCGTGGACGGAGCGAAAGCAGCGCTTGAAAACTGGATTCAGGAGGTTCACTGAATGGAATGTGAAGAAATTCGGGTCGATCTGCGTACCATCCCGCACAGCGCCGACCGGCAGCGTTCGGCGCAGCTGCTGTTCCGGCTGAACCACACGCTGCCGTTTTCGGAGGAATACAACGCCCTGCTCCGCGAGCTGCTGGGCAAGAATCTCGGCGAGGGCAGCACCATTGCACCGCCGCTCAGCGGCGCGGCGCTGGATATGCTGAAGATCGGCAGGGGCGTTTTTGTCAACTCCAATCTGCTGGCGATGGCGCGGGGCGGCATCACCATTGGCGATCATGCCCGCATTGCCGCCAACGTCCAGCTGCTTTCCAACAACCACGATCCCTATGATCTGGACGTTCTGACCTGCAAGCCGGTGGAGATCGGGGACTATGCGTGGATCGGCGCAGGCGCGACGGTGCTGCCCGGTGTGCGCGTGGGGCGGCACGCCGTCATAGGCGCGGCCTCCGTGGTCACGAAGGATGTGCCAGACTATGCCGTAGCGGTCGGGAACCCCGCGCGGGTTATCAAAATGCTGGACAAAGAAAAAATCGAGGACTGAGATAACCGCAGCCGCCCACACTTTGGGCGGCTGCATTATGTTTTGGACGCGGATTTGTTACCACGTCAGTGAAAACTCCACCAACTCCGGCGTTTCCGGCTTGCCGATCAGCGGTTCTTTTCTGTCCAACGCAGAAAGCTGCGCCATTTCGTCAGGCGTCAGTGTAAAATCGAACAGGGCAAACTTCTCCCGGATATGCTCCGGTTTGGTGCTTCTGGGAATGACGGCGATACCTTTTTGCGTCAGGAAGCGGAGCAGGATTTGCGCCGGAGTTTTGCCGTACTTCTCAGCGAGGGCACGCACAGCGGGGCCACCGAACATTTCATTCCGGTTGCCCTGACCAAGCGGTGCATACGCCATGTGCGCCACGCTCTTTTTGTCCATCCAGCTACGCTCTAGTCTGCGCTGGCAGTAGAGATTCGTTTCAATCTGATTCACTGCCGGGACGACCTTAAAGCAGGCCATTTCAAAGATGACTGCTGAGGATCATTACAAGGAGTGCAAAAAATGCCCGCTATATGACTCCTGCGTTGTGAACAAAAACCGAAAGATGTTAAACAACGCTCTATTTCAGGAACGCTTGGGCATAATTTTACAGCGAGTTTCTTTGCAGGGCTATCACGCTACACTTCGTGAGTTGCAGAGCTTTACTCCCCGACATGGATCGACGGCAAAAAGCACGCGCGGAATGTGTATGCGCACACGCGCGAGGAATGTGAGGAGAAGCTGAAGGTGCTGATTGCAGAGATGAAAGCGGAGCTGGCGGAGTTGAAGCGGCAGAAGGCCGACAGGCATTGAACGGATGAATGGGATACAGCCGTCCGAAACGCTCCGGATGGCTGCGATTGCGCTTTGGCAGATCGTTTGCTATAATGAAACAAATCAGGATTTACGGAGGTGTTTATATGATATTCCTAAAGGCATTGGCCGTAGTGCTGGGACTGGCGTTTCTTCTGTTTGGATACTTCATTTATTTCAAAAAGAAATATAATCTCATCAACGGTTTTGAGGCAGACTTTCAAGATGGTCGGAAGAATGAAGCATATGCAAAGAGAGTCGGACTGGTAGAGTTTGTTGTTGGTATTGCTCTACTAATCGCAGGCGTTGCACTTATTTTATTTGCCTGACAAATTCTGGCTCATCGAATCCGCGGCGCAAATCCTGCACTGCAAGAAACAAAGAATAGGTTTTTAAAAAAATCAAATAATTTACATAGAAAACCCGCTGAAATCTTATGATTTCAGCGGGTTTTCTGGTCCGAGTGACTGGTTTCGAACCAGCGGCCTCGTGGTCCCAAACCACGCGCTCTACCATCTGAGCTACACCCGGTTATGAAATTGAAAGTCTAAGCTGTCTGTAGTCAGCCATGTGGTCAAAGGCGGTTTTTCAGGTGATTCCGGAAATTGCGGAAAACCCGCAGATGCCCGCGTGTCAAGAGGTTCCGGCGTTTTGGCTCTGGCAGGTCGGATGGATGCCGATACGCTCCCAAACCACGCGCTTCACCATCTGAACTACACCTGGAATTGCGAAACTATTATAACGGATACGGAGAGAAATTGCAAGGGGAAAAGATTCGCAGAGAAGAATTTACGTCAGGTGCAAATTTGAACCCCCTAGGGGGCTTCCGCGGAGCGGGATGGTCGGGTATAATGGGCGCAAAGAATTGAACAAAGGAGTTTCCCGATGAAAAAAACATTTTCCGCGAAAAATCTGGCGTTCTGTGCGCTCTGCATTGCGCTGTGCGTGGTGCTGCCGATGGCGTTCCACGCGATTGCAAATGCCGGCCCGATCTTCCTGCCGATGCACATTCCCGTGCTGCTGTGCGGACTGGCCTGTGGGTGGCCGTATGGTCTTGTCTGCGGACTGCTGGGTCCGGTGCTGTCCGGCGTGCTGACGGGCATGCCCTCCCCTGCTGTGCTGCCCGGCATGATGGTCGAATGCGGCGTTTACGGTCTGGTCAGTGGTTTGATGATGCAGGCCGTTCACACGAAGAAGCTGTATGCTGACCTGTATATCAGCCAGATCACGGCGATGCTGCTGGGCCGGATTCTGTCCGGCGTGTGCAAAGCACTGATCTTCGCGCCCGCGACGTTCACGGTCGCGGCATGGGCGACGACGTCGTTCGTGACTGGTCTGCCCGGCATTGCAATCCAGCTTGTACTGCTGCCGTCGCTTGTTGTCGCGCTGACGAAGGCGCGGCTGCTGCGGGTACGGTACGCATAAGGGGTGTCTGCGATGGAACAGCAGGCTGTCATCGATTTTTTTGACCAAGCCGCCGCTGGCTGGGACGCACAGTTGGTGCGCAATGAGGCAGTGATCGGGCAGATTCTGGACAACGCCGGAATCCGCCCCGGCGTATCGGTGCTGGACGTTGCCTGCGGAACAGGCGTTTTGATCCCGGATTATTTGAAGCGCGGCGCGGCACAGATCACGGCCATTGACATTGCACCGGAAATGGTGCGCATCGCGCGCGAAAAATTCCCGCAGGAGAACGTAACTGTGCTCTGCGGTGATGCGTCGCAGGCGCACTTCCCTGCCCTGTTCGACTGCATTGTGATCTACAACGCATTTCCGCATTTTCCGGAGCCGGATTGCCTAATTGCACATCTGGCCGAACTGCTCACGACTGGCGGGACGCTGACTGTGGCACATGGCTTCTCCCGCAAGGCGCTCGATGCACACCACGCGAAGACGGCACGCAGCGTCTCCAACGGCCTGCTGCCAGTCGAAACGCTGGCAGAAATTTTTGCAAAACACCTGACCGTCACCGTACAGATTTCCAACGATGCCATGTATCAGGTTGTGGGAACGCACTGAACCAGTTTGGTTCAGCGCTGTTCCCCTTCCCTCTGCAAAACAATCACGTTTTCCTGCTTCTCCGCGGGATATGCCGAAGTATCAATATAGAGTTCCTCCGCCTGCACAAGTGCACGGCGGAGTTTTTTTGCATACGGCAGCGCCAACGGAATGCGCTCCAGCGGATCGATCACGTCATCAATCGCCCCGCAAAGCAATGCGTAAAGTTTTTGATAGTCTGCCATAAAAAGTTCCTCCAATTACCTGTATTTGGGTAATTTCAGAATAACAAAATTCTTATGCGTTGTCAACCCATATTCGGGTAATTTCACATTTCTATGCTGTTATCATCATTTTAACCCAAGTATGGGTGGAATGGTGAGGCAAAAGCATGGACTATTCTTCTTTATATGTTTCGCGCATTCGCAATTTGTGTCGGCAACGCGGTATCAGCATCAATAAGCTGGCCGTCATGAGCGATGTCAAGCAATCTACGCTTGACAATATTGTGCGCGGTTTAACAAAAAATCCGCGCGTGATGACACTACACAAGTTGGCGCTAGCATTCAATATGACGCTGGCGGAATTTCTAGATTTTCCGGAATTGAATGATTATTCATTTGACGACGATACAGACGAGGATTGAACCAGAAAACAGATACGCGCACGATTACTGTTTCATATTGAGCAGATTGCATCGGTTTTACGAAATTCTTCGGCTAATTTGTAATTTCCAAGCGGGCCGATGTGGGCATCGGCCCCTACAGAGTCTCGGCGAATTCGTACTGCCCCGCAAATTTTGGACGCAAAGCTAATTTACCGCAGATAGTCTAACGCAGCTACCCACAAATAAAGACTCCCGCATGCGGCTGCATGCGGGAGTCTTTTGATTGAAAGCGTATGAATTAAATATCCAGCGGGTCCATGCTGAGGACGGGGTGGCCGACCTCGGACAGGTAGGCAAGCAACTCTTCCGGATCGCCGTTCGGGCAGTTGGTCTCGTCGGCGACCATATCGGCAAAGTTGTCGATATCGTACATATCCTTGGCAGTCTCGTTGAGTTTGTCGCGGATCTGGTCCTTCAGTTCCTTCGGCAGCCAGACCAGACGGCCAACGCCGCCCTCGGCCTTGAGGAACTTATGGGAAGCGATGTAATGCTTGCCGTGGCCCATGAAGCCCGGAGTCTGCACGCCGCCGCCAGTCATGGAAGCCATCTCGGAGAAGGTCATGCCGAGCGGCGTGATGCCGGCATACTCGCGGCAGGTGATGACGACGCCCATCGAGCACGGCTCGATGCCGCAGATGCACTCGAAGCAGCCGCAGGAGGTCATCGGGTCTTCCAGCAGGGAGTAGAGCGTGACGTGCTCCAGTGCGCCGTGGGAGTACTGTGCAACAGCCTCATCGACGTCCTCGTAGCGGCCGGTGCGTTCGTCGATGCAGCGCTCCTTGGTGACGACCTGGCAGGGACCCTGCGGGTCGAGTTCGTTGGTAGCCTTCGCATCCAGCCACGAAACGGCGCCACAGAGGCCCAGACGCTCCGGGGTGACGATGCAGACGTGGCTCGGAGAGAACGCCTGGCACATAATGCAGGAATAGAAGACGGGTACGGATTCGTCGGTCATGGACTTCAGGCGCTCGTCGCGCTTGTCGAAGACCTCGTTGGCGTGCTTGCGCAGCGCGGCGTTCGGCTCGTCGCCAACGACGATGCGGACCTGGCACTTGTCAACGACCGTGTCAAACTCGGACTTGATCTTGGCGTAGAGCACTTCGCCGATGTGGCGGAACTTGAAACCGGCCTCGAAATCAGCCTTGCTGATACGGACGCGGATCATGTCGCGCTGGCCGGTGTGCATCAGGCCTTCCACGCAGTTGAGGAAGGAGTGGATCTTACGCTCGAAGACCGGCTCAAAGTCGGGCTGCATGTTCTTGCCCGCGACCTCGACGGTGTAACTCATGGAAATCTTGGAGCCGACCGGGATCTCGTCAATTTCGGGGCCTTCGACCACGATCTTGTGGTCTTCGACCTCGGAGGCGTCCTTCGTGGTGACAAGCTCGAAGCAGTCCTTGCGGGAGCCGTCGATCTCGACCTGCATGTCGCCCTTACGGATGATCTCGCCCTCGAATGCAGAGGAGAAGGAAACGGGGATGTCAATCTTCGTGATCTTCAGCTTGATGCCGCGGGCCTCGATGGAGGTATCGATCCAGTCCTTGGTGTCATCATAGATGATGAGGGACTTCGGAACGGCCCACATATCGTCGTGGTCGTTGGTGATGACCGGGAAGCCCAGCTTGATGGCGCCGGCGCCGCAGGCGACGGTAATGTCGTTGACAGGCTTATAAGCGTTGACAAACGCGTTGATGCGGTCGAAGGTGTACTTGTGGAAGCCCTCGACGTCGCCCGGCTGGATGGCACCGAAAATCATGGCCGCGCGCACAACCAGAGAAATGACGTGGCCGACGGACCAGATCTCTTCGCCGACGGGAACGACACGGACGGGGAAGCCCATAGAAAGACCGGCTTCCACAGCCTGCTCGATGATGCCGCCGATCAGGAAGACGAAAATGCCGCGGGACTGATAGCCCTTGATGGTCTCGACCGCTTCCTCGGTGGAAGGAGCCGGGCCGATCATGACGACGAAGCCGGGGATATCGCCGGTAACAAGAGGAACGCCGAGTTCACGGACTTCTGCGTCGGTGAAGTGGCCGTGATAGTTCGTGCCCTCATACGGGGTCTGGGTCTTGACATATTTGCAGGCCTCGATCATCTCAGCGGCGATGGCGGTGCCGACGCCGGACTGGAAGATAGAGTTGGTGCGCGGCTCGCGGAGCATCATGGCCTTCACGTCGGCCAGAGCATCCTGCAGTTCGCCGGTCGTAGTGACCTTTTTGCCGATATAGGCATAGATGCAGGCGCAGAAATACGCGGTGGAGGGAAGCGTCAGAGGAGCGTCGCGGCCGACTTCTGCCACGATCTTGTTCACTTCTTCCTCGGCCTTGGCGAACATCTCGTCAGAGCCGTCGAAGACGCGGTTAAACAATGTCTTCATTGTGGTTTCATTCCTTTCAGATTCATTCTTTGGCGTCAATGGCAGCCTTGATCGCACGGATCTCATCCAGCGCATCGGGGCTGCAGTCGTAGGGGGAGAGGCCCCTCCGGTCCGCGTCGATGACGGCGGGACTGTAGCTGATGAAGCCGAGCAGATCGTCTGCCGGGATGCGGCTTCTGATAAATTCACGGTCAGACTCGTCGCGGATCTTGTTGGCGACGACGCGCACCTTGGTCACGCCGATGTCCTTTGCAAGCTCCTTGATGCGCACATAGGTCTGTACACTCCGCGCGCCCGGCTCGATGACCACGATGAACTGGTCCATCATGCTGGCCGTGCCGCGTCCGAGGTGTTCAAGCCCTGCCTCCATGTCCATGATGACCACGTCGTCCTTGCGGAAAACGAGATTGGTCAGAATCGCCTTGAGCATGACATGCTCCGGGCAGACGCAGCCGGAGCCGCCGGTATCAACCGTGCCCATAACGAGAAGCTTGACACCGTTGATATTCTTGGCAAGCTTATCGGGCAGATCGGAAACGTCCGGGTTTAGCTTATAGAAGCTGTTCTGGTCGTTCGCGCCCGTGCGCTGCTTGGCAAGCTGCTTCATTTTCGAGACTGGAACAATGGAATTGACCTCTTCCTCTGTCAGCCCCAGCGCCAGGCCCAGATTTGCATCCGGGTCAACGTCGGCTGCGAGGACGGTGCGCCCTTCGTCGGCGTAGAGCCGCGCGAGCGTGGAGGCCAGCGTCGTCTTGCCGACGCCGCCCTTGCCGGTGATAGCTACTTTCATAACGGTAAAGACCCTCCGGGAAGATCTTAGATGCCGAGAGCCGTGCGCTTGGCTTCGATTGCGGCGATCATCTTGTCGCCGAGGCTCTCAATGTTGGTGTCAACGACGAAATGCGCCTCGACCCACTCCTTGCAGCCTCTTGCGTCACCCTGAAGCAGTTCAGTGATCTCGCTGGAGCCCTTGGAGTACGGATCAACGCCGAGGTAGGTGTCGATGCCGGTCGCCACGACGTAGTTGCCGATGGAAACTGCCTTTTCAGACATCCATTCCGGCGCGCAGCCGCAGAGCGGAATCTGAGAAATGTTGATGCCCCAATCCTTTGCAAGATCGGAAGCAAGGATCATCATACGGGAGATATCAACGCAGGAGCCCATATGCAGAACCGGCGGAATACCAACCAGCTTGCACACGCGCTTGAGACCCTCGCCGCAGTATTCAGCAGCGTCGAGATCCATGAGGCCGGCCTTGGCCGCAGCCTGTGCCGAACAGCCGGAGACGATGACGATGATATCGTTCTTGAGAAGCTTCTTCATGAGCTCGATGTGCGCAGTATCGGGGCGAACCTTGGGGTTGTTGCAGCCGACCATTGCGACAGCACCGCGCAGGACGCCGGCCTTGACAACGTCGGCCAGCGGCTTCAGCGTGCCGAGCGCGTCAACATGGGAGTTGCACACGCCGTCGAGTTCTTTCTTAATGGCCTCGACCGAGTAGCCGACGCGGGCCTTGGTCTTGAGGTTCGGAATGTTGACAAGCTCGGGCTTGCGGTTTTTGAAGTTTTCAATCGCCATGCGGATGATCGCCTTGGCGTTGTCCGCCGCAGTGTCCTCGTGGAACTCGATGAAATCCGAGTCCGGCATGCGGGCAATGGGAGAGGTCGTGATGAACTTGGTATGGAAGCACTTGGAAAGTGGGCCAAGAGCCGGGAAGATGCACTGCACATCAACGACGATGGCTTCGCATGCGCCCGTCAGGACAACGTTTTCCTGCTGCAGGAAGTTACCTGCCATCGGAATGCCCTGCCGCATGGCAACTTCGTTGCCGGTGCAGCAGACGCCCGCGATGTTGATGCCCTTTGCGCCGACGGACTTGGCCAGCGCGACCATCTCGGGATCCTGCGAATACATGACGATCATCTCGGAAAGAGAGGGATCGTGGCCGTGGACAATGATGTTGACCATGTCCTTTTCCATGACGCCGATGTTGGCGGTGGTGTCAAGGGGACGCGGGGTGCCGAACAGAACGTCGGACAGCTCGGTACCTGCCATGGAGCCGCCCCAGCCGTCGGACAGACCGGCGCGCAGGGACTGCTTGATGAGTGCCTCGGGAAGAGACGAACAGCCCATATGCGTCATATGCAGCGACTGCGAAACCTCGCGGTCAATGGCACGCGGCTCGATGCCAGCGTCATGCCACAGCTTCTGGGTATGCTCGGGCGCACGCTTCAAAAAGCGCTGCACGCCGAAAGGCTTGCCGTACTCGAGAAGGGCGGTTTCAGCAACTTCGTGGGCCAGATCATAAATATCCTTGCCCTCGGACTCGATACCCCATTCGGCAGCAATTTTCTTCAGTTTTTCGGGGTCTTTGACCTGATAAGAGCCGCCTTCCTTTGCCTGATAGAGCGTGTGGCAGATCTGACGGCCATGGTCGGAGTGCGTAGCAGCACCACCTGCGGTGAAGCGCAGGTAGTTGCGGCCGACGATGCCGTGTACGTCGCAGCCGCAAATGCCGCGCGGTGCCTTGGGCGTAATGCGGCAGGGGCCCATGGAGCAAATGCGGCAGCAGGTGCCGGCTTCGCCGAAGCCGCAGTGCGGCGTCTGATTCTTGACGCGCTGCTGCCAGGAATCCGCGCCAACTTTTTTGCCGGTTTCAAGCAATTCGTTGGTCGCTGCTTCCATCTGTTCAACTGTGATTAAGCGATCCCAATCCATCGATGATGTATCCTCCTAAAATATGTTCTGGGCCGGCCTGCGTACACCGGACGCAGCACCGGAAGGGGGTCGGCGGTCAGCCCGTATGGACAGACCGAGCAGGCGTACCTGCGCTCTGAAACCAAAAAGCGGCAGAATACGCCTCTTATAGCTTGTGTCTATTTTACCAAGCAGCCTGAAGAAAGTCAACCGATGCGAACCCCCTGCGGGGGTTCTTTGGAAATCCAAATTTACGGTTATATCAGAACTTTGATAATACAAAAAGCCAGAACTATCGACATTATTTTCGATAATTCTGACTTTATATAGAAAATGATATGTGATATCCCGATATTCCTTTTTTTATGATTCCATATGAACATTGATATGTGGATAGGACATCGTGATGCCCGCGGAGGAAAAGGTTTCCTGAAGTCCATCCAGCACGTCGTTATAGCAGGCCCAATAGTCCTCCGTACGCGCCCAGAAGCGCAGGACATACTGGATCGAATTGTCGCCATAGGAGACGACGTGTGCCTCGACAGGCCGGTCGCGGAGTGTCTTTTCGTGCGCTGCGGCAGCGGCGCAGAGCGCCGCGCGGACGGTATCTACCGCATCGTCATAGGACGCCGAAACGTTCACGTCAACACGGCGTACCGCCTCGCTTGTCACATTGATGATGCTGCCTGCCGTGATCTGACTGTTGGGCAAATAGATGATCTGGTTGTCATAGGTGCGCAGGCTTGTGTATACCGCGCCGATAGTCAGGACAGTTCCGGCCTTGTCGCCGATCTGGACATAATCGCCCGCCCGGAAGGGTTTGGCTGTCAGAATCATCAGCGCGCCCGCGACATTGGACAGCGCGGCCTGCATCGAGAGCGAAACGGCAAGACCGGCAACGCTCAAAATTGCCAGCAGCGAACTGGTATCCACGCCGAGCGTCCCTGCGACGAGCATGACTGCAATAAAAATCAAAATTGCCTTGGCTGTCGTGCGCAGAAAGCCGAAAATAGTGTGATCCAGCTTGGAATGGGAAAACAGCTTGTCCGCCGCCTTCAGAATCAGCTTGATGAGCACTGCGCACAGAACCAGCAGCACCGCCGCATACAGCAGCTTTTCAAGCGTCAGCTTCGAGAAAAACGACTGCACCTGTTTTTCGTCAATGGCAGTTGTGTCAAGAACGGATGAGATGAACATAATAGCCTCCGGAATATATCCCTATCTCGCGCTTTCGGTAAACCCCTGTAGGGGCCGATGCCCACATCGGCCCGCTGGGAAGTTACGAATTCGCCGAAGAATTCTGTAAAAACAGTATATTCCGCGGGCGGACAGAGTCGTCCGCCTCTACAGGGGATGAGAAGATTGAAACTTTGATGTAGGGGCCGACGGCTCTGTCGGCCCGAAAAATGTTGCGGATTCGCCGAAGATTCTCATAAAATCGGTACATCCTGCCGGGCCGATGTGGGCATCGGCCCCTACAGGCCGCTCTGAAAAACGTGCTGCGCCCCTGTTTGGGGAAACAGGGGCGCGATTGGTTCAATCGGTTTCCGACGGTGCTTCATCCTGCTCGGGCGCTTCCTCTGCCTCACTGCCGTCCGTCAGTTTTTTGCTGTCAGCATTGACGTAGGCCATGAATTCGTCGCCCGTGATGGTCTCCTTGCTCAGCAGGTACATTGCAATCTCATCCAGCAGCGCACGGTGCTCGACAAGGATGTTTTTCGCATCCGCGTAGCAGTTCATGAGCAGCTTGTGGATTTCTTCGTCCGCTGCAGAGGAGGTGGAATCGGCACAGTTCATCATCGTGCTGCCGTCGAGGTACGGATTTGAGACAGTAGACAGCGCCATAAGGCCAAGCCGGTCGCTCATGCCGTACTGCGTGACCATCTTACGGGCCAGTTCTGTCGCGCGCTCAATGTCGTTCGACGCACCGGTCGTGGCAATACCGAAGACGACCTGTTCTGCAGCGCGGCCGCCCAGCATGGTCTGGAGTTCGACGATGAGTTCTTCCTTACTGGACAGGAATTTTTCTTCTTCCGGCATCTGCATGGTATAGCCCAGCGCGCCGGAGGTGTGCGGGACAATCGTGATCTTGGAGACAGGCTGCGAATGCTTCTGCAGCGCGGCAACCAGCGCATGGCCAACCTCATGATAGGACACGATGCGCTTTTCGGTGTCGGTCAGAACGGTACCCTTCTTCTCCGTGCCCGCGATGACAAGTTCAAAGGACGTCAGCAGATCCTGCTGGTTGACAGCCTTGCGCCCCATGCGCACGGCGCGCAGCGCCGCCTCGTTGACGAGGTTTGCCAGATCCGCGCCGACCGCGCCTGCAGTCGCCTGCGCAATCTTGTGCAGATCGACATCCTCGGCCAGCTTGATATTTTTCGTGTGGACGCGCAGCGTCTGGTAACGTCCGGCGAGATTGGGCCGGTCAACGATGATGCGGCGGTCAAAGCGGCCCGCACGCAGCAGTGCCTTGTCGAGAATCTCAGGCCGGTTTGTCGCCGCCAGGATCACGACGCCCTTGCTTGAATCGAAGCCGTCGATCTCGGCCAGCAGCTGGTTAAGTGTCTGCTCGCGCTCGTCGTTGCCACCGAATTTGGAATCTCTCGTGCGGCCGATGGCGTCAATTTCATCAATAAAAATGATAGCCGGGGCGACTTTCGCTGCCTGCTGGAACAGATCGCGCACGCGGCTCGCGCCGACGCCGACAAACATTTCCACGAAATCAGAGCCGGAGATGGAGAAAAACGGCACGTTCGCCTCGCCCGCGACGGCCTTGGCCAGCAGCGTCTTGCCGGTGCCCGGAGGGCCGACCAGCAGCGCGCCCTTCGGGAGCTTCGCGCCGATGGCGGCGTATTTCTGCGGGTTATGCAGGAAATCGATGATCTCGACAAGCGATTCCTTGGCCTCGTCCTGACCGGCGACGTCGGCAAACGTGACGCCGGTAGACTTTTCCATATAGACCTTGGCCTTGCTTTCGCCGATGCCGCCGATGCCGCCGCCCATGCGCTTGGTCATGCTGCGCATCAGCAGGCTGAACAGGGCGTACATGATGATGACCGGCAGCAGCCATGTGACGACAAAGGTCACGATGGGGCTGGCCTGCTCGACGATCTCGGTGTTGTATTCCACGCCCTGCGCGTCGAGCCGCGCCTTCAGCTCGTCGTTTGAGACGTTGGGGATATAGCCAGTGTAGTACAGCCGCTGCTGCGCCGACGGCTTCTTGGCCTCGTCGCGCGTCAGGATGACCATGCGGTCGGACTGGAACTCCAGCTCGGCGATCTCGTCCTTGTCGAGATACGTCTGGAACTCGTTATAGGTGATCTCCGACAGATACGCGTTGGCAATGGTCGTATAGAGCGAATTGATAAGCAGCGTCGCGATCAGCGCCGCGACCATCAGGAATACGATCCGGCGCCCCTGCCGTCCATCGTCGCCGTTCTGCGGCTTATTGTCCTGCGGCTTTTTGTTTTTTGGGTCGTTATTCAAAAAACGCACCTTCTTTCTGTGAAAACGTGGGAAATTTTAGTAGGGAATTTTCTGTTACAAATCTTATCACACCCATTCCCCATTTACAAGAAAGAACCTGCGGCGGGCAGGTAAATTTTCTGTGAATTGTGAGATTGGGATTGAGGTTTCCGAAAGAAGCTGTTATACTATATTGTGAATTATTATGACATCGGAAGCTGGAGAAACTATGGAACAGAAAAAATGGAACCGGAACGACCGCCGCCCGCCCGTCCGCCGTGCGCAGGAGCCTGCGGAGAATGCAGAAAATATGCTGGAGGGCCGCAACGCCGTACAGGAGGCGCTTGCCGCAGGCCGCCCCATCGACAAGCTTTACATCGCTGCCGGAGAAACAGACCGCGCGCTTTCCCGGCTGGCCGCCATGGCGAGAGAAGCCGGCGCCGCCGTCGTTGAAACAGACCGGCGCAAGCTCGACCAGCTTTCGGCCACGGGTGCACATCAGGGCGTGATCGCCATGGTTGCGGCGCATGCCTACGCGACGGTCGAGGAGATCCTCGAAAACGCGAAAAGCAGGGGCGAGGCCCCGCTGATCGTCATCTGCGACGAGCTGTCCGACCCGCATAATCTGGGCGCGATCATCCGCACGGCGGAATGCGCAGGTGCGCACGGCGTGATCATTCCGAAGCGCCGCAGCGTCGGCCTGACCGCCGTTGTGGGCAAGGCCTCGGCAGGTGCACTGGAATATCTGCCGGTGGCGCGTGTGGCCAATCTGGTCAGTGCCATCCGCGAGCTGCAGAAAGCCGGCGTTTGGGTCTTCGGCACGGCGGCAGACGGCGATACGGCGCTCTATCAGGCCGATCTCAAGGGCCCGGCCGCTATCGTCATCGGCAACGAGGGCGACGGCATGAGCCGCCTTGTCGCCGAAGCGTGCGACTTTAAAGTCAGTATTCCCATGCGCGGCCGCATTTCATCCCTCAACGCGTCGAACGCCGCCGCAATTTTATTGTACGAGGCTGTCCGGCAGCGGGGATAAAGCCATCTTTCCGAACGGACGACTCTGTCCGCCCGCACAGCAGGCAGCTTTTGGACCCTCATAGCAAATCCGCAAGCACCCTCCTGTTTCGTTGTAGGGACCGATGCCTACATCGGCCCGTGAGGCAGCCACGACTTTGCCGAAGAGTTCCGTAAAAGCGGCCCATCCTGCCGGGCCGATGTGGGCATCGGCCCCTACAAAGCGAGTATGGTAGATTCACAAAACATGGAGCACACTATGGAACCAACCAGGCGTCCTGAGGACGAAGCACAACTGAACAAGACGCCCGCGGAGCAAGAGGAGCCGGAATACTCGCTCGAGGAAATTATGAACGAATTCGGCGGCTGGACAAAGCGTGAGGAACCGAAGACCGAGCCGGGTGAGACTGTCCGGCTTGCCACACCTGCCGACCGCCCGCCCGATGCGCAGACACCGTCTGACGAGGAAGCGGCTGACACCATTCGCTTTGCGCCCGTCCATACGCAAAAGGAGCCTGAGCCGGAGCGCCCTACCGTCTGGACCTACCAGGGTGAACCGGATCCGGAGCCTGCCGCAGCAGATCCCAAGGAAGCGCGGGAGCGCGCCCGTGCCGAGCGCCGCGAAAAACGGCAGGCCGAAAAACGCCGCCGGCAGCTTGAACGCTTTCAAAAAAAAGAGGCCCGGAAAAAGCGCGCCGCCGAGCAGCCTGAGCACGTTTTTCCCTCGCTGGAAGCCGCGTATCAGTTCTATTCTGCCGCCTCCAGCGTGCGGCTGCGCCTGCTGCTGAGCGTGCTGACCTGTCTGGCGTCGATTTTGCTGCTGGTCTTATCGACCTCCGCCATTGTGGGGGATTTCAGCAGTTATTCACAGGTGTTTTCCGCGATTATGCTGGGACTTCTGCTTGCGCAGGCACTTTTAAGCTATGATATCTGCCTGTCCGGCGTGGTGCAGGCGCTGCGCCTGCGGTTCGATCAAACCAGCATGCTGTTCGTGGTGCTCTGCGCCGTGATCGTTGACGCATTTTTTGCCGTCCTGCAGGGCCGGACACCGTTCTGCACGGTCGCGTCGGTTCTGCTGCTGCTCGCCCTGTGGGGGCGGAGTTTACTGTATGAGGCACGGCGCAGATCGCTGCGCGCGGCAGGCAATATGGAAGATCCGGTTGCCGCCGTGCGGGAGGAAAAGGCGTGGCACGGCTACGACTGCATCTTCCGCGCTCCGGGCGACGCCGAGCAGTTTGCCGTCCAGCTGGAAATGCCGGACGCAGGCAGCCGCATCATGCGCTTCTACACGCCTGTTATGACGGCGGTAACGCTCGTGTTATCCGTCCTGACCGCAATGCGCGGCGGCAAGAGTTTTCTCTGGTCGTGGACAGCCATGCTGCTGGCTGGTTTCCCCGCCGGCATCCTCATCGCCTACGCAAAACCGTTTTCCACGTTTGCCAAAAAACTGTACCGCATCGGCGCAGCCGTCGCAGGCTGGCAGGGCGCGCGGATTCTGTCCGGCGAGGCCGGCCTGATCATTGAAGATGCAGATCTGTTCCCGCCGCAGAATGTGACACAGGGCGGCATGAAGCTTTACGGCAGCCGCCCCGCGCCCATGGTCATCGGCTATGCCAACGCCGTCGTGCAGACGGCAGGCAGCGGTCTTGCTCCGCTGTTTGAACAGATGATGCACGACCAGAACGGCAGACGCTATTCCGTCGATACCTTCCGCCGGTATGAAAGCGGCGGTCTCGGCGCGACGATCCGGGGAGATGTCGTTCTGATGGGCTCGATCGCGTTTATGAAGCTGATGCGCGTACGCGTCCCGGAGGGAACGCGGCTCAAGCAGGCGGTCTATCTGTCCGTTAACGGCGAACTTGCCGCCGTCTTTGCGCTCAATTATGCCCCGGCAGAATCCGTTCGGGCAGGACTTGCCTCCGTTCTGCGCGCAGGCGCGCTTGTGCCGGTGCTGGCCACGCGCGATTTTATGATCACGCCGCAATTTTTAAAGCAGCGCTATAAAATCCCGCCCGAGCATATCGAATTCCCCATTGTAGAAGAGCGCGCAGCCCTCTCCGAACCCGGTGCCGTGCGCGCCGGAAAACAGGGTGCGCTCATGGCCCGCAGCAGCTTCGCAAGCTTCGCAGGAAGCGTCGTCGCGGCGCGTGGTCTGCGCGGCACGGCGATTTTGTCCATCTGCGTCGCCATCGCGGGAAGCGTGCTCGGCGTGAGCCTGATGTTTGTGCTGACGTTCCTCGGCGCAGATCTCGCCGCGTCGTGCTGGAACCTGTTTCTGTACACGGTTTTGTGGCTCCTTCCGGGGCTTCTGGCCGGTCTTTTAGCGGGCCGCGCATAGGTGCGCATGAAAAATCGCAGATTTTCATGGGATTTGACAAGATTCTAATTGCAATCCTATGGAGATTCGTATATAATGGAATTTAAGAGTCGGCGAAATGAGAACTGCCGAGGGGCGGAGCGCGCCGTCTTGCGTTCCGTCTGGAGAAAGGAGTATTTTTTACTATGGGCTATACTGCCAATGACATTCGCAACATCTGCCTGCTTGGCCATGGCGGCGACGGCAAATCCGCTCTTTGCGAGAGCATGCTGTTCACCACCAAGGCGATCACCCGTCTGGGCAAGCGTGCCGATGGCACCACTGTTTCTGACTTTGACGACGAAGAGAAGAAGAGACAGTATTCCATTTCTTCTTCCGTCATTCCCGTTGAATATAACAAGTGCAAACTCAACGTGATCGACAACCCGGGTTATTTTGACTTTGCCGGTCAGATCGTGCAGTCCCTGCGCGTAGTTGACGCGGGCCTCATCTGCCTGACCGCAAAGAGCGGCATCGGCGTCGGTACTGAAAAGGGCTGGAAGTATCTTGCCAAGGCCAATCTTCCCGCCATGTTCTATGTCTCCAAGCTGGATGAAGAGCATGCCAACTTCTTCAACGTTCTCGATTCCCTGCGCGAGATGTTCGGCGCTTCCGTCATTCCGTTTACCTTCCCCATTATGCAGGGTGAAACGGCTGTCGGTCTGGTTGACTTGATTGAGAAAAAAGCCTATGACGCAAACGGCAAGGAAATCCCCCTGCCCGCAGACGCCAACGATAAGATTGAAGAATACATGGCCGAGCTCAACGAGCAGGTCGCAGAGACTGACGAGGCCCTCATGGAGAAGTTCTTCATGGAAGAGCCGTTTACCGCCGAAGAACTCCAAACCGGCATCAAGGCCGGCATCCGTGACCGCAGCGTGACCCCGGTCTTCTGCGGCTGCGCCTACACCGGCCTCGGCACCACCAACCTGCTGGCGAACCTCGTCAAGTATGCACCGAATCCTCTCGAGGGCAAGCCCATGACGCAGGTTGACGAGGACGGCACCGAGTCCGAATTCAAGCTTGCCCCGAACGGCAGCCCGATGGCGTTCGTTTTCAACACGCTGGCTGACCAGTACGGCAAGAACTCCTACTTCAAGGTCATTTCCGGCGACATGGAAGACACCCTTACCGTCGTCAACGCCCGCACCGGCGATTCCGAAAAGCTCGGCAACATGTTCTTCCCGAAGGGCAAGGACAACACCAAGACCTCCAAGGTCTGCTGCGGCGACATCGGCGTCTTTACGAAGCTCGCCTCCGTCAAGACCGGCGACACCCTCGGCATGCCGGGCAAGACTGTCCGCATCAAGGGCATGACCTATGACGAGCCGATGTATAAGATGGCTGTCTACGCCAAGGTCAAGGGCACCGAAGACAAGATTGCCAACGGCCTTGTCAAGCTGAAGGAAGAAGACGAGTCCTTCACCTACGGCAACGATCCCGAAACCAAGGAGCTCATCATTGCCGGCGTCGGCGATATGCAGTTGTCCGTCCTCATGGCAAAGCTCCAGAGCAAGTATAAGGTCGAGGCTGTTCTCAAGCCCGCCAAGATCGCGTACCGCGAGACGATCAAGAAGAAGGTCGAGATTCACGGCCGTCACAAGAAGCAGTCCGGCGGTCACGGCCAGTTCGGCGACGTTTATATCCGCTTCGAGCCGCAGTCCGAGTCCGAAGAGATGATCTTCGCGGATGAGACGGTCGGCGGCTGCGTGCCGAAGAACTTCATCCCGTCCGTTGAAAAGGGCCTGCGCAACTGCGTCGGCAAGGGCGTTCTGGCCGGTTATCCGGTCGTGTTCCTGAAGGCCACGCTGTACTTCGGTTCCTACCATCCCGTCGATTCCTCTGATATGGCGTTCCAGACCGCTGCCGGCATCGCCTACAAGGAAGGCCTGCCCACTGCCGGCCCGACCCTGCTCGAGCCGATCGGCGAACTCAAGGTTCTCATCCCTGACGGCAACATGGGCGACGTCATCGGCGACCTCAACAAGCGCCGCGGCCGCGTCATGGGCATGAACCCCGATCCCGAGAACCCTGGCTATCAGATCGTCGAGGCGGAAGTTCCCGTCGGCGAAATGACCACCTATTCCATCGACCTGCGCGCCATGAGCCAGGGCCGCGGCAGCTACACGCTCAAGTTCGTCCGCTACGAGGAAGTCCCGCAGATGAACCAGGCCAAGATCATCGAAGACGCCAAGAAGGAAGAGGAAGAGGCTTAATCGCTCCCCTATCCCATTATGCACAATGCCCCGGTTTCCACATGGAAACCGGGGCTTCTTAAGTACAGGAGGCCAGACCTATGAACGAAGCGAAGCGCGCACAGTTTCATCTTCCCGGCCTGTTTGAATTTTATGACTTTTATCGCGTCTTTCTGCCGCTTTACCGGACGCATCGGGAGTATTTTTACGACTGGTGCGAGATTGCCTCGATTTACGGTGCGCCGGAAGGCTGCCTTTGGGGCGGCGGGCGCGTAGGCTGCGGCAATCAGGATCCGCACGCAGTTCTGGCGCTGACGCAGGAATACGGTCTTTCCGCCCGCCTGACGTTCAGCAATTCTCTTTTGACCAAGGCACATCTCGCAGATTCGGTCTGCAATGCACTCTGCCGTCTGTTTTCGGAGGCAGACGGTCCGCAGAACGGTGTGATCGTCCATTCCGACCTGCTGCTGGACTATCTGCGCGCCGCCTATCCGCAGTTCTACTTCATTTCTTCCACGACCAAAGTGCTGACCGATTTTCCCCAGCTTCGTCAGGAGTTGGAGCGCGAAGCCTTCCGTTTCGTCGTGCCGGATTTCCGGTTGAACAAGGCGTTTGACCAGCTTCTTACGCTGCCGCAGCCGCTGAAGGGCAAGGTGGAATTTCTGTGCAACGAATGCTGCTGGTTCGGCTGCAAGGACCGGAAGGCCTGTTACGAGGCTGTCAGCCGAAAAAATCTCGGAGAGCATGCACCGCACCGCTGTACTGCGCCGGGTTCAGCGAATGGCTACCGTTTTTCCCGGGCAATGGAAAACCCCGGCTTTCTCAGCGTCCGCGATATTCAAACAGTCTATCTTCCCCTGGGTTTTTCCAACTTCAAGCTGGAAGGCCGCGGTCTTGGCAGCGCCATGATTCTCGAGTTTCTGCTCTACTATCTGACAAAACCGGACTATCAGCTGCGCGTGCGCGAGGAGATCTATCTGGATGCGATGCTGGACTTGTTTTAGCGTCAGTTGTCATTGCAGCACGCCGAATTTCCGTAGAGGGCCGACAATTCTTGTCGGCCCTCCCAGTCTGTCAAAAAACTATTGTTTTCCTATTTTGTGTAGGGTTTCCGAGGCTGGC
>ENA-UONZ01000961-UONZ01000961.1-human-gut-metagenome-genome-assembly--contig:-C93old-NODE-961-length-38267-cov-7.657437_pt1 | contig 38267 bp, 45 predicted proteins | sample MGYA00242468_ERZ724015 | MGnify/ENA metagenome assembly ERZ724015
TGTAAGCAATGCTTACAGCCATTATTCGTTCATGCACGGGAGGAGAGGCTCGAAGTACAACGACAATTTGTTGTCTTCTTGTTATCCTTGATTGTCAACATGCTACGAATTTATACCTTGGTTATTAATCTGTTGCAGTGTCCGAAATTTGTCCGGGGATAATTCTTGTAATTAGTTGATTTACTGCATTTGCTCTATCACTTTTTCGATATTTTCCAATTTATTCTTCAAAACAGATTCTAAATTGGAAATGGCGGCAGTTTGCATGAAAGCTCCCAAAAGTTCGGGGTGATTCTCTGCATAAGAAGAATCATTGAATTTGTCATTGATAATCTCGATTGCAGAGGTCATGTAGAAGGTTGCTTCTTCTAAGGACTGCTGCTGAAGTTCTGAATACGATTTCCTTTCCATAATTTTATACTTTTCTATAATGTCCTTTTATTAGCTATTCTATTCCTTCATTTTTGCATTGTTATTTAAAACTTAGTTATAATGGAAGACCAAAAATTGAGAGAATTGTGTGTTTCGTACGCTATGCAATTGATACAAGAACAATCGAAGAGAGACCTTGCTCTATCTCTTACTCCCATAGACCTTGCAGATAGAATTTATCAGTATATCAAAACTGGGAACAAAGATGAGCGCTTGGTTAAATCTTAGATTTTTCCTTTGATGCTTTTCAATTCTCTTTCTACATCATTGTACATGTTATATACGTTCTGATGGATAGGAATTAGATATTCATCTGCATACTGAATTATCTTTTTTTCTATGATAATTTGATTGTCAATTGTACGTTTCATGTGTGCTACTAAATTTTCAGTAGCACTTTCTTCTTTCTGTTTCAGTTCATTTATTTCTTGTTTCAGCTCTTCGTTTTTAGTATTAAGAGCGTTAACTTCACTTCTGAGAAGTTTTATTTCGTTTAAGATTTCCTTTAACGACAAATCAACTGAATTTTCATTTTTCCAGAGCAATCCCATTTCTTCACTACTTATTCATTAATATCTGAATCGTTCTCTCTTTCTCGCTTATCACCCTTTCCTTTTCTTCCAAAAGGGCATTAAGGTGGGCTATCTCCTTTTGACATTCACTCAAAGAAATGTTCCCAGATACTTTGTTGCCATTGCCTTTAACCTGATGACCAATATTTATTTCTGTAGTATCAATTTCCCTGTCAAAAAAGTAATCTAAACTACATTTTAGTTCATTAGCCATTTTTTCTAAAATATTAGATGTAGGGTTTGCAGTCAATCTGAAATAGCCATAAAGAGTTTGTTCTGCTATCCCTATCCGTTTACTAAACTCATTTTGAGCTATTCCTTTAGATTCTAATAAATCTTTGAGCTTCTGTCCGTTAAACATAAATATTATTTATACAAAGTCTAAATATTAAAATATAATAGATTTTATCGCTAAAATATAATTTATACTATAAAATATATATTAGCTTTGCAGTATAAATATAGCACTAATAATCAAGATAAATATTACAATAATGGAGAAATCTACAAAAATGGTATTTAGAGACCATTATGACAAGCTGTCTGATGTTCAGAAGGATATTCTCAGGAAGAGGGTTCTTGAGGAGAGTGGAATGGCTTATGCCACTTTTTACTACAAGTTACGTACAGATTCGTTCAAACCGCTTGAAATGAAGCTAATTACTGAAATCATAAACTCTTTATTTAAATGATGAATGAATATATTGAAGAAACAATCCGAAGAATGGATGCTGGACTATATAAATTTGGCGATGTGATATTCGAATATGAAGGAATCCCAATAATATGTTATATAGGAAAAGATTCTGTTACCGAAGGATATATAGGATGGGATTTAGAGCGCAACAGATTAGTCTTTTTTACACATAAGAAAGAAGAGGATGGTGTTAAAGAAAGAACTTGTATGATTAATTTTAAAAAGATAAAGAATTATTTCCACAAGAGATGAAGAACTATTTGAGAGCATTTTTGTGATTCGATAAAACTAAATGAAAATAATATTATGGATAAGAAATTTATTACCGCCCAAGAGGCAAACGAAAAAGCCAAGGCTTACTCGGATATTGAGCGTATATGTGAACAGATTGAACGTGCAGCTGAGAAAGGCAATTTCAGAACTTATTTAGGAGTTATTACTCCAAAAGACCAGGCAAAATTGGAAATGCTTGGATATACAGTGACAGAGAACCCCGATGGGAAGTTTCCTATTAGCATCTCGTGGAAGTGACGTATGGAGGCAATATCCAACATCGAGTTCTACAACACGCCCGAAGGGGATGTGATGATGAAGGAGTTTGGACAACCAGCGGTTGTACTTAAGGATTCCGATAGGCCGACCATTGAATATATGCTTTCTGTTATCCGGGATCGATACCCAAAAGCACATGCCCGACTGATGCAGCTCTATTCTGCCAGCACCATGAACCGGTGGCATTATGAATTTCGGGTAGTCCACCGTTTCATCCGCTGCAACTTTGGCGAATATGACCAATATAACCTTGATATCAACAAGGATGGTCTGTTTGTATTCGAGGAGGTCAAATGCCCGTTACGGGGTGAATGCGAACATGAAGGCGTGATTTGCCGTCCGGAGCTTAATACAACATTGACAGATCGCGAGATGGAGGTGTTCCGGCTCATAGCCTCCAACTGCCAGACGGATGATATTGCGGCAGAACTGCATATCTCGCCTTGTACGGTAAACCGCCATCGGGAGAATATTAAAGCGAAAATCAGGGTTCGCAATGTCGCTGAGATGGTTTCTTACTGGCATCAGAACCAAATGAAATAATTAACCTATAAAATAAAATGAATATGGAATTGAATATTGAGAAAGCGAAAGCATTGTTTCCGGATGCGATTAAATTGCAGCTTCGTATTAATGGACCGGCTACTGTTGTGGATATACGCCGTTTGTTGCCTAATAGTGTCGTCATGTTATCCTGCAAGATTAGCAAGAACTACGCGAATGTCATTTACAGCGAAGGAGCTGCGAAACGTATGTTCCCGGATGTTTCCAAACTCTCCGGAGAAGTGAGCATTGATAAACATCGTATTACCTATATCTATAGGGATGGCAAGAGAAAAGGTGTCAAACTTTTGCTGAATTTCCTTCCGAAGGCAGATAGGCGGCTTATTGATATTCTGGAGATGTCATTCGGGGATAAGATGGTGCAAGTGAGCGAGTATGCTGAGTGCGATATGGGTTGCATCTTCTTTGAGAATACAGAATCGGAGGATGTGGAAAGGGTCTTGTTGGCCTATTGAATGAGTAATGGAAAATGCAAATGATATGACTATGAGATATTTACGCAGAGTGTACCAACCCTTATTATCAAATCTTAAAAAAAGACTTGCTGAGAGATGCTGAAAGGAAAGCAATCACATACTATATAACGGATACTATATTTATCATAAAAAGGAATGTGATGGTAGTCATTTAACGAGTAACAAAATAGATATGAGCCTAATGGATAATGAGTTACAATGCAAGAGATGTGGAAAACTGATAAAAGGTGGCTGCTACAATGCTCCCGATGGACCTTTTTGTGTCGATTGCTGGGAAAATAAAATCAGCGAAAAAGCTAAAAAGGATTATGAGAAACAAGCCTTAAAGAGATTGCAGGCTATTGGTCTCGGTTTTAAAACAAATCAATAATGAATAAAAAAGAAATATCAATGAAAAAAGGTCAGAAGGTGCGCATCCTGCGTACCAATCAGGTAGCGACAATCGTCGAAGTGGAGTTAATTCGTAAAGGTGGCAAAGTTCATCGGTATTGCCATCTGAAGACAGATGAAAAGTCATATTTGTGGTTGGATGCCTCAGAACTGGGGAGTGTGGTGGAGGAAGTGAAGGTCTCGGTAGTTGATGACCGGAACCGGGAGCTGCACTTGGCTATATGCCATGACTACTCCAAGGATAATATGAAGGTGCAGCTTACCGGCAAGAATCCGGATAATCTGAAGGAAGCTTCCGGACTATATGCGAGACTGATGAACTTGTTCATTGGGAGCCTGAAGGAAACGCGGGAACTGTAGGAGCAGATAACGTCCTTGATAACTCTCCTATAAAACAATTCTTTTGTACCCTTCAATGTTTAAAACATGGACTTGCTTCAATATCTTCCGGACGATAGTCGATCCTGGATTCAGTCTTATATAGAACAGGTAGGAATGGAGAGGTTGACGGAATACTATGACAAAGTATTCATCGAGCTGTACGAGATGCTGCCCGGTGAATCTTTCCGGGTACTTGAAAAGGTCAGTCCGGAGAACTATGGCCTTTTCATGAAATGCGTGTATTCATGCTTGTGTGAGTTTGACTTGTATGATATATGCAGCTATTATATCGAAGAACAAGGTACTGTCATTCTTAGAAGGTAGTACCCGAATATAATATACAATGATAGACGAAAGAATCATAGAACAAATCTTAGACCGTGCTGATATTGTGGATGTAATATCCGGTTACGTCGATCTGAAGAAGAAAGGAGTAAATTACCAGGCGTGCTGCCCTTTCCATAAGGAGAAGACCCCCAGTTTCTTCGTGAGCCCGGCACGCGGCACCTGGCACTGTTTCGGATGTGGTAAGGGCGGCAACGCCGTCGGTTTCTTGATGGAGCGCGAGACGATGAGCTATCCGGAGGCCGTCAGGCACCTCGGCAAGAAATACGGCATAACCGTCGAGGAAGAGAGGCTGACTCCCGAGCAGGAACAGGCACGCATGAAGCGCGAGTCGATGTTCGTAATCAACCAGCGGTGCGCGGAGCATTTCCGCCAGAATCTGCTGGACCCGGCCAACAGGGCTGCCGCCGAATATGTCAAGGGGCGCTGGGGGCTGGAGTATGCCGAAGAGACGGGCATTGGGTTTGCGCCCGACAAATGGGATGATTTGTTGAACTTCGCGCAATCGGCCGGTCTTTCCATAAACTTGATGAAGGAGATGGGGCTGCTATCGGACAACAAGGAAAAGGCTAAAGAAAGGGGGACGGAGATTAGGACTTTCGATGGTTACCGTAACCGCATAGTTATTCCCATACGCGACCGTTTTCGACGGATTATAGGCTTTACCGCACGTGACATGTCCGGTGAGAAGGTGGCCAAGTATATCAATTCGGCTGAAAATGAAATCTACCATAAACGTGATTCAATTTTTGGAATTGATACGGCCATACGCCAGGCTGCCAAAGAAGATAAATTCTATTTGGTGGAAGGGGCACCCGATGCGATGCAGCTTCAGCGTATTCGTGTCAACAACGCTGTTGCCCCTCTTGGAGGCGATTGGACTGAAAGCCAGATGGAGCAACTGAAGAAGTACGCCACTAAAGTTTGCTTCCTTCCGGATGCGGACCCGCCCAACCCAGATAAAGGTGAGAAACTGGGTGCCGGCATTCGCAACGTGATGCGTAACGGATTGCAGGCGATGAAGTGTGGGTTTGGTGTATCGGTCAAAGAGATACCACTTGGGGAAGCGCAGAGCAAGAATGATCCGGATACCTACTGTACGAGCATTCAGAAGTTTCAAGAACTGAAAGAGGTAGATTTCATTCCATGGTATGCCTCATATATATTCCAAGACATCAATACCACCGAAGAGCGAAGCGATGCTGTCAGCACCATCTGCTCCATGGTGGTCATGGTGAAGGACGAAGTCAAAGAGTCCATGTACCTCAAACAGCTCCAGTCATTCTATGATGACAAGAAGTTGTGGCAAACGGCCATTAAACGGGCCAAGAAGCTTGATAAAGCCAAGCAAGTCATTAATGAGAGCAAAAAGATAGACCGTGACCTTTATCAAAAATATGGCTTCTATGAAGAATACAATGCTTACTTTGCATTGGCTGGGGACAGTGGGAAAGCTGTGCAATGGAGCAATTTCACCATGTTGCCTCTATTCCACATCAAAGATTCCCTCCTGCCCAAACGTCTCTACCGAATCAAGAATCAAAACAAGCAAGAGGAAATCATAGAGATGAAACAAGAAGACCTGGTGTCATTGTCCAAGTTCAAGCAAAAGGTAGAAGGCCTCGGCAATTATATCTGGCTGGCCACTGAAAAAGAACTCACAAAGCTGAAGATGTTCCTTTACGAACAGACCGAGACTGCACTTGAGGTGACACAGCTTGGCTGGCAACGGCAGGGGTTCTTTGCTTTCGGCAATGGGTGCTTTGATACGGAGTGGCATGAGGCGGACGAATACGGCATTGTTCGGCTGAAGGGCGGCAACTTCTACCTGCCCGGTTGTAGCACCATTTACCGTGATGACGTGAAGCTGTTCCAGTTCGAGCGCAGGTTTGTGCATACGACCTACAACAATGTCAGCATAAGATCCTACAGCGAACAGCTGATACAAGTATTCGGTGACAATGCCAAGGTGGGCATCTGTTTCTTAATCGCCTCCCTTTTCAGGGACATCATATCGGGGCAAACCAAGAGCTTCCCCATCTTGAATCTGTTCGGCCCGAAAGGTAGCGGCAAATCAGAACTCGGTCACAGCCTGATGTCGTTCTTCATCATCAATAATAATCCGCCAAACATCCAGAATGCGACTATTGCAGCCTTGGGAGATGCGGTGGCACAATGCGCCAATGCGCTGGTGCATATTGACGAGTACAAGAATTCCATCGACCTTGACAAACGGGAGTTCCTCAAAGGCTTGTGGGACGGAACCGGCCGAAGCCGCATGAACATGGACCGGGACAAGAAGCGGGAGATTACGAGCGTGGATTGCGGTGTCATCCTATCCGGTCAAGAAATGCCGACAATTGACATCGCCCTATTTTCCAGGTTGATTTACCTGACCTTCACCAAAACGGAATTCTCCACGTCTGAGAAACAGGCATTTGACCAATGCAAGTCAATACGCGACTTAGGACTGTCGCACCTTACTTTGCAGTTGTTGCGCTACCGGTCAAAAATGGAGACGGATTTCACGTCCTCCTATCGCCAGTGTATGGGGGATTTGAATGAACGCTTGAAAGGCGAGAGCATAGAAGACCGCATCCAGCGGAACTGGGTCATTCCGTTGGCCGCCTTCCGCGCACTTGAAGCGGTGCTCGACGTGCCGTTTACTTACCTGGAGCTGCTGAACATCTGTGTGGGCGGCATCATCCGGCAGAACTGTGAATGCAAGAGCAACAACGAACTGGCCAACTTCTGGAATGTGGTCAGTTACTTGCAGCAGGACGGTGAAATATTCTTAGAGTCGGATTTCCGCATTGATTATTTGTCCGGGCTGAAGACAAACAAGGTCAAGGACCTCGCTTTTAAGCAGCCACGCCCTATCCTGCGTATGCGCACAGACCGCATCTTCATGCTGTATAAGAAGTTCAGCAAACAGGTGGGAGATACCGCTTTACCGACTGAATCGTTGAATTTCTACTTGGAGAACTCCAAAGAATACCTGGGGGTACAAAACTCCGTCCGTTTCAAGAACATATTGAAGGGGGTAGAAGTAACCAAAGAATTGGAGGCCGGTGGACAAAAATATTATAAGAAAACCAGCGTGACCAAGCAGGCCCTCTGCTTCGATTACACGGAGCTGATGGCAAACTATAATATCAATCTCAACATTGATATGGGAATGCCTGACGAAGAGGAAGAAGGGCGGGATAATAAACCGCCGGAGGACAAAACTTCTCCATATAAATTTTAATGTCTATCATAGTTGTGCGGAAGCTCTTGCCTGTGAAGGTAGGGGCTTTTTTCTTGCCTTTTTGAGACAAAAAAGATGCTTTATTTTGGGGCAAAAAATGCTTCTACACTTTCTACACTTTCTACATCTTTATGAATCAGTGTTTTATGTTATAAAAAGATGTTCTACAAGCTTCTACAAATTTCTACAAAATGCTGCTTTTTTACTTTTCTTCTACAAAATGCCACTTTGTATAAGGTTTTTCTACACTTTTTCTTCTATATTGTAATAGTTATATTGTTGATATATAGGATGTTAAACGGTTTGTAGAAGTTGTAGAAGATGTGGAAGGCAAAATGTGCCTGTAAATTGGGGAACTATTTTTCTGACGGAACCAATCAGTTTCGATAAAAAGTTCACTATATTTGCTTATTAATAAATGACTTGAGCTATGAAACCTAATGTAATAATTGAACTCCAACCCTACCTTCACGATTACCTATACCATGAATTCGGATGCAGGCCTACTGATGAAGGTGTGAATGTGACTGCTGCCAATGATATTGGCAAGTTCATTCAGGCCATGGTCACTGTTACGGACAGACCGCCCAAGCAGGCTATCAAGGAGCATCCGATAACGTTGTATCTTCCTATCCAGGAGTGGAACCATTTTATTCTGCAGGAGAACTTCATCTATATACCGGAATGGAAACAGCGTATGCTCCAGAGCTATATTGAAGCCTCTTTCCGCATACGTGTTCGGGAATACTTTGTTGCCGGCTATGAGAAGGGGTATAAGCAGGACCGGATTATCCGGGCATTCCTGATGGCATACAATATCAAGAACAATGCCATCAATTACGATGCTGTCAAGAAGTTCGACTACCGTAATAGGCAGCGGATGGTCAAGGAGGTGAATAGGGATATTCAATTGTCGTTGTTCCCTTGACATTTTTTAGCAGATTAATTATTAAGTAAAAAACAGATTTTCAGATAAATAACTCTTAAAATATAAGTAAGAAATGAATATCGGTGACAAACGTGCCCAAATATGTGCCATGGGATTTATTCCGGTTGCGGCCTCGGTGGTCAGAAATATGCCGGGTGTGGAAACGATTCAGGTTTCAGGAGAATGGACGCCGATTCCGGTCTCTTCCGGGGAGTTCAAGGAAAAGAATGTTGCCGGGGAATTGACGGAGCAGGAGCTGAAAGCGGTGGTTACTGATACGGGAGCCTTATTTTCCAATTCGCTGCGTGATTTGCTTTGCCGGGAGGGACTGGTCCGCTTGAAATTCACCAATGGTACCGAAAGGGTGGTGGGAACCGACCAGTTCCCGGTAGTGGTGACGCTTCAGGAATCTGGTTCTCCGGCAGCCTTTGCCCTCTCTTTCAAGCGCAGCAGCCCTGAGCCGGCCAAAATATTGAAGTCCTTTTAAGCAGTTGGTGCCATCGTACCTTTGTATCGGATTAAAAGGTACAAAAGATAATGGCATTTTCAAACTTATATAGTGCAGTCTGCCGGGGCAAATGGTTCGTTTCCTTCCGCGAGGTGGAATCGAACTTGTTGCTTGTAAACAGACTGTTGGAGCATGGCATAGACAACCAGGATAATAGGATACTTGCCGACAGAGAACCGGTTCCGTTGATGATTGCGGCAGCGGGCGGTCGAACGGCAAGGCTTTCCGGTGGTTATGCTGACGCTCCCAAAGGCAGTACGGCTATTATTCCCGTTCATGGTACCCTGCTTAAATACGGTACTTATTGTAGCTATGGTACGATGGAGTATGCCGACCTCATCCGCGAGGCGGCAGATTCCCCGAATATTTCTTCTGTTTTATGTGACATCGATTCCGGTGGCGGTGCAGTGGATGCCATTGCACCGCTGGTCGATGCCATCCTTTATGCGCGTGGCAAGGGCAAGGCAGTGGTGGCTCATTGTGACCTCTGCGCTTCTGCCGCTTATTATGCCGCTTCCTATTGCAACGAAATCATTGCGGCCAATGAGGTGTCTGCCGAGTTCGGCAGTATAGGTGTGATGATGAGTTTTCCGGATTATGCCAAGTATTATGAGAGTGCAGGCATCAAGGTGCATACCATCTATTCCAACCTCTCTGATTACAAGAACGCTCCTTTCGAGGCAGCCAAGAAGGGGGATTATGCTTCCATCCGTGATGAGGAACTGGACCCGTTGGCCCGCGACTTCCAGGAGAACGTCAAGAAGAATCGGGGAAATTGCTTGAAGCTGGAGACTGAAGGATTACTTCGTGGCCGGATGTTCTATCATAGGGAGGCGTTGGAAGTGGGGCTGATAGATGCTATCGGTACCCAGGACTATGCCGTACAACGTAGCCGTGAGATTGATTCGGAAATGACAATAAACAATTATATCAACTCTAAATCATAGAATTATGTTTGCAAAAGTGATGAGTGTAGTGCTTGGGTTCTTGGGCATCTCTGCCTTTGCCAAGGATGAGAAAGGCAAGTCCATCCTGCTCTCTTCTCAAGAAGAGGAACTGAAGAACAAGTACGGTACCGTATTCGTCGAAGCCTTCAAGAAGGACCTCGCCGAATTTGAGAAAGACGGCAGAAATGCTGAAAGTGCTGTGACCGATGAGGTGAGAGCGCAGCTGGAGGCTGAACGTGACAAAAATGCGCAGGAACTGGCAAAGGCACGCAAGGATTTGGCCGACCTCGATGCCAAAATAAAAGCGCAGGAGAAGGACATCGCCTCGAAGGATGCCCAGATTGCCAAGATGGCCAAAGAACCTGCACCGGATGCGGGGCAGCAGGTTGCAGGAGACAAGAACGAAATGGGTAGCAAGTTCAAGCCGGACATGAGCCTGGCACACAACCGTTATTTGGATGCCGCGTTCAAGGGAGCGGCATATAGTGGTAATTCGACCATTGAAACTACTGAGCTTCAGAAAGAGTTCGGCAAGTATGTCTCTTCCGAGAGGTTAGAAATACTCAAAGGGCTGATGGGTACCACGGAGTCCACCAAGTATATGTCAACGCTGGTGACGGACAAGACCGAAGTGCGTGCGCAACAGGCTGCCGTTGATTCAGTTCTCCAGCAGTTCGTACCGAAGTGGACGCCTAAGGGCAAATCGAAGTTCACTCCGTTGACCATCAAGAACTACAAGTGCAAGATAAACGTTCCCATCACTCCGTCGGACATCATGGAGGATATCCTCGGTTATCTGTATGATGAGAATCTGAAGCCGGAAGATATGCCGGTAGTCAAGTATATCTTGTATCAGCTCATCTTTCCTAAACTGGACGAAGAGCGTGAGGTTGCTTTGGCGATCGGTGAGTTCAAGGAGACCAGTGCCGTTAAAGATGGGGATGCCGCTACGGATGCCAACGATGTGATGGATGGCTATGTAACCCAGCTCAAGAAGCTGAAGAAGGCTAATAATGATAAGATTACCTGGCTGCTTGACGGTGAAAAGCTGGAAGACGCGACCTTACTTGCCCAAATTGACAAGGCAGTGAGTGAGGTGAAGCCGCTGTATCGGAAAAAGACCATGTTTATCCATGCTGATCCGGATCTGGTGATACGTTACAGCAAGGCATACCGTAAAAAATATCCCTGGCTCAAGAATGAGGACGGTGAGAAAATCAGGGTGGATTTCTCCAGGTTCACGTTCGCACCGCTTGAGGGCATGCGCGGTACCGGAGCCTTCTTCATTACGCCGAAGGAGAACTTCAAGCATTTGCGCAGCCGTGACCCGCAGAGCGCCAAGGTTTGGATGCAGGGTGAGAACTACGACGTGAAGATATTCGCGGAATGGTGGGAAGCTGTCGGTTTCTGGCTGGCAGAAGCTATCTTCGCTTATCTGCCGCCTGAAGAAACAGACAGCTCTTCTGAGGCATCGTCCAGTTCTTCTTCCAGTTCTGGTGCAGGTGTTTAACTATATTAATATAGGAGGTACATATATGTCAGAAACAACATATTCAATGGTGTCGGTGCCCAAGAAGTCATCGAATGCCGGACGTCCGAAAGGGAAGAAGTCCTATATCGAGATTTTTCGCTGGGAAGACGTCAAGACTTATACGCGTGATGAGAAGGGAGTAAAGGTGACGGCATTTGAGATGATGCCAGGTAAAAAGCCCATAGCGGTGTATGCTACGGACTCCACCATCAACATCTACCACTCCAGCGAGGGAGAGGATGATGCACGTGGGTTCATCCACCATGTGGATTATGAACATCCGGGTACAGAGTTGGAACACGATGAATTCGTGAACAACAATATCAATGAGAATCTGGGGGCAATCGTGTTCGGTTGCTCTGGTGAGGATGCGAAGATTGCCGGTACGCCGTGCACTCCGCTGAAGATGACCAAGGCCGATTCCCAGGATAACAAGGAGGGTGACAAGAATACTATCAATTTGGCAAGTTCCTTACGCGGAGGTACTATCGGTCACATCGCCAAGAGCCTTGTACCGGCTACGGACAACGAAGAAATCAATGCCGTTTTGGGATTGGGCGAAGCGTCGTCTTCTTCCGGTGGTTCAGGAGTTTGATTCATTTCTGTTTTAAAGGTTGGTTATTGGAGAGAGGCGTTTGCAGTGCATTCGCCTCTCTTTGTGTCCTTTTACGAACTATGTGGAGACGATATTTTTGTATCGTATTAAAAACTTTAAATTATGGCAACAAAAAAGAAAACAGCTAAGACCGAGGATGTGGCCGTAGAACTGAAACCGGTAGAAGAGAGTGTGGAACAAAAGGATGTGCAGGCCGTCGATAAGGCGGTGGATGCGGTGGAGGAACCAGCGCCGGCGCGGTCGGTTCAAGACCATGTGACAGTGGTTATTCCTTATTGCAAGGAGTTTGCACAAGGCAAGGAACTGCTTTTTGCACTGCGTTCCTGGCAGAAGAATGTACGCTTCGGCATCAATGTGGTGGTAATCGGTGACCGTGAAGATTGGTTCAGCGAAGAGATTACCTTCATTGAGCACAATCGCGTCTCTGACAATGCACAGGTTGATACGCTGGCCAAGCTGAAAGTGGCTATGGAATCGCCCGAAGTGACCGGACGTTTCATCTGGACCAACGATGACATCTATGTGATGAATCCTATCGACCTGGCTCATGTGGCGCTGCCCAAAGTCAATGGAATGCTCGTTCCGCTTAGATTCAAAGGGCTTTATGCCGAGAATATGAAGCGGACGAAGGAACTGCTGGAAAAGAGTCAATTGCCTTGTCTGAATTATGGTACGCACACACCCATGTTGTTGGATAAGGGATGTCTGGCCGCCATGTTCGAGCGATTCCCTGAACTGGAGGAGGGGGGCTATCTGTTTACTTCCGTCTATTATAATTCTCTTCCTTATCCGACACAACCCGTATATCTCAACTGGCCGACAGACCAGGTGTTGCTGCCGGTGGTTTCACAAAAGCCGGATGAGAAGAAGGTACTCGACCTCTTATCCCGCAAGATGTTTATGAACAATGCGGTATCAGGGTATTCACCATGGTTGGAAAAGTTTTTGGAAGGGGTGTTTCCGGAACCGTCGGACTTTGAGGGCTGAAGGGCATTGCCGGAACCGTCATCACGGAAAGGACCCGAGTCTTTCCGTGATGAGTTTCCGTTTCTCAATGCCCCCGGCTGTCCGATGGAGTTGGAGGCACTCGCTTCCCGCAAGTTCAGCAAATACCATGCCTATGTGCGGTTACATGCCAGGCTGAGGGATTGTACCTCCCTGCAGGAGTGCGCCGATGTCAGCCGCCAGGTGATTGACAGCTACATGGATAACCGTATGATATGGCAGGAACTGAACTATTACAAGGAGCATCACGCTTTATTGGGTAAGCACCCGGCTTTTGCCGAGTTCCGCCGCAGAAGCGAGTTGCTTCATCTTCCGGTCAAGGAACTGGTACGACGGCAGCAGCAGGTCCAGAACAATATCTGGCGGGTCAAGTCTGAGTTGGCCAAGGGTGACAAGCCGCATCTGGATGTTGTCCGTCGCGAACGGTTGGCAGGGTATGAAAAGGAACTGGCCGACATTAACAGATTATTGGAATGAGCTATTACTTCAATCTTGAAGAATTGCGGCAGGAGATGTCTGATTCCCGCTTCTTTTCCCGTCGGTTTGAAACCATGTTGACATTCAAGCTGAACAGTTTGAAAGAGTTGTGTGGGCGGCTTCCACGGGAGAATGAGGCGTTTTTCATTGAGACAAAGAAAAGCTTTACGGCATTCACTTTCATTGTTTATCTGATTAAGAATGCCGGGCAGGTGAGGCACTTGTATATAGCGACCTATTCCACCAACGAGCGTATCATCAACGCGTTGCTCCGTTGGCGTGAAAAAGGGTTGATTGGCAGTATTCATCTGCATATATCGGAGACCATCAAGTTTCGTATGCCGAAGATATACGAGAGGCTGATGCTGCTCCATCAGGATGGAGAGATAGAGCTTTCATTTGCATGGAGCCACAAAAAGATTACCTGCCTGGACACATCGGCAGGTTTCTTTGTGGTCGAAGGCTCCGGCAATTATGGCGAGAATGCGATGGAAGAACAATACGTATTCCTTAAAAATAAAGAAGTATATGAGTTTCGTAGCGGACGAATTGGTTAAGTGGCGTGACAGTCCGGTGTGGTATGACCGTATTGACCTGGACGAGTTTGAACGGTTGGCCGGTATAGGCTATGAGCCGCGGCAGATTGCCATGTATTACCATGTACCGGAGAATGATTTCCTCTGGTACTTCAATTTGGTAGGCTCACCGTTGAAGTACCATTATGAACGTGGGCAACTGCTTCAACGGGCCAAAGAGGGGCTGGCCATGGCCGCCAGTGCGGAGACCGGTGACAATGTGACCCAGGCACAGCGGTTCGACAAGTTCCGTCAGGCGACCGGGTACCGCAATTCCATTAACAAGATATTTTATGACGATATAAGCTGATGTTCGATAAATCTTACTTTGAGACCTTGCAGGATTACCTTGCCTCCGGCTGCACCATGGAGTTGACGGACGAGGAACTGGACTATTACAACGTGCTCTATGCACTGGTAGGCATTAACCGTAAATATGGCAAGGATAATGCCGTGGCTTTCCTGATGCACGAACCGTTTAATGTGGAACGGATGCGTGCCCGGCAGATGTATAGTGAGGCTATCAATCTGTTCTACCTTTGTGATACCATCGAGAATGATGCGCACCGTAACATGATGTATGACAATCTGATGAAGGCGGCCCAGGTGGTACTTCAGAACGCCACCAGCGCCAAAGATATGGAGGTGTACGGCAATCTCACGGTACAAGCGGCAAGAATCAAGCAGTTGGATAAGCCGGACCCGATAAAGCCGAAAGAAATGGATGAGAAACCGATCAAGGTCTATGACCTCGACCCGAATGCGGTGGGATTGCCTTCTGCCAACCGCAACCTGCTCGCGGCACAGATTGACGGTATGCAGGATATTTCTGCACGGGAGAAGACTCGTCTCAAGAGAGATGCCAATATAATTGATGTTGATATAGAAGAGATGCTCGATGACCAGGAAGAAAAAACTAAAGATATCGGATGATGTGGAGGTGCGCTATTCCAACTGGATGGCGCAGCTCATTGCTGTGATGCAGCCCTGGTCGCTCTATTGGATTGCCGGGCGTGCATCAGCCAAAACGGTGCAGGTGTTGGCTGAACGGGTGCAGGAGGTGGCGCAGAACTGCCCTGGTGCACCGTTCGCATGGGTGGCCGATACGTATTCTGATTTGCACAAGAATGTGGTTCCCTCGCTGGTGGACGGGTTGTCGAAGCTGGGGTGGGAGCAGGGCATTCATTATGTTATGAACCAGGAACCGCCGAAAGAGTGGCGCGACCGCATGTACAACGTATGTTCCGACTGGCGCAATACCATGGTGTTTTACACCGGTTTCAACTTCACCTTTATCTCTTTGGACCGTCCGGCCATCGGTGCCGGTCGTTCCTATGTGGGGGTGTTCGGTGACGAAGTGAAGTATTTCCCGGAAGAGAAGTTCACGAACTTGCTGAAGGCCGTGCGTGGGTTCCGGGTCAAGTATGGTGATAGCGTATGGTACCGCAGCCGTACACTGACTACTGACATGCCGAATCCGAATCACCTGGGTGAATATGACTGGATTCTCAAGCTGGCCAAGCAGAATGACAAACGGAAAATCCTTCTCATGTTGCAGGCCGGGTTTGTCTATAACGATACGAAAAAAGAGTATGTGGCGGCTATGCAGCGATACAAGGAACTGAAAGAAGCTTTCCGGAAAGACCGTTCATTGCAGGCCAAGCTTGATACAGCAGAACGTTCCATGGAACTCGCCGGCAAGAACATGAAGCGCTGGGAGGAGCGCTGGATTAAGACACGCCGGGGCGTATCTTTCTTTTTCATTTCTTCCTCCTATGTCAATGTGGATATATTGGGAGAAGACTGGTTCAGCGATGAATTCGCTGAAGGGCTGGAAGGTATTCTTTGCAACATCCTTTCCATTATTCCCAAGCTGGAGGCAAGCCAGATGTTCTATTGTAACCTCTCGATGAAGCACTTCTATGCGGACGGATTTCTGAATGAAGTGATAGAGCAGCACCCGTTCGGGTGGGAGCAGGACTGTACGGTGCTCCGGTACCTGGATAAGAATAAACCGTTGGAGGCAGGCATGGATTCCGGCAATATGCTTTCCATGGTGTTCGGGCAACGTAGTGGGCGTGTGATGCGTGTACTCAAAGAACTCTATACATTGCCGCCTAACTCCGTGCGTGAGCTGGCCGATAAGTTCCTCTATTATTTCAAGCCGCACAAGCGCAAGATACTGAAGCTTTATTATGACCGCTCCATGAACAACTACAAGGGGGTGGGTGCGGATATGGCCACACAGATAAAGAAGAACATTGAGACGGATGCGGAGGGCAGGCGTACGGGATGGCAGGTACAGTTGATGAGCTTGGGGCAGGGCAACATCGGCAGCAATCTGGAATACCGGTTCTTCATGGACTTGCTCAGCGGTAACTTGGAGCGCACGTTGTTTACACTGTTGATTGACCAGCACAACTGCCCGAATCTCAAGTCGGAAATGGAGGTGACAGAAACCAAGGTGGCTACCCGGCCGGACAGCTCCAGTGTGATAGTCAAACAGAAGACTGGAGATAAGCTGCCTGCACATAGATTGCCTAAAGAATCCACTAACCTGACCGATGCCTTGAAGTATTTCATCCTGCGCAAAGAGATTATCCGCATCTGGAGGATGGGCCGCAATGTGTCCGGTGCCGCTTCGGTGTGACATTTCTTTTCTGTTTGCTTTGGCTCTGTTGTCCGTGAGGATGGCAGGGCCTTTCGTTTATGGGGGAGGCCGAAGCGGGTGGGATTGGGAGCATCGGGTACAAATTGTAAAGGTTTTGTCATATTTCCGAATCTGAAAGGGCGCTTGCGACCGCAAATCACCGACGGCGCGGCTCGGGCAGCAAGCTGGCTCATCCCTACAACAGAAGTTGCAGGGATGGGTTTTCTTTTTGGTTTTCAAGGAGGTGGATTTTTGATTAGGGTGTTTCTGTACCCAAAAACGCCCTATTGGGAGAAGAAGTCACCCCAATACGGGGTGGGCGCGCGAAAAATCCCGTTATACAAGTCTGGTTTAGGTGCCGGTGGCGGTATATCCTATGTCAAACTTGCATAACGGGATTTTTCGCGTCTTAGCGGTAGAAAGCAGTGCTTTCTGTCTGTTTTTATGAAACGCCCTTCCATCTGAAAGGGCAGAGCGGTAAGCGTTCCGCTTGGCGTGCCTCCGTTTCTTTTCCGCAACTCCTTTTCATTTCCTGCATCTCTGTATGCGGTCAGGTAGTCTTTTGAGTCCGCAAATGTAGGGCACCGGTCTGACAAGCAAGGTCGGGCGTTGTCCGCTAAAAAATCTCCAGCCCTACGGGTAGTATTCAAGCCTTCGGTTTTAGTCGGAACCTTGCGGAATGTCATCCTCGGCACCTCAATTATTGCGGCATCAAAAGGCAACCATACCGCACGTCATACAGACACGCCGGAATAAAAAAAAAGTCGTTCCGGGAAACGGAGAAAATTAAAAAAGGCTCCACCCGACGACTCCAGAAATCCAGAATAAATTAAAAACTTACAGTTATGGCAGCAAAAAGAAACATCCCCGAAGCATGGAAAAATCAATGGCATAAACCGATGATTTCCTTATTTGATTACATACCGACAAGATACGAAGCTACAGAACGGGAAAAACAAATCCGCTCACTGATATGGGACTTCAAGGCAGGGAAACGCAGCAAGCAGGTAGCAGCTATCGTAGCGGATAAGATAACGGAAAAATTCGGTTCGTTTGCCGATAGCATTGTGTTTGTCTGTGTTCCTGCAAGTTCGGCAGAACGGACGGAAAAACGCTATCAAGACTTTTGCGAAGAGGTTTCCAACCTTTGCGGATGCATGAATGGCTACAAAGCCGTGAAAGTGGGCGGAAAACGTATGACCATCCACGAAACCCAAAAAGGCAAAAGCATACAGAACACGGAAACTATTACACTGAATACTGACTTTTTCAACGGAAAGCGGGTACTCGTTTTTGATGACATACTAACGAAAGGACACAGCTACGCACAATTTGCGTGCGCACTGGAGCAATTAGGTGCGGAAGTGTTGGGAGGTTATTTCTTGGGTAGGACAGTGTTAAATTAATGAGGACATGAAAAGAAAAATGAAAGCAGGAAATGCAGTGCAGTTGTCGCTGTTTGACGATAATAGAGAAAAAACGGATAGCCAGCTGATAGGTGAACTCACGAACAAAGCCGACACCGTTTCAGACGCATGGATGGGAGAATATCGCTTGGAACGACTGTTTAACAGCCTCACACCGCACCGCAGACGCATAGCGGTGGCAGCTGTGGAATTGTACAGGCGCAGGGAGGTAAGGCGCAGGGATGCGGATGCCGTCCGGTGCAGTGATGATATATACAACTTGATGCGCCCATTGATAGGAGATTTGCCGAATGAAGAATTTTGGGTGCTTGCGTTGAGCCGTTCTTCCAAGGTGATAAGCAAGCAAAGGATATCAGTAGGGGCGATAGACCAGACTTGTGTAGATATACGGCTGATAATGCGGGTGTTGATTGAAACGGGGGCGGTACAGTTCGTGGCGGTACATAATCATCCGAGCGGAAACATCTGCCCGAGTATGGAGGATAAGAAAATAACCGAAAGAATGAACAATGCCGCCGCATTGTTCAATATCAGAATATTAGACCATGTCATAATAACGAATGACGGTTATTACAGCTTCAACGATGAGGGGCTGATTTGACGGAGGGGTGCAGGGCGCACCCATTCCGTTTGCTCGCACGCTCGCAAACGGAATGGGACCCGAAAAGCGGAATGACTGGCCGTGTACCGTTCCTTCAACCACGGAGGGGAATAAAATGATATAAAAAATAATATCATTTTTCTGCCCGATAGTTTTGTGAATGATATAAATATTTATATCTTTGCAGAGTCAAACAATAACAATTCACAAATGAAGAAATACAAAGTCAGAGAAGTAATCAAGTTGCTCGAAGCTGACGGATGGGTGAAGTTGAAAGGCTCTGGAGGTGACCACCGGCAATTCAAGCATCCCACGAAGAAAGGCAGGGTGACAGTAAGAGGTCATGAAAGTGAGGTATTAAGCCAATTTTTATTAAACAGTATTTGGAAACAAGCGGGGTGGAAATAACACCCTGCTTCAAAGATAAGGAGAAAATTATGGAAAAGATTAAAATTAAGGTTGACTGGTGCGATAAGAATTTCGGTGCAGTTACCGAAGATGATGTACTGTGCGGCATGGTTGTTGCTACTTCCAAAAGTTATGAGAGCCTGATGATTGAACTATCTGAGGCTGTCCGTGAACATGTGGAAGGACTATTGCAGGATGGCGAAACGCTTCCCGAGTGGCTTGTTAGCGGAGACTATGAATTCGATGTGGAATTGGGAGTTGCCGCACTGCTCCGTAAGTGCGAACAGTTTACCTCCTTGGCTGCCATATCCCGTGTCTCTGGCATTAACCAGCAACAGCTTTCCCATTATGCCAGTGGGTTGCGTGTTCCCCGCATTGAACAAAGAAGACGCATTGTGGATGGTATTCACCGTATTGGAAAAGAATTTTTATCCGTTGTGTAGTTATTGTTTGACAGCGTATTATACAATGTGATTTTCGAAGGCTTCCATGTGATGTGGGAGCCTTTTTTGTTACAAATCATGAAGGAGATTTTGATAGATTTCAGAAGCGGAGCAAAAAACTCCGTTTCATTTTTGCCGTTACAAATATTATTCCGATGTTTGCAGTGCCCTAAACATAGTGAATTTGTTACCAACATGAATCCCTTTTCAAAACGTAATCCGTAGAACCGGGTTAAGGTGTCACTATACCTTTGGGCGCGTTTTGAGAAGGGATTCGCCATTTATAAACTATGGGAAAGACAATACTATGGAACTGAAAGATTTTATAAAAGCTACTATAAAAGACATTTCTAATGCTGTCACAGAGTTGAATGAGGAAATGAGTGATAAAGGATTACTTGTTAATCCTATACCCGAGAACCATCAAGATGGGATGGTTTATTCACAAGATGGACGTTGGTTGCAGAAGATTGACTTCAATGTGTCCGTTACTACATCGGAAAATTCTACAAAAGAAGGTGGATTGAGAATTTGCGTGGCAAAAGCTGGTATAAGTGAAAATACTACAAATGAGGCAATAAGTTCATTGCATTTTCACATAACGGTAGCTTTACCCACGTGCATGGGGTAACTCGAAGTACTCAGCTTGTCCGGTGGTGAGGTAACGGTAGAGGATTTCCGAGATAATAAGAGGGTGCAGCTCCTTCTTGGGAAAGAAGTTCTTGTACCAACCAAGTATCTCTATAGCTTTATCCAAACAGTATTTGCGAAGTTCTATTTCGTTCATAGCGGATGTTTTTTGCAAAAATAGCATATAAATGTTTGAATAGGAAATTATTAATTAAATATCTAAATATTATGGGAACAATTGTTATTGTCATTATAGCTGTAGTAGTTATAGCTATAATTGTGTTAGCTAAAAAAGGTCAGGAAGATTCTACATTAACTTATGGTGGAGAGACTTCATGTCTTAAACAGCAAGAAGTTAAGGTGGAAATGCAGAAACAACTTCAAGAGCTGGTTCGTATTGGAACTGAATCATTGGTTTCATTGGAAATGACCAGAGCTGAGAAAGAGGATTTAATTGGCAATGTTATAGATTCCATTCGAGAAAACACACAAGGGTATGAAGAAGAAAAGGAGTTGGTATTTCAGATAATGCGCAAATCTTATGCTGATTTATTGAGTAGGTTCAGCTTTGATAAAGAATTCTGTACTAAATTATTGCAGCGATTCGAGACCTTTGAATCGGAAATAAAAAATGGTACTATTGAAACATACGGTTGGGATGAGTTGATTGAAATGATAGAGGTTGAAAAGAAAAAAGTAATGAATATGCAGGTTTCAGATATTCCAGAAAACACTTTTTCTATAAGTTTTGCAGTAAAAGGACTTCAATATCGGGATGAAGAAGCACAAGATGCGGCGCATGAGTTAGAAGAGGGAGATAATTTAAAGTTGGAAGAAGAACCGGATAATGAATATGATCCATATGCGATTAAGGTTATAACAATGGATGGCTGTCATATAGGATATGTGGAATCTACTAAAGCGAAACGAATATCAAGTAATATTGATAAACTTATTGAATGTAAAGTGAAAAAAATATCCGAATATGAAGATTTGTTCATTTATGGTTTGGTTACTTTTAAGGAATAAGTGGTGTATGTAGAGAAGCGGAGCAAAAACTCCGCTTTTCTTTTTGCCATTTCAAAATAAACTCTCATATTTGCAGTGCTAAACATCAGTAGGATATAACCTACTTCGCAGAGCGCGGTTAATGCTCACGAAATACGATGGACTTTTTTTATGTCCATACATAGAGCATTTTACTGACGTCAGTAAAATGTTATATATGAAATAGGCGGCTGCCTTCCCTTGTAGATTTTGCTCTCCGGAGTTGGATACTACTGATGTTTAGCGACACGGGAAATGGCAGCCGTTTTTCTGCCTGAACGCTAAACATCAGTAGTTATGAAAACTCAAACATCTGGCACTCTTAACGTGCCTGCCTCTGGCATTCCTGCCGTGGGCGAATCCGTTAATGCTCTTACCGAGCAAGTCAATAACTTCCAGCGCCGCTACTACCGTGCTTTGGCTCCAGACTGCGAAGTCCAGACCGAAGCTGACAAATGGTATTTCCGTGCCATCGGCTGGACGTGCGCCAGCCTGGTGTTCCCGCCGCTGGTCATCGCCGTTGCATTGTGCGTTTATAAGGCAAAGAAGTGCCGGAAAGGGGGTGAGGTATGAAAGAGACTCGGATTATGAAAACCGTAGCTGTCAGCAGCAATGGAGCAAAAGAATCAATATACAATCTTGAATGTCAGTCGAGCGACATTACACTGGAAGAACTCAAAAACCTTGCCAAGTTCTTGAATGAATATATTGAGAAAGAAGAGAAAGGGGGGAGCAATGAACGAGGCTGCGAAGAATAGCAAGAATATATACCGGATGGAATATCAGCTTGAGGTCCCGGTATCAGCAGGGTTGAAACCATTGTTCCAACAGATTGAAGAAATACGGTCTGAATTGGGTATAGAGCCTTCGGCTGATGATTTCTGTGTGTTGTTTCCGCATGAAGAAAAATATATTCAATATTGTGCCAAGGCTTTGATATATTATTCTCGAGAGGATGCCTTATTGGTTCTGACTGGAGGCATGAGCGAAGAGGATTACATCATGCGCCATATATGTTCGACTACAGATGCTGACGGCAAGGTTCTGACGCATGAGGATGGTGGTCTGGATGACTTTGCCGTAGAGGATATTTTCTAAGAAACATTTTTTTTTACATTTGAGAAGCCGGTGGTCCGTGATGGATAGCCGGTTTTTTTGTGTCCTTTTTCGGATAAGTGGTCTGGGGTACTTTTGCAGCATGGGAGCACATGCAGAACGATTATCGCAAAATAACAATCGCAGCAGCTGGTGGAACAAGAAGAACCGGCTGGCTGATAGGTTTCCGCTGGACATCACGATAGAGGGTGATACCGGCATTACGCAGCAGTTCGAGCGGCAGCAGGATGCGAAAGCGGTTGCGGCATTCAACGGTCGGATACGCGCCTGGGGAAAGAAAGTGAACGAGGCGTTGCAGGCGAGCGTATCGAAATGGATTGATGAAGATAAAAAGCTTTCGGCATCCATTAGGCAGAATTACCGGCATTGGGGCAAGGTGCCGGCTAAAGGCGAGGAGATTACGAGCATCGGCTTCGGATTCAATGCCGATGGGCTTTATGTTCATCTGGGTGTAGGCCGTGGATATAATATGGAGGGCGGTACACGGGTAATCACCAAGAAAAGCAACAAGGATTGGAACCGGAAGCCGAAACCTTGGTTTAATCCCGTGATTGAGCGGCATATACCGGAACTTCAGCAGATAGTGGTGGATTATTGCGGTTCGCTGTTCATTAATACAACGAGAATTTATATCAATAGATAGTTATGAGTGAGATAAAGAAGATAGGCAGTTTCAGTTTTGTGGATACGGCTGCCGGGCAATATGCCATTAACATGAACTGGAGCCAGAGCATGAGCCAGTTCTTTAATGCTGGCTCGCAGGACTGGGACGGTGACCCGGTATCGGTGGCCGGTGTACGTGTAGTTCCATGGGGCCCGGACAACAATATGCCGAATGCCATCCGTGACTTGCTGGAGAAGAACAACCTGGGTCCCGGTATTCTGGACCGTAAGGTGGGGTTGCTGTATGGTCAGGGGCCGATGCTTTACCGGGTGAAGATTGAGAATAACGAACGCATCCAGGAATGGATGGAGGATGCCGAGATTCAGGAATGGCTGGATAGCTGGGACTACAAAGGGTATATACGTGACAACTTGGTTGAATACACGCACATGAACGGGCATTTCACCAAGTATTATATGGGCAAGGGAGTGCGTATCGGCCGCCCATGGGTGCAGCGATTGGAGTCACTGCACAGCGAAGAAAGCCGTCTGGTGTGGCCGGAGAATGACAGCCGTAGGCTTGAGGATGTCACGGAATACCTTACCGGTGATTTTGATTCCTTCAAGAGCCGCACGTTCCGCAAGTACCCGGCTTTTGACAAATGGAATCCGACCCGGTACGAAACAGCCATTAAATACCATTGCATGCGGAGCTTTGGCCGTAGTATGTATGCGATTTCCTGCTTCTATGGGTCGGTTCCCTGGCTGGAGAATGCGAACAACCTTCCGGAAATCATCAAGCACCTGAATGAGAACATGATTGCAGCCGCGTATGTGGTGCATTCTCCGCAGGAGTACTGGAACCAGAAACATGAGCTGATTATGGCCATGCACGAGGATTGGGATGAGACGAAGATTCAGAAGGAAATGGAGCGGCTGAAGGATGAATTGACCGAAACCATCGCCAATGTGATGGCTGGCAAGAAGAATGCCGGCAAGTTCTTCAGCTGTGTGGACTTCGTGGATGCCGAGGGTAATGCCCAGAGCTGGAAGATAGAGCCTATCGAGATGAATATCGACAAGTACATCGAGGCGCAGGCGAAGATTTCACGCATCGCGGACAGTTCCACTACCAGCGGTTTCGGGCTTTCTCCGGCATTGGCCAACATCATCATTGACGGCAAGAGTGACAGCGGCAGCCAGATGCTCTATGCATTGAAGATATTCTACGGGGCTGACACACAGATTCCCGAGGATATCGTACTGGAGGCAATCAATGATGCCATCCGTATTAATTTCCCGCATAAGAAGGGGATTTTCCTCGGTATTTACCGGAAGGTTATCAACAAGGAAGAGAATGTATCGACGCCGGACAGAGCGGCAAAACAAGTATAGATATGAGACAGAAGGATATTGAATTCCCGGACTGCTGGGAGGAGGTGAAGCCGTTGGAGTGGCTGCACCTGCTGAAGAACCGGGAGAAGCTGATGACGAAACCGGGCATCAGCTTGCTGGACGTGAAGCGCGAGTGGTGTGCGTATGTACTGAAGAATAGGGGATATGTCTTCCGTTCAAAGGTGCAGGATATGCTGCTGGTGGACCATCTGGCCGAGACATTGGCATGGATGTGGAGAATGGAGGGAGACGCTGTGGTACTGGCGTATGACTCGACCGTGAATCTGATACCGGAATGGCGATATCTGCGCGGCCCGATGAGCCATGGGGCGGATTTGGCTTTTGGTGAGTTCCGTCATGCGGTAGCTGCGGTCAATAGGTATAATGCCGGGCATGATCCGGTAGACTTGCAGGCATTGTGTGCCATCCTCTATCGTCCTCCGGTGGAGAAAAAAGGCTGTGTAGAGCGTGAACCCTTCCGTGAGCAATATATGGGCAGATACATGGGGCTTGTGGAGCACATGCCGGTGTGGATGAGATGGGGGATTTATGCCTGGTTCTCCTACTTCTGTGAATACTTGTTTTCCGGAACTTTCATCATTGACGGGCTGGAACTGTGTTTCGGACCGGTATTTTCCCGTGGAAGGGACAAGGATACCCGGCAGAATGATGTGCAGAGCCTGGGCATGAACTCGATACTCTTTTCTGTGGCCGAAAGCGGAGTGTTCGGCAATGTGAGGGCTACCGATGATACGATGCTGCTGCGTGTGATGATGAAGTTGCTCGATGATAGGCAGCGGGCAGACGAACTGATGAGGAATCTAAAAAAATGATGTTATGATATTCAACAAAAACGGCCAAGGTGCCAAAGAATTGCGTGAGTTGACCGCCAACTATTACGCTAACAATGATTTCACCAAGGTTATCGGTGAGATAGAGCTGGCTACTGAAGAACTGGCGCAGTTGGTCGGTAGCAAGGTGATAGAACTGGCAGAGAACTATTATCTCAATCCGGAGAAAGAGGGTACTGATACCGGGATTGTACGCAAGGTACAACGGCCGATTGCGCTGTTGGCCACATTGCGGCTGTATCAGAAGAATGACCTCAGCCATGAGGATGACGGGCGCAAGTTCAAGGTGGCTACCGATGGCAGCGAAAAACTACCCTGGGAGTGGCAGTTAGACCGTGATGACGCGCTACATCTCGAAGAATACTACAAGGCGGTAGATGTGCTGATTCGTTATCTGAATGACAAGGAACTGAAAGAGTGGACGGATAGCGACATGTATAAGTCTGCTCAGATGTTGATAATCCGTAATGGGGGTTCTTTCGATACCTATTTCCCGATAAATAAGAGTGAGCGTATGTTCCTGCTGCTTCTGCCTTTCATCAGAGAAGCCCAGCAGTTGACGGTGAAGCGGGCATACGGTGCCGGTTGGGAGGCACTGCTTGCAGAAAGCTCGGTACTGGAGACGGACGCGCATTTCGCAGCATGCAAGGCGGTGGCGTTGCTGGCCATGAGTATGGCACTTCGTCGCTTGTCTCTGGGAGCGATACCGGGGGGAGTAATCCGCAGGTTTGTGGCCGAAAGCGGTATGAATGCAAGTGAACCGGCATCGCTCGATGATGTGGAGCGTGTGGCCGGATGGATGGCAGACGATGCTGCCACTTGGATAGATGAGATGAAGCGGGCGCGTGACGGTAGTATGATCGATTACGAGCTGCTGCCGAAAAATGACCGTAGAAACAAATATTGTCGTTTATGAATGTAGTACAGAGACCCAGGGCACGGGAGTTCTGCGCCACCATGCAGGACTACATCATTGACACGGATGTGACCATAGCCTTTGCCGTAAAATATGGCGGTAAAAAGATACTTGATGAAGAATATGTACCGGATGCCGACAACCTGGTGCGAATCCGAGGGCTGGGCAAGTTCTGCGAATTGGCATTGTGGGGCGTGTGGTGCCTGGACTATGCACCGCAGAGCACCGCTTCGGGGACGTTCACCTTCCTTATCAACGAGACAGAAGACGCGCAGAGCTACGTGATGTTCAGCCGGATGCAGACCCGGAAGGATGCCGCTTCTCCGGGAATACTGAGTGAGGTGGCTGCCAAGGTGACACGTATGGGGGCCAAAGAGTATGTGAGCGGTTATCCGCAGAATGGAGGATATGACATAACAGCCTTTTTCAATGACGGCAGCCAGGAGAGCAAGTCATTCCCGGTATCTTCTTTGGAGCCTTTCACGGTGGATGTGAGTCCGGAGATTGTGCTTCCCGGATTTTCCAAATCGGACATAGCCAGTTATACGGTGGGCATGCTCGGAGGCTCCATGCAGTTTTACGTTGATGGTACAAGGTATGTGGATGTATGGTGTTTCCGTTTCAAGAATGTGTATGACATGCCTGAGACTTTAACGGCTACCGGTGAACTGAAACTGACCGGAAATAATGAGAGTGATGCAGCAGCCATGTACGGGGTACAACGCAAGTTCGGTGTCAAGGTTACTGATGAATACACGGTCAACTCCGGCAGCATCATGTTGCAGAGTGATTATAAATTATGGCACAACATGCTGAATGCGCAAGAGGTGGAGATTCTCGTGGATGGCGAATGGCTGCCTATTGTGATTACGAAACAGAAGTTTGAACGCTCCTTCAGGCGTAGCGTTTTGAAGGCGGTGGAGTTCAGCTTCACCATGGCGAATCCTGAACAGAATAATTTGATAGGGCTATGATAAATATACAGAGATATAGGGAGATGCTGGTAGAACTGAAAGAGCGCGTCAATAAGGTCAGCCGGACGAAGATTGACGGGACAGTGATTGCCGTCAGCGAAAAGCATCTTGTCAAGCAATTGAGAGACTGTACGGGGTTGATGCTGTGTGCCAACTACCCGGATGCAGTGTCGCAGGGCAATGAGGATAATTATCGGGAACAGAATAGCTTGTTGCTGTTCCTGATTGAGAAGGTTCCGTCGGGTCAGGAGACCGACGAAGAGGAACTGCTGCATTATGCACACATCCAGCAGGTCATGCAACTGCTTAAAACCAAACTCCGGGAGATGGATTTCTTTTGCGGAGAAGTGGAGGGGGCAGAGAGTATGACAGTGGAGTGGGAGTACGATGTGTTCGGCGGCTGGAACGGAATGAGTATAGGACTTAACTTGGTTGATTATGACTGAATTGTTTATTGACGGTGTGCAAGCCGTACTTCCGAAGGATTTTTCCATTCAGGTGAAGCGTGAGAATCCGTTGATTACCAAGAATGGAGAATATACCTACGAGATAACATTGCAGCTGACTAATGCTACCAATGCGGAACTGTATGCGCATTTGAACCGGTTGAACAGCGTGCAGGAGGTGAAAACCAAACGCGCTGCCATATTGGTAGCTGACAATAGGGTGTATTGCAACGGTACGGAGATTATTACCGGTTGGACTGATGATACGGTATCGCTCCAGATTGCGAGCGGCAATTCCGAACTGAATTATTTTGTCGGCGGTGACTTGCTGATTGGAACTCTGGAAATGAAGCGGACGGATGTACTGACGACGGATATGTTTCCCCATATTGAGAAAACCTATCCGGAAGTGGAGTATTGTCTGGTGCCGGTACTTGACCAGGATACCGGCAATATACACAACCAGTGGTGTGTCAAGGCAGAGGCAAGTGCAGATAACCGGAATTTGGGTACGGATGATATGTTCGATGTGACACCGCAGCCTTATTTGTGCGCTTACATCAAGGAGCTGATGAGGGCACTCGGATATGGGTTGACGGAGAACCAATTGGAGAATACGGTATATAAGAATGTGTATATCTGTCATACAGTACCGACGGTATTGTGGAACAAGATGCTGCCGGGCTGGAGCGTGAAGGATTTCCTCGAGCAGGTGGAGCGGTTGTTCAATGTTGTATTTCTGGTTGACAACCGCAAGCGTACGGCCAGGCTGTTGCTGAGAGGGAACTATTTTACCGGAGGTACTTCCGTACATGTGCAGAATGTAGAGGATGTGTATGAGGTGGAGGTTGAAGAGCCGGATATTGAAGATCCTGCTTTCTCGAATGTAGCATATAAGGTGGAGGATTCCGAGTTCTGGAGATGGAATGTTTTGCCGGAGGCGGTTAAAAAAGGGGCGAAGAGAGAGAATATCCCGGAGGATATACCGACCGACATGCGAAGCATTACGAGATGGTTCAGTGACGAATCCCATAAAAAGCCGGATACTATCTATACACACGAGGCTGATGGCAAGGAATATGTGTATCTGCGTGACTGGGTGGATGAGGATGGAAGACGTTCATCTCCGGTGTTTGTCATGGTGGATAGATTTGCCGGCATTGAACGCGAAGGTGTTTCCAATACCGTAGAACTGGAGATGGTTCCCACAGCTTTTCAAAGTGTTGGAATCAACTATTACGGCGGTGGAGGAAGGGGAGAGGACACTACTCTTTGGATTTATCTTCCTTCCTTATCCGGTAATGGCAATGCGGATAAAACAGAACCGGCACTGAGTATTGAAGAGCAAATTCAGAATGGCGGAGGAGAAGAAACGGAATCAAAACGTGATATTTGCCTGGCACTCTATACGGGATTGCAAAGCTTAAACGTCGCGTATAATGGCGTCTCTATGAAATATCCGGTTCCTTATATAGATGAATATACGAAAAACCATACATCCAGAGATGAGTCTTGGTGGCAATATGCCAAGACAAACGATATTGGGGCAAGTTTGTGCCTGAATGTGCTTGACGGGTTGCTGTATCAGACTAACTATGATATTGACTACACCAAAGCGGTGAAGGCCCAGAGCCATGACCCGAATGTATATGCTGCTTACCAAGTGTTTGAGATACGCAACAAGCGATATGTCTGCAAGGAGATGGAATTCACATTGGATGCGTTCGGTCGTAAGGGAGTCTGGACTGGTACGTTCTATCCCATCCGTATCAGCGATACTGAGGCTGATGTCCGGTGGATATTGGCTGATGGCCGTTGGCGTGACGGAGGGGTGTGGCTGGATAATGGCCGTTGGCTTGACGGATAACACTTTTTGTTCATAAGTGCTGGCCTGGTAGTCCGTGATGGATTGCCGGGCTTTTTCATGTCCTTTTTCAAGGTGACGCTTGAAGATACCTTTGTCCTGGATTAATAGGTAAAGATATGGCGGTTAACATACAAGACTTTAGAATGGCAATCCGGATTGATAATTCGGAGGCGAAAGCGAAGTTTGACGAGACCAAACGGCAGATTGATGCTGTCAAGGCTGAAATGGCGAAACTGCGGGCAGAAGGGAAGGAGAATTCAGCGGAATACAAGGCGCAGAAAGAGAATCTGGATAAACTGAATGCCGCGCTCGCCGTTCAACGTATAGAGGCTGGAAAGACTGCATTGTCTTACTCGGAATTGCGCAAGGCTGCGGCTTCCCTCAAGAGGCAGATGGATAATGCCACTCCCGGCACGGAGAAATGGAAAGCGCTACGGGCTGATTATCTGCTGACCAGGCAACGGATGAGAGAGGTGGAGGTGCAGGCACGTGAGACCCGTTTTTCTCTTTCCAAAATGGCTGATGGGGTTAATAGGTATGCAGCTATGGGGGCAGGAGTTGTCGGGGCTCTTACCGGGGTGGCCTTGACTGCCCGCAAATGTGTGGATGAATATGCGGAGATGGAGGAAGCCGAAGCGCAAGTTATCAAGTACACCGGTATGACCCGAGATGAAGTCAAGGGACTGAATGAAGAGTTCAAGGAAATGGATACCCGTACAGCCCGTGAGAAGCTGAATGCTCTGGCCGGTGATGCTGGTCGTTTGGGGATTACCGGGAAGAAGGATGTATTGGAGTTTGTCGATGCGGCCGATAAGATTAATGTGGCACTGGGTGAGGATTTGGGGGATGATGCGGTGAAGAACATCGGCAAGTTGGCACAGATGTTCGGCGAGGACCAGAAACTTGGGTTGCGTGGGGCGATGTTGGCTACCGGTAGCGCCATTAATGAGGTAGCACAGAACTCCAGTGCGGCAGAAGCATACCTGGTAGGATTTACTGCTCGCGTGGCAGGGGCAGCGAATCAGGCGAAGGTCTCTCAGGGTGACATTCTGGGATATGCCTCTGTACTTGACCAGAACATGCAGCAGCAGGAGATGGCGGCTACAGCTTTCCAGACGCTGATGATGAAGATGTACCAGGAGCCAGCCAAGTTTGCAAAGATTGCAGGGCAGAGCGTGGAGGATTTTACCTCTCTTATCAAAAAGGATGCGAACGAGGCGATACTTCAGTTCCTGGATACATTGAATAAAAAAGGAGGGCTTGATCAGCTGGCACCTATGTTCAAGGAGATGGGGCTGGATGGTGTCCGGGCTTCCGGTGTCATCAGCACGATGGCCGGCAAGATAGATGACATTCGTAAAGCGCAAAGATTGGCCAATGATGCGTATCGCGACGGTACCAGCATTATTAATGAGTTTAATGTACAGAACAATACGGTTCAGGCGGGGCTGGATAAGGCAAAGAAGCACTTCAAGGATGTACGGGTGGAGCTGGGTGAAAAGCTCCAGCCGGTGATGAAGTACATGATAACGACGGGCGGTCTGACGGTGAAGGGATTGGGAACTATGATTTCCATCTTATGGAAGTACAAGGGGGCCATTGTTGCAGCCTCGGCTGCTGTTGCTGCCTATACATTGGTCGTAAAGGCAGACACTATGGCCAAAAGCTTGTGGACCACTATAACCAAAGGCGCTACTGCCGCAGCGTCATTGTTTAACAAGACATTGAAGGCTAATCCGTTGGGACTTGTAGCTTCGGTATTGGCTGGTGTCGTATCATATCTGGCTATATTCAAAACCAGGACCAATGAGGCGACAGAGGCTCAAGAAGCCTTGAATGCCAAAATGGAGCGCTATGAAACGCTGATGGGACGTATTGCTGGTATAAAAAATAAAGCCGATAATCAGGATTTGCTGGATGATGACCAGAAGCAACGTACACGGAGCGAGACTGAAGCAGCTATCAGCGAACTTAAGGACCGCATGGCTGAAGAGATGGCGATTCACCGTAAATGGTTCCAGGAACAAAAGGCGGAAAAGATGAAATGGATTGGCGATGACAAGTCTTTGGAAAAGGCGGTTATCGGTGGGTTAAAACATCAACTGCAAGAACGCTTAAAATTATATGGCAGCTATGCTGTGAAGAAAAAGGAATTGGAAGCGATTCTTGCAAAGTTGCCCGAACAAGAAGTAGATAATCCGGTGCCAGAAGGAAACAGCAATGGAGTAGATGAAAATGGCCTTGACAAAGAACTGAAGGCCCGTGAAGAGAAGCTGAAAAAGGGCTATAATGCAGAGATAAATCTGCTGAAAGAAAAGCTGCTGAATGAAGGCATGGCACAGCAGGAATATCAGGAAGAACAATATAAGGCTGAAATGGCTTATCTCTGGAGCCGGAAAGCTCTACTGGTGGAGTATGGCAAGGACTCGTCCGAAATCCAGGGGCAGATTTATGACAAGATGATTGCAGAAGCAGACCGGTTGACAGAAGCGTCTAAGGAGGCCGATAAAAATGCCCAGTCTGATAATCTGGCCACTATTGACGAAGAATATCAGTTACAACGGACTGCATTGAAGCAAGCATATATTGCAGGTGACATCAAGCGGGAAGCTGATTACTTGGAACAACTGAAGGATTTAGAACGCCGGTACCTGGAGGAACGTAGAGATATGTTGGCGGCCTATGGGGAAGATATATCTTCCATTGATGCAAAATTGCAGGATATGGATTTGGCAGATGGCAAGGAAAACAAGAATAAACAGCGTGAACAAGGTTTCAAGGAGATAGATTCCACTTCTTCCTTTTCTCAGAAAAACGATATTCTTCAGTCAATGTACGATGCCGATTTGATAACGTATGAAGAATATCAGGCTGAGAAGACCCGTATTGAGGAAGAGTATGAGGATGAACGGATGAAATTAGTTGGTAAGGCTTTTGACATTATGGGCGATGCAGCTTCTACATATAGCCAGCTTGTAGCCAATATACAAAATCGGGAAATTAGTAAGATTGAAAAGAAATATGATAAACAAATTAAGGCAGCACAAAAAGCAGGTAAAGACACCACTAAACTTGAAGAAGAAAAAGAAGCTGCCATTGACCAGATTAAAAAGAAATATGCTGATAAGGAATTTGCGGCAACTATAATGCAAGTAATAGCTAAGACTGCACAAGCAATTATGGTTGCGTGGACTGCTGGTCCCATACTTGGCCCTATACTTGGGGGATTGGCTGCAGCTCAAGGTGCTGTTCAATTAGCCGTCGCCAAGCAGCAGCGTGATGAAGCGAAGGGGCTGAAATCCGGTGGTTATGTGGATGAGTATGTGGAAGGCTATACCAAGAACGGTAATCCTGATGATGTGGCTGGTGTTATTCCGGTACATAAGAATGAGTTTGTGGCCAACCATGAAAGTGTGGCCAACCCGCATGTGCGCCAGTTCTTGGATGTGTTTGACATTGCACAGAAAAATGGGACTATCCGTATGCTCAACACGACGCAGATATTGGAGCAGGTTCGTACACGTAGCGGCAAGTATGGCGGTGGTTATGTTGATACGAGTGATTACTCTATGGCGTTGTCATCCGACAAAGGTAACGTCTTGTCTGGCTTGACATCGGAACAACGCTCGCAGATCGTGAGGTTGTTGGTTCGCAACAATGAGTTGCTCGAAATTCTCGCAAAAAAAGAATTGGTGGTTGACTCCCGTAAGGTGAGGGATGGTATAAAAAGGCTCGAAGTCCTGGAGGGTAATGTCAGTAGATAGTGTCCTTTTTTTATGGTACCGGTACAGATAATTTTGCGGCATGAATGTATTCCAGGCAATAGATGAAATGAGGCAGTTGTCCTCCGAAGGAAAAAGCTTTTCTTTTTCTTTCATGAGTTATAGTTATGAGCGTCGCAAAAGCGATGGGGTCATAACGGTGAACAATGCACGTCTGCGTAAGCAGAGCCATAAGGAGAATAATCGTTTTGCGGATTATATGCTGAATTTTATCAATCTGGATACTATGGAATATGGCATGTGCTGGCAGCCTCTATTGCTGTCTTTTAATGATAATGAACTTGAATTGGGCTGATGGATACCAAGTTTGAAAATATAGTACCTTGGAATGGCTCGAATGATACCGGGCGCGATGTTCGCTTAAAGTGGGAAAGAAACTTTAAGCGCATAGCGGATGCCTTGAAGGAATTGTCTGATACGGATAAGCAGATTATAAAGGATATTTTAAAAGAAATAGATAAAATATTTCTGCATAAGGATAAAGAGGACGGCACTCCCTTCCCCATGACATTCGGAGATTGGGTCAAGTTCGGCGAATTCATCACCGGCATTTCCGGAGGGTGTATCGATAAGAATGGCATCCTGGAAATGGAGGAAGGCATATTTAGGAAACGTCTGTTTGTTCCGGAGATTGCCTATAACCGCATTACCTACTTCAAGGGACGTATGTGTGCCTCTCCCGGAGGTGGATGTACGGTCAAGGAGTGGAGCGACAACGGTGACGGTAGCTACACCATAACCCCGGATTTGACGGATGCCGACGGTCTGAGCCAGTTTGTGGATGATATACTTACTACTTACTTCGTCACCAAGAACGCCGAAGGCAAGTTACAGGGTTTCGAGGAGATGAAGTTCCGGGTGACTTCCGCAGACTATACAGCCAAGACATTCGTCATGACACCCAAGCCGGGTACTGACTGGAAGCCGGGGGATGCGATGGTACTCGCCCAGACGGGTAACTTTACAGATGAGGATAGACAGACGTACATCCTGATTGATACGGTTAATGGCAACAACTGCATTACTTTCTTTGACCACGCCAATACCTGGGATGTCGAGCCGGCACAAGAGATGTCGTGGATTGGCAAAAAGAAAGGCCGTACCGTACATGGCATTCCGGCCGACAACTACTCGGCTGTTTTTCGCCACGTCATCATGTCCGGCAAGATATTCCAGGTGGATGACATTACCGGAGAGGCGTTTCGGGTGCCATTGTTCAAGGGGACGTGGAAAAAGGGTGAGAAGTATGCCTATTACGATGAGGTGACGCATAACGGCAGCTCCTGGATATGTGTCAATGAGAAAGGCACGTCTACAGAACCGGCAGACGGCAATGCTGATTGGTTGAAATATGCGGCCAAGGGAGAAAGCGGCAAGGGTATCAAGTCTACCGATGTGGAATACGCGATATCGGTGTCGAATGTCATTGCCCCGGTGGACGGTTGGCAGACTACCTCCCCAGAATGGGAAGCCGGCAAGTATATCTGGTCGCGGACGAAGATTGTCTATTCTGATGGCGAAGTCAAATACACACAAGCGGCTTGTATCAGTGGTGGGCAGGGAGCTGACGGCAAGGGCATCAGGTCCATTACCGAAGAATACTACCTTTCCTCTTCATCGGCCACCACAACCGGAGGCAGCTGGCAAACCACCTCCCCGGCATGGAAAAACGGATGGTATATCTGGACCCGGACAAGGATAGTTTTTACTGATGGTACATTCACTACAACGAACGCCATCTGTGTGACTGGCAGCAAGGGTGCAGACGGTACAAGCATTACCAATTGCGGTGACTGGCAGACCGGCAAGCATATACCTTACATGGGTATTACCAGGATGGCCGGACGTGTGTTCCTCTGTATTGCTCCTAGTGGTACCGACAATCCTCCGATGTGGACTCAGACGACCAATGAGGGGAGACGCATCCTGCAGACGCAGAACGGTGGAAAGAGCTACGGATATACCATTACCGGAGACTTGAATACGGCTGAATATGAGCTGCTGGTGGAGAACGGCCAGGACGGGCGTGACGGTAGGGATTATGAGTGGATATTCAAGCATACGACAGAGAATATCGCTCCGGCAACCCCTGCCACCTCGCAGGTGGATGACTATGTTCCGTCCGGCTGGCACGATGACCCGATTGGTGTCAGCGAGAGCCTGCCATACGAGTGGGCTTGCTGCCGGACTAAGAAGGACGGTGTATGGAGTGCGTTTTCACCGGCAGCCATCTGGGCCAAGTGGGGCTTTGACGGCGAGTCGGCCATTGTAGCCGATTTCGACAACGAGATGGAGAGTGTGGCGTTGACATACGAGGGAAAGACTGTTTCGCAGTCCGTGCTCAATACAACCGTCGGCATGTGGTATGGTACGAAGAAACTACAGCTCAAGTCCATCTCATGCGTGACCCCTGCCGGTGTCACGGAGAGCTACAATGTCAATACGGGTGTGATAGCGTTTACCGTGGCTTCCGGCATTTCGATGCCTGCACGTTCAGAGGTCAGGATAACCGTTACGGCTACGGTACAGGATACGGACATAAGCCGTGAGCTGGTATTCACCATTGCCGGGGTGCGTGCCGGTAATCCGGGCAGTGATGCGGTGCTCTATAGACTGGTGCCTTCCGTATCTTCGGTAAGCAAGCGGAAGGACGGCACTTATAGTGTGGCAAGCGTGTCATGTACACGTACCAAGTCGGTCGGTGGCAGTACAGCTGTTACGACTGACGGTGTGCTGAAATACAGTAAGGACGGTGGTTCGGAGGTCGAGATACAGAACGGCACGGCCATTTCCCCGAAGAACTTCACGACGCAGCTGCAGTTCGTGTTCTACGTGGGTGGGCAGGTCGTGGACCGGGAAACTATACCCATGGTTGTGGACGGTACCGACGGTAATCCTGGAAAACCGGGCGGTGACGGCGAATCCGTCAAGGCTGGCGGTGAGTGGCGCACGGCTAATACTCCATACAAAAAGCTCACCATCTGTACGATGGGGAGTCGCTCCTGGCTCTCAAAGGTTGACACTTCGAATCCACCTCTATGGACTCAGACAACTCATGACGGGAGGCGAATCACTCAGACCCAGAACGGCGGCAAGTCCTACGGTTATATTATTACCGAAGAAGTGAACACCGACGAATGGGAACAACTGACATCAGACGGCGGCATGGTCTATCTCATCAGTACATGCAGCAATATACGGGTGAGCAATGCCGGTTCGCTTGTTCCTTCAGCTTTCCGCGTCTATGCCAAGCGGACGCTTGGTAGCGCCACATTGACTTATCCGGACGGATATCTGACCGCACGGGGGTACAGCAACGGGATATGGAGCGCCATCGCAGGGCCTTCGAGGGCTTCCGAGATTACGGTCAACGCTTCGGCAGGGTATTCCACTTTCTCGGTTCGCTGTTATCAGAGCCAGGCGGACGCTTCGGCATGGAATGACAGTTTTATAGCCGAGATATCAGTGGGTGTCAGCTATGACGGAGCAAGCGGACGAGACGCCAGCGAGCCGCGTCCGAGAGGTTTTTTCGCCAAAGGCAACACATATGTCTGGAATGAAGATTACCATGACATCGTACTGGCCACATTCAACAATCGCACCATCCCGTTTCGGGTACGGGCTTACGGTACGTCGGTCACTGTCGCACCTACCTCGATAGACGGTGATGCTAATTGGGAGGCGGCACAGCAGTATATGTTTGTGGCTATGGATATGGCTTTAATAAGAAAGATACGTGCCGATGAAATCTATGTGGATGATTTGGTGGTACAGAATGTACTGGCAAGGGATAAAACCGGTAAAGCCATGTGCCAGATTGACGGAGAGAATGGTGGTATTGGGTTCCTGGCCGGAGGCAATATCCGATGGGATGCCAAGGGTAATGTGTTCCAGGACGCCTCAATCTTCCGAAAGCTGAAACTTCTGGAGTCGAAATCCGATTCGTATGAATACTACCTGGATTTCAATACCGGGTTGAACTTTGAAATATCCCGGATATTCTCACTTCCAACGCAAGAGGAAACAATATACCTGCCGAATGCGGCAGAATATGAAGGTGGAGAGTGCATGCTGTATAATGGAGGTATCTATACCCGTCTCACTGGACCTGCATCCATAAAAGTCGCAGGTGGAGGCAGCTTTATCATAGACGGAGAATACTATTCTAAAATAGTTGTCCCGTCGCTTTCCATTGCTCAATTCAAGGCCGTAGCGACATACTCTGATGGAGTAAAGGATGAGGTGAAATGGGTTCTAATATCAGGAAAAGCGGAATCGAAAATTTAAAATATCAGTGTTATGAAAGTATTTTATGAAAGCAAGTTAGCGAAATGGCTGCTGTGGCAGGGCTACAGCACCATCACATTGGGATGTTTCGTCTTCACCAAGAAAAGCAAGGAGGAGATGAAGCAGAGTACACTTAACCATGAGGCGATTCATGTGCGCCAATGGGAAGAATGTATGATTGCTTCGGCTGTGCTACTGACGGTAATCATGCTGTCTGCCAGGTTCAACTTATGGGTATATCTACTTTGCCCGTTGTGGTTCTACCTTCAGTATGGGTTGGAGTACGCAATATCCTACATGTATCACTTATGCCGTAACCGGTGTTGGGTGAATGTGGGTGATAAGGCTTACGGCAATTCCGCGTTTGAGATGGAAGCGGAAGCTAACGAAGAGGTAGACGGTTATCTTGATGTGAGAACTCCTTTTGAGTTCTTCAGATACTACGGAAAAATTTGACTTATAATTTACAAAACGAGTTAATTATTAAAATGTTAAATCGGGTAATATTTCCATCCGGAAATTATGCCCCTTAAATGTGTAATAGTTATGGCAGAGAAGCAGGATATAGCAATGAATGA
>ENA-UONZ01000967-UONZ01000967.1-human-gut-metagenome-genome-assembly--contig:-C93old-NODE-967-length-38022-cov-13.176917_pt1 | contig 38022 bp, 43 predicted proteins | sample MGYA00242468_ERZ724015 | MGnify/ENA metagenome assembly ERZ724015
CTTCACTCAGCCGGAGCCTGCAAATAAATTTGCGCATAAATCTTGACGGGACCAAGCAAAAATCTATCTGCCTTTTTTATTACCCTAAAAAGGAGAAATCAAATATGCTACAGAAAGAATTAGCCAAACGCCTCAAAGCTCGGTACGACACCAAGACGGATGGCAACGGATGGCTGGAAGTGTCCTCGGACGGCATCCCCCTCTGCCGGATAAAATACAACGGTCAATTTCTAAGCAACGCCGACCAAAACCTATCCGATGAATACCGCAGTAAAATTGCAGATATTCAGGATGAGATATCTACGGTGCGGGAATATGTCGGACTCTACGAACACGCACCGCAGATGAAAGCTGCCGATGTCTCCGATTACAGACAACTTGCCGCTTTCGGAGATACGGTGTTGGCGGCAACCTACAGCGAAAAGAACGGCTTTATGTTCTGTACCTGGAAACAGAACGCAGACGGCGACTCGGTGTTCTGGGGAGATTACTCGCCGAACTATGAATATGCCAAGGAAGCCTTCGCCGTGCGCTCCAGTCTCGTCAGCAAAGAACGACTTTTCAGTGAGAATGAATCGGCATACCTTTGTCGCTGTGTGGACTTTGCCAAGGCCAACTGCGAAACGCTGACCTATGAGCAGGAACGGCAGCTTGATAAGCTTCAAGAAAAGCTCACGGACGGATACCCATCCCTCGAAGCCGAGCTGCCGGCCTTTGAACAGGTGTCACCCCCACAACAGAATATGTAATACTATCAATCGCCGTTCGGATACACAAAAACCGGAGGGCTTTTTTTATTTCACAAGGAGAACCGAAATGACCGTATTTTCAAATAACCCATATGACAGACGCATGGAACGGCTGATGATGACCGTTCCGAATTTTGCACCGAGAGGCGTGGGCTTCCGTTTTACCGAAGCACAGGTATTCATCACAACAACCGCTGCCACACCCACAGAAATACTGACAGCCACCATGAGGCAGATACGCTGTCCGCCCTTCCGCAAGAGATTCAACGAATATATAGAAAGCGAGGAAAACCCCATGACATAAGCCTTTTACGAATGCTGCTTGATATGAATCTGATAACCCAGGACGAGTACGAAAAAATTACCCGAATCAGTGCGGAATACTACGACACCGAGGTCGTTTGTGTCTGAAATCTTAATTCGCAAATTTACGAAAAATATTGCTGGATGTATTCGAACTCCTGTGGTATTGTGTGTGTTGCCAAAAGGCAAATCAGCAAGGCAGTCCCTTGCGGAAAGGAGAAAGAGCAAATGAAAACGATATCGTAATGAAAACCGGTACGCATCCCTTTATATCAAAGCTCAAGTTGTTTTTCAAGTGGGGGATTTCTTTTCCTGAAAACTCTTATACAATCGCCGACAAGGGCGCTCGCTGTGTGCATTATATCAGCCGCGAAACGCTCATCAAAAATATTACCGCGAGATATCCGCAGGAAAAGAAACCGCGCGTTCCTGCTTCGAATCTGCCGTCAGGAGGTCAGTCGATGACCGAGCCGGCCGAGGCAACCTTTGCGCAGGAAGTCGATCATGCAGCACAGCAGGAAAAGATTGCGAAACCGATACGGACAGGTTAAGGAGGTGGTTCTGTGTCGTATTACACCAAGGTGTATCAGACTGACCTGCCGCACCGTGCAAAGCTGGTGTATATCTATCTGCACGACCGCATGGACAAAGAAAAAATGGCGTGGCCGGGGCTTAACACCATTGCAAAGGATCTGGCTCTCTCTCGAAGCACTGTAAAACGGGCAGTCAAAGACTTGGAAAAAGCCGGTCTGATACGAAAAGAGCCGCACTATCGTGAAAACGGCAGTGCGACCTCCAATCGGTATTATTTACTTTAAAAAATCTATTTCCACTCCAATGGAGTATTATGCCTTTTTTGTGGACTGAGGGGCGGTTCATCATGAACCGCCTTGAAGTACCCACTTTAAAAGAGATACCAGCAGAAAGAATATATGAGCAAGTGCTTGTCGGCGGAGGTTCCATTTTGCTGAAAAAACACATTGAGGCTTCCGGAAAGGTCAGCTTGCCGATTTTCGTTGATGAAATATCCGCCAATACTAAGGGCTATGAGCTATTGTTCAAAGCCGCTTGTATGGGGTGATGTGAATGGTGAAGAAGGATACGAGAAAAGGGTTAAGATACTTTAATCTTATGGTATCTTAACCCTTTTTTATTTTCTATATATGGATTCACAAAAATTATAGCGTAGTGCCTTATTGCATTTTCCATATTACTTTTCTGTGCCGTCTCCGTGGAGAACCCAATCTGCGTTATAGCCGAACTCAAGAGCAATCAGCTTGGCGAGGGCTGGAGAAATGGTTTTATTTTGTTCCGTATCCGGCCGGCTGTTGCCTGTAAGGATATACACATAGTTCACGGTAATACCAAGTCTGCGGGCAAACTCGGTTTTGGATATGTTCTGTTCGGATATAATTTGATTCAATCTGTTTGACAGTGCCATTTCACCGTTCCCCCTTAATTTTCATTGTTTTGCTGCATCATAGCGGCATAGAGCAAAAGCTGTTTCAGCGAAGTAACATTCAGCTTGGAATAGATATTGCGGTTGTGGAAACGAATGGTTGTTTCCTTTACGCCGGTAAGTTCCGCAATTTCCTTAACCGATTTACCTGCCAAATAGTAATCGAGTATTTGCTTTTCCGTTGGCGTTAAGGTCTTGATACCGATAAGAAAAGCACTGTAATTATCCGGATCAACATCATTTCTACGGGATCGGGTTAAACGGTGCAGCTGAGACTGTGCTTCCTCAAGCTCGCTCTGTGCGGCATCATATTTCTGCTGTGCTTCCTGATAGATGACAGCTGCCGCCGCCAGCTCACTTTGTACTGCGGACAGATCTTCGTCCTTCTTGGCAAGATAGGCAAACAGGTCGTTAATCTCCGGTATCGGCGAAGGTTCTTCGCTCCAAGTGTCGTGCTTGATATGCTCCAGCCCTTTGAGGATCGGGGAAAGATACCGCTTGCTGAAGAACAGACAGCAGCTCACCGAAAAGAAAAGCAAAAGGGTGATCAGCAAAACAAACTGCACAATGCTGTTGATAACCGCAGAACTATAATCGCTCTGCGGAATCATAACCGCCAGAGTAAACGGCTCGTTGTTCGGCGTCAGGGTAATTTCCTTAACTGTGCCGATAAAAGACTGACTGCCGCCGGAAATTTTGGAAAGCTTTCCCGGCATACCGGACACTTGTATGTTTCCGGAAAGAGGCTCCACATAGTTATCCTGACCGCTGCACGCAAGACCTGTTGGAATGTATGTATCATCCTTGCACGACAAGAGCATACAGGACAGGCGCTTCTCTGCGGCAGGCTGTGCGTGGTAGGTCGTGAAGTAATCGGCACTGACTTCGTAACCGCAAACACCGTAAAAGGTGCCGTCACTGCCCACGATCGGCACTGCCAAAAATACCACTTCATCCGATGTGCCTGCAAGGGTAAAACTGTCAGTCAGCATGTAGGACTGATTCATCGGCAGCTTGGCATTGGCTACCACTTTATCATAGTCCGAGAACAAATCGGTGCGAAATTCCAGCCGCCATTTGCGGTGAGGCATAACATTATTTGATTTGCCAAGGGAGGCGATGCCGCGGAACAAGACCATATCATCATCATTCTGATAGCGGTTGTGATGCAGGTATAAGCCCGTTCTGGAAAAGGCGGCGTCTTCCACCTGGCTGTTGACGGTGGCATCCAGCATCACAAAAATGCCGGAACAGTTGTGGTATTGCAGCTTTTGACTGAGCTGACCAAGCAGCACGGACTGCACCTGTTCGATTTTTTCGGGATTATCGGTGAGATTCTTGAAATTTGCACCGCTTATTTCGCTGTCCGATTCGATGAAATCGCTGATATGGCTGGAAAGGTCAATGCTGCTTGCAGCCAAAGAATTAAAATAATCGGACATATCCTTCTCAAAAGCTTCCATTTGGAAATCAAGAGAGTTCTGTATGTTCTTTTCCGCACTGTCGAAACGCCCGATCACCATAATACCCGCAAACAGAGCAAATATGATAATCAATGCCAATATGATCATATAGACAATCAGTTTTTTCTGCATTGTCCATTTCGTGTTAAGCAAACGCTTCATCTTCAGTCACCGCCTTTGCTTATCTCAAGAAACAGATCCCATGTTTCCTCAGCCAAAAGGGCGGCGTCCTCGCCGCTGTCGGCTCGTTCCTGTAAGGCAGGACAAAGTTTTTTCAGTGCGGGATAGAGCGCTTCCACATAGTTATAGTAGTTGGTAAACTCCGGGCGAATGGTAAGGGTGTATTCTTTGCGCATGGTCTTCACGGCGGAAAACAGTGCCTTGTGTGCAGGACTTGGGAAATCGTAGCCGTCAATGGCTTCAAAGGCGGAATCGTGTACCGGCATATAGCCCGATTCAACTACAAAATCCAGATTGCGCTCACCCTCGGTCAGCCAGCGCAGGAAAATCGCAGCCGCTTCCGCTTTTGCCTCAGTCGTCTTATACGCAGAGAACCCCGTGCCGGTCACCGGCATAAACTGCTCGCCGCTTCCTGTCTTCGGCAGCGGAAGCACCTTCAGATTCATTTTTTCAGATGTGTTGTCGGGATAGGTCACGGTATCATTGTAATAGTTGATAGCAGCGGAAGAACCGATACCGGCAGCAACCTCACCGGTCATAATCTGCGTATTGGCATATTTATCCGAAACCACAATATGCCCCTTGGCTAAAGGCACGGCAAACTTCATCCAGGAAGCCTTCAAATTCGGGTCTGAGGTGTCGTACCAGTCCGCGTCGTTATAGACAGGCTCGTGCCCCGACGCCAGCATATCGTATTCCACATTCTGGATCAGATAGTCAAAGGCGCAGAAAGACTTTCCGCCCGACCACTCGTAATACTTGGCGGCAACCTCAAAAAAGCCCTCCCAGGTATCCAGCATCTCATAACTTACGCCTGTATCCTTCGCAAAACGATAAAACAGCGAATCGTTAATAAACAGTGCACGGGTAGAGCGGGACACAGGGAACACCGCAAGATGTCCGTCAATGGTACCGTCATTCACAAATTCCTGCACATACTGCGACAGTTCTTCCTCGGAAAAATAGTCGTTAAAATCCACCAGATTCTCCGCGCCTAAATTCAAAACGGTATCCGGGCGTGAAGAAAACAGGTCGGGCATACTCGGCGCACCGGGCGCGCCCTCTTTAGCTGCCAGAAGCTGATTTTTCAGATCCGGCGTGGTCATCATATTGGTAACCTTAATGACGATTCCCTTCTCCTTACCCACGGTGGCATTAAATTCCTGCACCAGTTGGTTTAAGGGAGAATCGGTCTGCTCCCCATAGATGTGCCACATGGACAGCGTAACAGGCTTTTTCGGATTCAATTTTGAATCGTCTGAGCATCCCGTCATGCACGAAAAAAGTATGACGAGTCCCAGAAAGCATAAAAATATCTTTTTCATGTTTTAAAATCCTCCTCGACGGCTTTTTTTGCTCAACCTATCAATTTCCCTATCAATTTACCTATCAATTTCCCTATCAATTCAAAAAAAAATTTTATTTTTACCTATCAATTCGAGGGTTTTTGACGGGGACAAAATAAGAATCAGTTGGTAAAATGATATCAGCAAGAATACTTTAAGGAGGGTATAAAGTCTTGCCGTCGCTTATAAATCGGTGAGGGCACCCCTATTTGCAGGAAACACATCTGCAAAAAAGAACTCTGTCTGCGTGAGGGCGAGTGCAGAGTTCCGCCCCACCTATTTATTTCATTATATCACAAAACGATTGACTCAGTCAATATAAAAATGTGATTTTCTGTTAAGAAGCCGTAACTCAACTTTTTATCCGAAAGGGGGGCGAAACACAAATGGAGGAAAAAAAGACGGCGGCATATAAAATCACTCCGGATACCGACGGTAACCGTTATCGTTTTTACTGTGACGTTTCGGGAGCACTGGTGTGTATCACATCACCGTATCACGCGGATACACCCGAAGAGGAGCTGATGCTTGCGTGGGAAAAGGAAGGCAGGCAGCATTTTAACCAATGCCGGAAATGCGGCAGATTTATTATCGACGCGGTATATAATCCGGTGGTGTTTGAATGTACCGACTGCGCTCCCTTTGAGTATGAAACCAGATACTGCAAATCATGCGGCGCAAAAATCGACGTAGAGGAAGAGGAACGGTTCTGTCCCGTATGCAAACAAAAATTACATTATGAAGGGAGTGAATAGCTGTGGCAGCGAAAGCGGAAATGAACTGGCTGGAGCAATGCGGCTTCGGCCCGAAGGTAATGAAACGCATAAAGGTCTGCCCCCACTGCGGCACGGTAGTGGACAGTGAGCAGAGCGTATGTCCCGACTGCGGCATGCGGCTTCTGACCAAAACCCTGTATGACTGTTACCGTGAACGACATCTCTGTTGTGACCGCTGCGGTACGGTGCTTACCTCCGACGCAAGGTTCTGCCCCCACTGCGGGCAGCCGCTATATCTGAAAATTTCCGCTGACTGAGATAGACGGCAATCCGATTTGGAGAAAGTAGTTATTCTGTCAGTTGTAAGATCTGCGACAGAACAGATAACAAAAGCTACGGTATTTGCCGAAAGTCGCGGATGAAAACATAATAAAAATTATTTGTGAAAACGATAACTGCCGCAAGGAGAAAGGAAAAATGATAAAGACTCTCCTGCTGCACACACAATGATATATCAATCCCTAATTCAAAAAGGAAGTCAGCAATGGAATATTAATGATAATTACATCTCCTGCTAATTTGGAAATACAGAAGCCAAATGAGCTGATATATGTGTGCCACGAACATAGTCATGAAAATGAAAGTTGGTGAAAAAATGAAAGCGCGTAACAGTTGGCCTTTTCTGGCCGTTTGGTTGCTCTGCTTTGCATTGTTGGCAGGATGTGCATTAAAGCCTGATCCAAATGTTGATCTGCCAAAAGTTTCAGATGCGGAATCAGATGATATGAAAGAGAAAGATTCGGAACTTACTGTGTTAAGAAAAAATATTTTAGACAGTGAAAGTAATATTGGCGTTGCTTTTATCGGCTATGTGGACAGCGAGAGTACGGAAGCGGATCTGTACACTTATCTTGCAGCCAGCGAAACTGGTCAAAAGTATCCCGGCCTCTCGGAAGCACCTCTTGTTATGATGGAGGGACAGGAACTATACGCCATTGTACCGCCTAATGAAGAATGGACGGTAACGGTGTATCCTTCCATGATCACTGATGACGGCACCTATGAGGATGTTTTGAACGATCCAATTTATACAGGAGATCCCGGCGAGGTTCTTTTAGTGCGATGTAATCTCAGCGAGATATATTCCAATATCTTGATCGTCTCCACCGATGGTGTCGCAGCCATTTCGTTCCGTCCGTCCCTCTCTATGGAAAATGGTCACCTGGTGGCGATCGCAGGAGTATATGATTTTTCGGTGTATGAGGAAGGAGGCTCCATTATAGAGTCAGATGACGAAATGCTGGAAAATCCCGGTCTTAAAGCGCTGCGGGAGGAAATCCTGCAAAACGGCACTTTCGGGGCAGCCTTTATCGGATATGTAGGCTATGACAGCACCGGGGCGGACCTTTACGATTATCTGGAATACAGCGCCACCGGGCAGACATACCCCTTCCTTTCCGATGCAACCCTTTGCATGGCCGAAGGGCAGGAGCTTTATGTCAGGATGACATATGAAAAGCGGGGTGAAACACAGTGAGAAAAAGAAAATGGCTCAGCTTTCTGCTGGCAGTGATGATGCTCGTATCAGCGGTGCCCTTCTTCCCGGTGACGGCCGACGCGGCAGACGGCACGGTGGTAGAGGTTTCCACCTGGGAGGAGCTAAAAAGCGCGCTGGATTACACGACAAATTGCTCGGTGGTGAAGGTGGTTAAGGACATCGAGACAAAGGACCTGAACGGACACACCGGTCTGCATCAGAACAACATCATCTTCATGACGATGGCCATGGACAAGGTGCTGGATCTGAACGGACACACCGTCAATGCGTATGTGAAATACTATTCGGAGGTTTCGCAGGGGTATCTGATCAATATAAGCCATGAGGATGCCCGGCTGACCATCCGCGACAGCGTGGGGGGCGGCGCCCTGATCGGCGAGTTTAATCAGGAATTTTACTTCCAGTTCATCAATGTGAGTGGAGGCACGCTGGTGATGGAGAGCGGTACGGTCAAGATGCTGTGCCCCTCCGCCGACAATCAGTACCAGAAGTGTGCCATCAGCGTCTCCGGTACGGCGGTCTTTAACGGCGGCGAGGTACTGACGCAGGTGACCAGTCCTGGGGGCGAGAAGGAGGAGCGGTATCTTTCCCGCCGGCTGCAAGCCATTCGGGGAGAAGCAGGCGGCAGCGTCACCATCAACGGCGGCACCTTCGACCGGGTGGTTCTGCACAGCGCCCCCACACCGGAGAACCTGGGAAAGTATGAGCTGGTGGTAAACGGCGGCTTTTTCCGGCAGTCCATCGCTCTGATCCTGGTCGGCGATGTCTATGCCAGCAATTTCGATCATCTGCCCATGCAGATCAACGATGCGTATTTCATGCGCACCACCGATAAGCTGGACCAGTGCCGTCTGGTGTTAGGCGGGAAGATGAAAAGTTTTTATGACAATAACTGGGATTACGATATACATTATAACGATATTCCGGGCGCGACCCTGGATGATGCGAAGACTATGATGTGGGGCCTGGTGCCGCACCTTATCAGCGAAAACGGCGCGGTCTTCACCGATGTGCACGACGGAAACTGGTATGTGCGGGGCAATATGCGCCGGTCGGTTGAAAACGGCGGGCCGACCATGGCTTTCCAGGGTACGTCGCTGGGTATTCAGGGCGGCATAGCCAAGGTGATCTCCAACGCCTACGGCGTGAAGGAGGTTCTGCTGGACGGCGAGCCGATGGAATACGGCGAGCGAGGCTTCAGCGCACCCCAGGTGGATACCACCGCGGAGAGCGATCATCGGGTGAGTTTCGTGATGTATCCGATTTCACCCATGCTGCGCGTGCTCGGGTACAGCTATTCCAACGAATATTCCACCGGATATATTCGGATGTTCGTTAGTGACCACCATACGGGACAGGGCATGGTGCATTTTCCCAGTGTTCCCGCGTCAGGAGACCAGCCGTTTTCGGTGACTTACTACATTAATGAATCCGATGTGGATGCACTGACCACCATGGAGCTGCAATATGACCTCATGCTGGAGACCAACGGGGTAAAGAAGCAGGTTTCGACCGGCTACAAGGGCGCAAAGGTGGTGCAGTGGGCGGATCGGACGAAGGCTATCGACACCGTCTATCTGGATATCAGCCAGCCTCTGGTGCAGGGGGATAAAAGCAGCGGCACCTTCACTGTGGATGGGAGTGCTCCCTACGCCATCGAGGATAGTCGGGGCTACTGGGAACACGAGGACCTGTGGAACTGGAACCTTACAGGAAACGGCGTCGTTCCCGCGAGGTTGGGGGATCAGTATTATCGCTCCATCCGTGTGTATCTCAAGGACGGCTATGAGGGGTATAAATTCGATAAGAAAAACCCGCCAAAGATCAAGATCCGGGGTCTCAACCGGGAATGTGACAGTATAGATGTTCGTGTCGCCAATGATGAAAGGTCCCTGGGGGTGTCCCTGGCCTCCCATCCCTCCGAGATAATCCAAAGCGCCTGGGGTACCGTTGCCGGATTGCGGGCGGGAAGCCCGGTCGGCGGAGTGAACATCCGACCGAAAGACACTTACTTTGATTTTGAGATTAAGGAAATTCAGCGAGTCAAAAACGGAGTTGCTTACAGCACGAGCCCGGCCGATACGATCGATCCCGACTATACCTATCGGATCAAGCTGGTGGGCACGGGCAAACAGGGGAAAACCTTCAGCAACGGTCCGTGGCGGTACGATTACACATTTCACTATTATCTCAACACGAATGTCAAGCTGCGGATGAATAACGATTTTAACACCGCTGCGGACTATAAGGAAGTACTGTATGATGAATCTGCGCAGGCGTATACCATAGATCTGGCGCCGGAGCCGGATGTCACCGAATACGACTATCTGTCCCTGGGCGCGCCCTATCCATGGGCGGGCTCCTGCCCTGGATTCAACAACAACTGGATCACGGGGGTGCCCGGCGGTGTCACGGTTCGGAATTATTCCTGGTTGGATGTCGAAAGCGGGGCGCGGCTGGGAGAGAATACGCCCTTTGCGGCAGGCAGATCCTACCGCTTCGAGGTGATTCTGGATTGCGAGGAGGGCTATTACTTAGCCGATGCCGAGGAGCTGGATGCCTATGTGAACGGAAATAAGGCGCTGGTCACCGAAGCGGCAGGCAACGGAACCGCCCTTACGGTCGAATATTCCCTTGCCGTTTCCTCCGGCTTACGCGGACAGGTGGTGAGCTTCCACGATGACAGCGATGTAACCGTCGCCCTGTTTGCCGACGGCAGCGCGCAGCCCCAATACACCGTAGCGGTGCCCGCCGGGGAAAAGAGCGGCGGGAAATATACCGCAGTTTACGATATCCCCGAGGTTGCCGCCGGTACCTACACCGTGCAGGTGTCGAAGAAGAACCATGTCACCCGTGAGTATACCGTCACGGTGGGCATGGAGAATGTGGCGCAGGATGTGGAAATTTGGTTGCTGGGCGATGTCAACGGCGATGGCACAATAAATGTCAAGGACAAGAAGCTGATATTTAACCATCTGAATGATCCATCAGGAGCCCTCACCGGATATGCGTTGGATGTTGGCGATGTCAACAGAGACGGCACGATAAATGTCAAGGACAAGAAGCTGATATTTAATCATCTGAAGGGCATATCACTCTGGTCATAAGGAATGCCGATAAAAAGTCTTAATACTGTATCTTCCTTCCCATAAGCCATATGGGAAGGAAAGGTCAGTTTAAGAATATAAAATCGCAGAGAAATCTGTGCCGCCGTTTTCGGGACTAAGCGAGACACCGAAGGCGGTGCGTAAGGGACGTCCCGCAAATATATTCTTAAAGGAGGAGCATGGTCATGAACAAGCGAATCACATCAATTGTGCTGAGTTTGGTAATGCTATTCACAATGCTGGCAACTGCAGTGCCGGTATTGGCTGCAACACCTGTTGAGCTTAAAGTGACAGCAGACACAACCTCAGCCAATCCAGGAGATACCATAAACTATAAGGTATCAATCGGAGCTGTAACCGACATGGGCGGCTTAGAGTTTAAGCTGGATATTCCCAGCGGGCTGACCATTGATGACGGCAGCATTTCTATCCCTGATGGTCTGGAGACCATTATTGACTCAGACGGACCTATAATTGTACCGACGCAATCAAACAAATATTATTGGTTGTATAGCGCACAGTTAACAGGTTACACCGGCACATCGGATCTGGTAATTTTAACCTTTTCCTGTAAAGTAGATGACGGAACAACCGGAACAAAGACCGTATCGATTAAAGAAGTTGTTCTTATCGATCAATCTGTAGAGGATATGCCTTTCAATGTTACCGGTGCAGATGTCAATGTCACCGCCGCACCCGTAGCGGTTACAGGTGTAACCATTGATGAGACACTGTCCGTCAATATCGGTCAAACAAAGACTCCGTCTTTCACCGTTGCACCTGCAGAAGCAACAAACAAAACTGTTTCGTTTACATCTGACAACCCTGCTATTGCCACCGTAAACGCAACAACCGGAGCAGTAACCGGTGTTAAGAAAGGCACCGCCACCATCACCGTCAAAACTGCGGACGGCAACTTTACCGATACCTGCACGGTAACGGTATCCTGTACTCACACAAACAAGTCCACCGTACCTGCACAGGACTCTACCTGTACAGTAAAAGGTTGGGACGAGTACAAGAAATGTGACGATTGCGGACAGCTTTTCGACACATCCGATGTAGAAATCGATGAGATTCCGTTTCTTAACCTTGCAAACCACACCGGAGGAACAGCAACCTGTACGGCTAAAGCCGTTTGTACCGTGTGCGATCAGCCTTACGGCGATTATGCTGCTCACAGCTATACTGCTGAAACGAAGAAAGCGGAAGCACTGAAAACTGCCGGAAACTGCCGTGACAAAGCGGTGTACTACTATTCCTGCTCTGTCTGCGGAAATGTGGAACATAACGATGCGCACACCTTTGAGGGCGACAAGGATGCAAACACCCATGTAGGCGGCACATCAACCGTAAATGCCAGTGAACCTGACCACAAGAATCAGGTTGACGGCTATACCGGCGACACCAAGTGCCTTGGCTGTGGACAAATCACTGCAACCGGTACAACTATTCCTGCCGGCGCACACACCCCGTCTTCTACCTGGAACAATGACGGAACTTATCACTGGAAAGAGTGTACGACTATGGGCTGTGGCGTTGTAATTGACGGCAGCAAGGCTGCGCATAGCTCTACAGGTACGAATGTTGCCACTTGCCAGCATAAGGCAGTCTGCGATGTATGTCATGTAGAGTACGGTGCATTAGCAGCGCATAATCCGGCTTCCGGCTGGACAAGTGATGCAAGCGGTCACTGGCATGCTTGCCGGACAGCAAACTGCACAGAAAAATGCGATTTTGCAAGTCATACTCCCGACCATACAGGTAACGCAACCGAGGAATACGCTATTAAGTGTACCAAGTGCGGATATGTCATTGAAGCACAGCTCGGCCATACCCATGTGTTTAACAAGGAAGTTGCAACCGATGCTTACAAAGCATCTAATGCCACCTGCACAGCAAAGGCTACTTATTACAAGTCCTGCGCTTGCGGCGAAAAAGGCACGGAGACCTTTGAGTACGGTGAACTGACTGAGCACAACTGGACGCCTGCTACCTGTATTGCTCCTAAGACCTGCTCTGTCTGTGGTGCTACCGAAGGCGATGCTCTCGGTCATACCGAAGGTACAGAGTGGAAGTCTGATGCGGATAACCACTGGCATGTATGCACCGTAGCAGGCTGCGGCGTTGTAATCGAAAGCAGCAAAGCTGCGCATACACCTGACCGTGAAGAGGCTACTGAAACCGATGCGGTTAAGTGCTCTGTATGCGGATATGTGATTACCCCTGCTCTCGGTCATACCCACGATGTAGACACTATGAAGTATGAATCCGACGAAACAAACCATTGGAATACCTGCTCCGGCTGCAGTGAGAAGCAGAACATTTCAGCTCACGAGTTTGAATGGAAGATCGACAAAGAAGCTACTGCAACCGAAAAGGGCTCCAAGCATGAGGAATGCAAGGTCTGCGGCTACAAGAAGGCATCGGTAGAGATTCCGGCAACCGGAACACCGACAGATCCTACTAAACCGGAGGATCCAACAAAGCCTGAGAATCCTGACGCTCCTCAGACCGGCGACAATAGCATGATGGGTCTTTGGATTGCTCTGCTCTTTGTTTCCGGCGCAGGTGTTGCAGGAACAACGGTATATTCCCGCAAGAGAAAAAGTGTGAAATAACAACAAGGATCATGCTGCAGTCTGATTCTTAAACTCGAACAGGGGTGGCGGTGACGGAATCCCATCCGCCATCGTCACCCTTGCTTTTTCGGTGTTTTCAGGGCGAAACCTGAAAATACCTTTCAAAAGGTGATAAGGTTTTCTTTATTGCTTTTTGAAAGGTATTTAGGTAAATCTATTACTTTTCGGAGGTGTCCGTTTATGACAAAAACAAAGAAACATATTCAAATGCAAGTCGTAAATATTTTTTTGACAGCCATACTGCTGATCGGAATGGTGCCGATGGCAGCATTTGCCGAAACAACCGATAACTATTCCACATTTGCATTGATTAGCCAGCCTGTCGAATACTACGGAAGAACGGCGCTTGGTAATCTTGCGAACGCAGCGGCATTACAATATGCCTACGATCGGATCGTCAGCGGCATTGCTTCTTCGGCAGAAACCATTGTGGTATCTAACAGTACAAACAAACTGACGGTGGAAGAACTGAAAACAGTTTTTGACGCATACCGCCGTGATCACACCGAACACTTTTGGCTGGGAAATGCGTACAGCTACAGCTTTGATTCTGTTAACGGAACTGTCACCGGACTGAAGCCTACATACACCATGTCCGGCGACAAACTTACGCAGGCAAAAACCGCATTTAATCAAGCGGTCAATGCCTATCTTGCCGGGATAACATCAGATATGAGCGAGTTCAAAATTGAAAAGGAACTGCATGACAGGATGGCGGCATCGATAAGCTATGAGGAAACCGATAACGCACACAACGCATATGGCGCCTTGGTCGAGGGCAAAGCAGTATGCGAGGGATACGCCGAGGCGTATCAGTTCCTGCTTCAGTGTGCAGGTCTGCAATCGTTTATCGTAACCGGATCAAGTATGAATCCCGCGACAGGCATACCGGAAGGCCACGCGTGGAATATGGTTCGTGTAGACGGAAGATATTATCATGTGGATCTGACCTGGGACGATCAGGGTGAGAGATTGTTCTATGCGTATTTCAACAAGACGGACGCCCGTATAAAAGAGGATCACACCATTGATGCAACCGTTTATACGCTGCCTGTGTGCAATTCCGAAGTGGCAGATTATTTCAGCGTAAATGGTGGTAATCTGCCTGCATTTGATCTGGACGCAGTCGCGGCTCTGCTTACGAGCGGCGGCGGAACGGCGCGTGTATATGTGACCGGCGATAAGAACGCATTTATAGCGGCATTTAACGCCAACTTTGCCGCATTAGCACAGAAGCTGGGCTTGACCGGGAGCATTAGCGGCGGTTACGCCAATCTTAGCCGCGAATTGATTTTGATGGTTGGTTTGACGGGCGTGACGGTTTCCGGCACAGCCACCAGCTTTAACAGCAGCACCGACGATGTGACCATTCAGCTCATTGAGAGCGGCGCATCTGAGGCGGCGTATGAGACCATCGTCAAGGGCAACACCGCCAGCTACTCCATCGCAGGCGTGGCTCCCGGCACCTATACCATGAAGGTGATGAAGCAGAATCACGTCACCCACGAGTACACCGTCACGGTGGGCGCGGAGAATGTGACGCAGGATGTGGAAATTTGGTTGCTGGGCGATGTCAACGGCGATGGCACAATAAATGTCAAGGACAAGAAGCTGATATTTAACCATCTGAATGATCCATCAGGAGCCCTCACCGGATATGCGTTGGATGTTGGCGATGTCAACAGAGACGGCACGATAAATGTCAAGGACAAGAAACTGATATTTAATCATCTGAAGGGCACGTCACTCTGGTCATAAGGAATGCCGATAAAACGTCTTAATACTGTATCTTCCTTCCCATAAGCCATATGGGACGGAAAGATATCTACGGTGGACGTTAACAAAATAAATTCTCACGCCAAAAAAGTAAATCTTCTTTGGTAAAATTCTGTCTTAATGCGGAGACTTCCGCTCTGTGATCATACGCGCGGATGCCGGAACCCGAAAAATAAATCGGAGAGACATCTCCCCGTCAATATCGCCTGAAAGCTGCCGATATATATCCAGCAATTCAATTGATACGACAGATATCAGTCGGGTTCAGCGGGTATTGTTCGGAATAATTGTACAAGAGGAGAGGATCGCGTATGAAGAAAGTATTTTGTCTGTTTTTTACAGCAGTATTACTTATCTGCTTTTTATGCGGATGCTCGGTATTGCCCGAAAAAAAGCCATCATACCCGGATGGAAATCAGGTCTCCGATGGCAGCTCCCCGAAGGAACCGAATAGCACAAACGCGGAAGACCCTGCTTTGACGGCGCTGCGGCAGAAGATAAATCATCATAGCAAGGGCGCCGGCGTCGCTTTTATCGGCTATGTGGACAGCGAAAGCTCCGAGGTCGATCTGCGCGCCTATTATGCAGGCAGCGAAACGGGAAAGGCCTATCCCGACTTAGTGCGTGCACCGCTTTACATGGCTGAGGGGCAGGAGCTGTATGCGATCATCCCGCCGAATGACAAGGGAACGATAATAGTGTATCCATCCACGATGACCGATGACGGCGAGTATGCAGATGATAAGAGTAACCCGCTCTGTATAGGGGAACCCGGCGAGGCCCTTTTGCTGCGATGCAACCTCAGCGAAATATACGCCAATGTGTTGATCGCCGTTACCGATGGCGGAGGAGCCTTGGATTTCCGCCCGTCGCTTTCTATGGAAAACGGTCATTTGCAGGAAATCGCAGGGGTGTATGATTTCTCAATATACGAGGAAACACCGGATGAGTGCTCTGTCCAGATCGCAACAGAGATCCTTCTTGAAGCCGATGAGGTGAAGGATGCTATCGAACACGGAATGAAGATCATGTATACCGGAAATACGCAGATGATCGAAGGTCAAACCTGTCTGCTGTTCGCTCTCGGAACCGACAGCGAGGATCAGTTTGTAAGAGAGCGCTATTACGGCGTGTGCGACAATCTCATCTATGTCTATGACGCAGTGAGCGATACATGGGCGGTTCTCGGGAGAAAGTAAGATAAAAGGAGGAAAAATGCGCAATTCAAAACGAAGCGGCAGTTTTTTTCCTTGTCTCTTCATAAATATGTTGATGAATATTGAAGGACTGCTGCCGGCTGTGATTTTATTGGTTTTACATTTTTGGCTAAAAATATCGGTGTGGTGGTCGGTCGGTGCATTTATCGCATGGATTTTATATTTGATCATGTGGATGGTCTTTATCGGCTGGGCAGGTAAATGCGGCTCGGCGCGCGATTTGCCGAAAGAAAACAAAAATCCGTATTCCGTAGGGAACACGGAAAATAAACAGTGATCTGCCGGCCTCGGTCGGGGAATATACAGATCTTTCTTACATTTGGAAAGGAGCAATTATTATGGGTCTTATTAAAGCAGGTATCGGCGCGTTGGGAGGCACTCTTGCCGATCAATGGAAGGAATTCTTCTACTGCGAGTCTATGCCTAAGGAGGTACTTGTTACCAAAGGACAAAAACGCGTCAGCGGCCGTTCCTCCAATACGAAAGGCAATGACAACATCATCTCCAATGGTTCCGGGATTGCCGTGGCTGATGGGCAGTGCATGATCATCGTTGAACAGGGTAAGATCGTGGAGGTTTGCGCCGAGCCAGGCGAATTTACATATGATACTTCAACCGAACCTTCAATTTTCTCGGGAAGCTTGGGCGATAGCATAAAGCAAACCTTTAAGACTATCGGTAAACGCTTTACCTACGGAGGAGACACCGGTAAGGATCAGCGCGTTTACTATTTCAACACCAAAGAGCTTATCGACAACAAATTCGGTACGCCGAACCCTATCCCCTTCCGTGTGGTTGATTCTAAAATCGGTCTGGATTTAGATGTGTCGGTGCGCTGCTCCGGCGTGTATTCGTATAAGATTGCAGACCCGCTGCTGTTCTATACCAACGTCTGCGGCAATGTGGAGCAGGAGTATACCCGTGACGAGCTGGACGGTCAGCTGAAAACAGAGTTTATCAGTGCCCTGCAGCCGGCATTCGGAAAGCTGTCCGATTTGGAGCTTCGTCCCAATCAGATTGTGTCACATAACACCGACCTTGAAAATGCCATGAACACGGCGCTTTCGGAAAAATGGGGCACACTGCGCGGTCTTAAAGTCGTCAGCATTGCATTAGGTTCCGTCACATTGCCGGAGGAAGATGCCGAACTGATCAAGCAGGCTCAGCGCACGGCAATCATGCGCGACCCGACGATGGCGGCGGCTACTCTTGTGGGCGCACAGGCGGATGCGATGAAGGCGGCAGCTTCTAACGAATCAGGCGCTATGACCGGATTTATGGGAATGGGAATGGCAATGAATGCAGGTGGCGGCATGAATGCACAAAACCTGTTCGCCATGGGTCAGCAGCAACAGCCGCAGCCTGCCGTGCAGCAGCCGCAGAACGGCAGCGGCATGGAACAATGGAAATGCGCCTGCGGTAATATGGTCTCCGGCAAGTTCTGCCCCAACTGCGGTTCCAAAAAGCCCGAGCCTCAGCCTACGGCAGGGAGTTGGAAATGTAAGTGCGGCGCTACGGCTACCGGCAAGTTCTGTCCTGAATGCGGTTCTCCCAAGCCGGTGGATACGGATGGCTGGACCTGTTCCTGTGGGGCGGTGAACAAGGGGAAATTCTGCCAGAACTGCGGTGCCAAAAAACCCGAGGGCGCGCCGCTCTTCCGCTGCGATAAATGCGGCTGGGAGCCGGAGGATCCGACTAATCCGCCGAAGTTCTGTCCCGAATGCGGAGATATATTCGACGATAACGATAAAAAATAAAACTGCCGCTTAGAAGGAACTGTATTAACAGAAGTGTTATTTCGGTTAGGTATGAACGGCTTAAGCAAAAAAGCCGTTCATACCGCCGAAGGGCATTTGCGCGGCAGGATAGGTTCTCCTGCCGGCGAAACGGCAAAGAGTTTTTCGTAGGATTTGTTAAGGAGTGGTTTTATATTTGCTCGCAAAAGGAGATTCTGTTATGAGTAAAAGAAATAAAGACATTAAAATGACCATATTTATCATGGTCGTCGGCATCGGCTTAATTGTTGCAGGAATTATCGGTATAATAACAAGCCGCGCCGACAGCAGGGAATATAAAAACTCAACCGATATACGGAAAATTTCTGCTGTCATTGTTGACTTTTCAACCCAAGACGATAAGGATGATTCCGGTGATGTTCGTTATACAACATATAAATTTAAAGTTTCATATGTTATTGACGGAAAAACCTATAAGGGAAAATATGAAGAACGCGTCTGGTCAAGTTCGAGCAGCTACACAAAAAAATATACCTATGATAAATTGAGAAAAGGCGACACAATAGATGTCGAGGTTTATAAAACCTCAAAAGGTGATTACAAGCTTGCTCCTGAGGGAAATCCCGTTGGTTTTCTGCTCTATTGTGCGGCAATCCCCGTCGGTTTGTTCTTTGTTGTTATAATGATATGCGACATTGCAAAAGACAACCGAAAAAAGAAAAGCGAAAACGAAATGATCAGCAAGGAATAAATCAGAGGTGCTTTTATGGATTTATCAGTAGCACTGATTATTGCGGCTTCCTTTGCGATATTATGTACATTCTATATCGGGAAAAGAATACTTACCATAGATTTTTCGGAATACAGTTCCAAAAACTCTAAAAAAGCCAAACTGGAAAGATTGCTTGTGAAAAAGGGCACTCCCCTTCAGAATTCAAAAATCCGAAGAGATATAAGAAAAGCCTTTGAAAGAATTCTGATACCGCTGGGGAATGCGGATCAGGACCTCCTTCCGGCAAGAATGGATATGGCATTCCGAAATAAAATCGTCAGTCAAATCAACAGACTTAATAGGAATAAGCTTTGCCGCAGAATTTACATTACGGATGTTGTTCCCGTTCCTAAAAATGACTTTGAAACATGGAACGATGATGGTAGAGAATGGCGTGAATCGGTTTTAAAGTGCAGCACACTGGAGCGTTTTGAGTCAACCGAAGACAACAAGGTTCAGCATGAGATATACCGCAAGAATTCGTATCTCAGAATACTTCAATCAAGGCACATTCGCCGCACCGATCAAAAAGAAAAAAAGAAAAGTTATTATAACGATATGTTAAGCATAACCTGCCCGTCCTGCGGTGCAGGAGTCAAGCTTGATAGTCAGCAGGTGACCTGTGAATACTGCGGCGCCGTTATTAAAAACGAGTTTTACGATTGGCAGACCGAGGCGTTTGAGATTTATGAAGCTATCAGTACAAACCTGAAAAGGTTTGTACAGCTTCTTGTGTCCGGCTCCATACTTTTCTTATGTGTCTTTCTGTGCCTATATTTAATTGAGGACACCGAGATTTCCCTTGCCGCCGGCGTTGGTGCAGCGGTTCTGACTTTCGGAGGAATCATCACACCGATTATCTGCGGGAAAATCAAGCAAGAAAAGCTTGCCGGAAAAATTGTAAGATATTCCGAGAATTATCTCAGAGCCTGCTTAAACGAACAATTTTGGGAGAATGAAAACGACGAGGACCTGCTTGATTTCAGCGTTGGTACAATTAAACTTTTAAAAGTTGCCCACACAGAAGAAACAACAACCGTTACGGCTGACATTTTCGGAACTGAAACCTTTCTTCCCGAAAATCAGAAGCCGTATACAGAAAAATTTAAAAAGAGATTGATCATGCAAAGGGCAAGATATCCCGAAAAACGAAAAGTGGACGGCGAGTTCTTTGCCGAAAAGGATTGCCCGTCCTGCGGCGCCAACTTCATGCCTGATGAAAACCACTGCTGTTCGTTCTGTGGGTACGGCTTACAGGTCAACAATGCAAAATGGATTGTTAAAAAAAATCAATAAATGGAGGATCAAAGCATGGGACTATTTGACAAAAAATACTGCGACATCTGCGGGGAGAAAATCGGACTACTCGGAAACCGCAAGCTGGAGGACGGAAATCTCTGCAAGGACTGCGCAAGAAAGCTCTCGCCGTTTTTCAGCGAGCGGCGGAACTCGACCGTGGAGGACATCAAGCGCCAGCTTGCTTACCGTGCGGAAAATGAAAAGAAGCTTGCCGGCTTTGCCCCGTCGATGACCTTTGACGGGAGCAAAAAGGTATACATCGATCCTATCGGAGAGCGGTTCATTGTTACCGGGGCCTCCAACTGGCGCAGCAGCAACCCCGACCTCATTGCGTTTTCCCAGGTGCTGGGGGTGAATACGGATATCCGGGAAAACAAGGAGGAGATCTTTTACGAGGACTCCGATGGAAACAAAAAGAGCTATGTTCCGCCCCGGTATGCCTGCGACTATGAGTTTAATGTGACGATTCGAGTGGATTCCCCGTGGTTTGACGAGATTGAGCTGGAGCTGAGCGACGGCAACCGCCCCGACAGTCCCTATACTGACCTGTACCGTCAATATGAGCAGAGGATGCACGAGCTTGCGGATATTCTGATGCGCCGGGATAACAGAAACCGGGTTTGGGACGGCGGCGGCACGATGAATCGGGTGGATAACGAGGACTTCCGCCCGGAAAGACCCGCCTCCGCACCTAATGCAATGGGCGGTGAGACATGGGTATGCCCGTCCTGCGGCACGCAAAGCAACGGTAAATTTTGTTCAAACTGCGGCGCTGTAAAACCCGTAGCGTGTTCCTGTTGTTCCAATTGCGGTTGGAGACCGGCGGATGGGCAGAGCTTGCCGAAGTTCTGTCCGGAGTGCGGCAATCCATTTCGATAAAATTATGAAACACATTGTATACAAGGTGGTAGCGATTGTGTCAATTCTGTCACTGCTGTTGGGGCTTTTCGGCTGCGGCGGAAACAAAAAATACACTATCGATGATATTGTTTTGGTTCATACCGGTTATTACGGTATGGAAAGTAATCCCGTGTATTCTTTCGCCATGCGAAAGGAAGAGGACAACTGGGTTTTCTCCGCAAGCTGTCGTGTGGGGAGTAATAAGGACCATTATACGTCGTTCAGTTCTTTCCCGATAACGGATGAAGATGCGCAGGGCTTTCTTCAGATCATCCGTGAGGACGGCGAGATAGAGAGACTTTTCAAATATCGCAATCCGATACGCATTTTCCATATATCAGATGCACCGGCGCGCAGTTTTGGTATGACTTTCTCTGACGGAAACAGTATAGAGAAAAAGACGAAGCCCGGTGACAGGGCGCTTGATTATCTTTATGCGCTTGCCGACAGGCACTATAAATCAGCGGAAAGCGTTGAGGTTACAGCCGTCTCTATTCACAGAAACTGCATGGATTATTCATCTTCCTGCTCGTTTTGTCTTGAAAAAAACGAGGGTGTTTGGCTCTTCTCATTTGATGCTGAAATCGACCGCAGCGGAGGCCACACAGAAGCGGAAAACCAGCGGATTGAAGAGGATGCTGCGGAGGAGATACTCCGCATTGTAAAAGAGCGACAGCTCGTTACCAGAGTTAAACAGTATGAGGTGCCGCCGGATGACGACATATTCGCCCTTGACGAAACCACATACTGGACTTCGTTTGAATTCGCGGATGGTAGTTCGATAGATGCCCCGATAGATGCGGGCGCCGAGTTGATCGATGCGTTCTATTCCTTTGCGAAGATAAAAATCCACCAAAGATAAACCCATACTGTCTGAATATAAACCTCTGAACGACTTTTTTACCGTTTGATCAATGCTTTTTTAGAGAGGAGTTTTTCTATGCAAACCTTGCAGGAATATAAATGCCCATGCTGCGGCGGTGCGATAGCCTTTGACAGCACGCTCCAGAAAATGAAATGTCCCTTTTGTGACACGGAATTTGACATGGAAACACTGGCAGGTTATGACAGCGTGCTGAAGAATGAAGCGTCGGATGATATGAGCTGGGAGAGCACCGCCGGAGCCGAGTGGCAGGAAGGAGAAGCAGACGGACTTCGCTCCTATGTATGCAAGTCCTGCGGCGGCGAAATTGTAGGTGACGAAAACACGGCGGCCACCTCCTGTCCGTTCTGCGGCAACCCTGTGGTGATGATGGGGCAGTTTTCGGGCGCCCTTAAGCCTGACCTTGTCATTCCGTTTAAGTTGGATAAAAAGGCGGCAAAGGCGGGGCTTACAAAACACCTGACCGGAAAACGCTTTTTGCCGAAAATTTTTAAGGATCAGAACCATATCGACGAAATCAAAGGAATCTATGTTCCGTTCTGGCTATTTGATACGGATGTGGACGCACAGGTACGCTATCGTGCCACTAAAATCCGCACATGGAGCGACAGCGACTATAATTACACCGAGACCAGCCACTTTATGGTGCACAGAGGCGGCAGCGTCGGCTTTGAACACGTGCCGGTGGACGGCTCATCCAAGATGGCGGACGATCTGATGGAATCCATAGAACCGTATAATTTTTCGGAAGCTCTGGATTTCCAGACGGCTTATCTTGCCGGATATCTGGCAGATAAATACGATGTAGACACCGAGGAGAGCATTGACCGCGCCAACCAGCGAGTCAAGCGTTCCACCGAGGAAGCCTTTGCCAAAACGGTAAAAGGATACTCCACCGTGACGGCGGAAAACAGCAGTGTGCAATTCCATGGCGGGAAAGCCCGTTATGCGCTTTATCCCGTTTGGCTTCTCAATACAACCTGGAACGGCAATCAATATACCTTTGCCATGAACGGACAGACCGGAAAGTTTGTCGGCGATCTGCCGGTGGACAAAGCGGCTGCAGCTCTCTGGACGATTATGCTGGCGGCGATTTTCGCGGCAGTAACTTACGGCGGTGCATGGCTTTTGCACCTGATCGGGTTGATATAAGGAGGGATGCGGAATGAAAAAGAAAATATTGGTGATTCTGTTTTCCCTTGTTATCGGCCTTTGTGTGTCAGTACCCGCTTTTGCTGCGCAGACAGACGGCTTTGCAAGCGAGTACGAGCGCGTTCAGGATTTAGCGGATCTGCTTTCCGACAGCGAAGAGGCTGCGCTTTTAGAAAAGCTTGATGAACTGTGCGAGCGTCAGAAAATGGAGATTGTCGTACTGACGACAGATACGCTGGAAGGACTGACACCCCGTGACTATGCAGACGATATTTACGATTATTGCGATTTCGGCTATGGGGAAGACAGGGACGGTGCGCTGCTCCTTATCAGCATGGAGGACAATGATTGGTACATATCCACATGCGGCTACGGAATTACGGTATTTACCGACGCGGGAATCCAATATATCGGTGAGCAGATCAAAGAGGACCTGTCCGATGGTGATTTTTCAGAAGCCTTTGACAAATTCGTCGGGCTTTGCGACGATTTCATCACACAGGCAAGAAGTGGCGATCCCTACGATTCGCATAATCTGCCCAAAGAGCCGCTTTCTCTGATTTGGATCCCGATTTCGATTGCGGTGGGTGTATGCCTGTCCTTCATTATTGTTGGGAATATGAAATCCAAGCTCAAGACGGTTCGCTTTCAGGCAGCGGCAAGCAACTATATGAAGAACGGCAGTCTGAATATTACAGAAAGCCGTGATCTGTTCCTGTACAATACTGTCACGCGCACGGCAAAGCCGAAAAACAACAGTTCTTCGGGCAGCAGTACGCATACCTCTTCCTCCGGCTCGACTCACGGCGGCGGGGGCGGTAAATTCTAACGGTACCAAGGTAATTCACCTAAAAACATATTCGGGAGGATAAAAACATGAGTATCTTTGACAAACTGAAAAGCACAGCCCAGCAGGCGGTAAGCAATGCCGCACAATCTATCGGCAGCAAGCGTGAGACATTCACCTTTACTTCGCTGCCGGAAAGCCTTGCCGAAATGCAGGCACTCCCCGAGGCAAGCCTTGACACGCCTTTCAAGACGGCGGCTCTCACCGTTCTCGCCCTCTGCGCTTATGCGACGGATAAGAGCATCGGCACCGAGATGCTCAACTGGCTGCGCGGTCCCCGTCCGCTGAACGGACAGGAAATCTCTTTCTTAAACGACCGCTTCCGTGACGGCAAGACCTACCTGCCTTTTACCTATTTCGCAGGTTCCACACCGGACAATAACTACACCCCTTCCGAGCCGTACACTATCATCATCGAAAGCAACCACGTTTCCAGTGAGGAGCAGGGTTATATAAAACTATTCATTCCCTGCGGCGGCGCGGATGATCCCCGTCCTATCAAAATGCGCCAGCGCGGTTCCGACGGCAAATGGTTTTTGTGGGAACAGTATCTGCTGACCGGCGTGCGCACACCGAAAGCTGCCGATCCGTGGGCTTAATCAAAAAAATTTTAGGATAGCTTATCCGATTACATCAAATAAAACGGCGTTTAACCGTTTTAGATAAAAATTTATTTTAGGAGGTCTTAACAATGACAACAGCAAAAACAAAAGGCTCAGGTTTCTTGAAAGTGACAGGTATTTTAATGATCATCGGCGGAGGAATTTCGATTATTCTGGGGATCATCACAGCACTTGGCGTTGCCGCTCTTGCGCATATCAGTGACGGAGAAATTTCGTCGGCAATGCTTTATGCCTCCGTTGCACTGATGATTGTCAGTGCGGTTGCACAGTTAATTGCCGGAATTATTGGCGTAAAAAACTGCAAGAAACCGGAAAAGGCCGGAACTTGCATGGTGTGGGGCGTCATTGTAGCGGTACTTTGCGTTGTAGGCACCATACTGAATTCTGTTGGCGGCGGTTCTTTCAGCGTATTCTCTCTGCTGCTTGGTCTTGTTTTACCTGTTCTTTACATCATCGGCGCTGGATTCAACAAAAAAGAGTACATTGCATGATCATCCATACCCGGAAAAAGGCTTGTTCCGGCAAGCCTTTTTCCAAAATAAACCTAATTTTAATGAGGAGAAAACAAAATGGATATCCGTGGAATTTGGAAAGTGAAAGAAATGCGCCTGCCGTCACCGGACGGCGATCTAGTCTTTACACCCGGTAATTTGCCGGATGACGAGCGGTTTGAAGAATGCGTCAAGATGATGCGCTGTTACACCGAATTTGCAGAGGACGGTTCCCTCAACACGCTCATGTTTGTGCCCGAGGAAATGAAAGCAGAGGCGGCCGAGCATGGAGTTGTTGTGCGCGAAGATGGCTATGCTGTTATTGAGAGCACAACTTGGAAAGAAGAAAACGGAAAATTCTACTACGACACTAAGACCGAGGGTGAATTTTTGGGAGAAAAAGTAGATCCGTTTGCGGAAATCACGGTAACCGAGGACGGCTGTCTGCTGTACAATTACGAAATGGTTCTTTTGGAAAGAATCTGATCGGGTTTGACAAAAGCATTGGATTTTACCTATTGGGAAGTAAGAATTGAGCAAAACAAATATTAACAAAACAAGAGGAATTACTATGAAAAAAAATATTTTATCTATACTTGCAGCTGTATTATTAACAGTGACTCTCGCCGGATGTTCCGGAGGCCCTGCTGTAACTGATCCTGCGGATATTACAGGTGAAACTTTCGGAGACGGAAATATCAGTGCGCTTGTTCCCGACGGGTGGATGGGTTTTCATGGCACAGATTACTTTGAAGAGTATGAAGAAGGCTATGATCCTAATGTGATTCAAATCGCTAAAGGTGCAAAAAGTGAGTGGGATCTGCTCTCAACACCTTATGTCATGATAAGTTATTTTGGACCTGATAATCCGATGATGGAACCTATGAAAGAGCTGTATGAAGAATCTGCCGACATTGAGCCCGTTACTATCGGGGACTATACTTGGAGTGGATTCACGGGAAAAAGCATAGATACTCCTATCGCAATCCTTTGGACAGGAGAAGAAGGATCAGATCAGATACAGGTTATGATTTGTCTTGAGAACGGAGATAAGATAAGTCTTGAAGACGCAGATGTTCAGGCTATAATAGCGAGCATTAATATATCTAAATAAAATAAGCTGTATTTGTACACTACTTATGGAAAATTGATTTCGGGACTGTTTTATGTTCTGCGGGCATTGCATAAGGCGGCAAGCGACGCCTACAGGCTGACCGTGTATCCCCGGCCGAACGGGGACGGAGAGGTGTCCTTGCTCCATTGGAAGCGCGCCGCTACGGACAGATTTTTCCTCTTTCGCATGACCAAGCCCGGCGTCACGCTGACCGGCGAGATGTGCCTGTGGGAGGACGAAACGCCCATCGGCACCGGTCTGCCGATGCTTTTTGACTTCCTGGATGAAGTCAGAATATTGAAGTAAAGTAAGGTGAGGCAATGCAGGATAACAGAATACCGCCGCAGACAAGACCCATGACCGAGGCGGAAATACTCCGCAGGCGTAAGCTGCGCTGCGCGGCCATCAAAAGGCAAAAGCGGAGAAGGACACTCTTTCTTACCGCCTGCGGCCTTGCGGCGGTGCTGCTCATAGCGGGCATCGTGCTGCTGTGCCGTAGCTGCGGCCACACCGAGGGCAGCCCTCATAACGAGAGCATCTACGGCAGCTTTGCAATGTCCGACAAGAGCTGTGTCTATACCTTCCGCGAGGACGGCAGCGGAGAGCTGCGGCTTTCCGGCGCACCGTATAGATTCCGTTTTACGCTGTCCGGCAGGACGCTCTCTATCGACTTCGAAGCCGAGGCACTGGCCGACTGTGAGTACGAGGTGGCGTATACCGATACGGGGCTTGAGCTGACCGCAGGCAAGGGTACGGCGACACAGGGTGAGAAATACATACTGAACCGAACGGAAAAATAAGACCTATGCGGTCATGAAAGGACGGTGACGGCGATATGCCGCCTGAAAAGAGAATAGCCGAACGGACGGCAATCTCCGGCACAGTTTCAAGAGCGCTCAGCAAGTAAAAAACTTGCTGGGCGCTCTTTCTTTATGCCTTCGACAAAAATCAGCCGTTTCCAGCAGCAAAACAAACGGTTCGGCAAAATATTCCGGCGAGGAGGTGATACCGATGTACAGTGCAGTGCTTTCAGCGGACATACCGTACGGATCTTTGCCGTAAAGGGCGGCCGCCCTGCCGTCCTTCGGCGACAAGGTGAGAACATGAAAAAGAACATAGGAAAGATACAGGTGTTGAAATAGCAATTGTTGAACCAAGACGAGAAACTCTTATGTGTCCGACTGTATCAGCAAGAGAATTAAGGCAAACAACGGCGAAAGGAACAAATACTATATTGAGAACAACCACCCTGCGATTATCGACGCAGGCATCTTCGCAAGAGTCCAGGAGGAAATCGCAAGGCGCTCCGGCAAGCCAAAGGTCAAGCAAAAAGGCACGAAAACCGAACTGAGCCGTTATTCGAGCAAGTACGCTCTGAGCGAACTACTGATCTGCGGCGAATGCCGAACGCCTTACCGCCGATGCACATGGACTGCCAAGGGCAAGAGAAAAATCGTATGGCGATGCATTAACCGACTTGACTACGGCAAAAAATACTGCCACCACTCACCGAGCATTGAGGAAAGCCTGCTGCAAGACGCCGTTATGAGAGCCATCATGCAGACGGCAAAGCAAAATATTGAGGTGCTGAAAACACTGAAAATCCATATCGGGATGGGGCTTACAGACGAAGTCACCGAGGACAAAACACTCGACATTCAAATCCGAATTGCCGAAATCGACGCTGAGTTTCAAAAAATGCTCAAAGCGGTATCCGCCGACAATGCAGACGGCATCGATGAGAAACGCATCACCGAGCTGATGAACGAAAAGCAAGGTCTGACCGTACAGCTCGAACAGTATGCAACCATGCGGCAAAAGAGAGAAAGCGCAAAATCCCGACTCGATGAGATTTTCACCATACTTGACGGACTGCAAAATCACCAGATGAAATATGACGATACGCTCGTCCGACAGATTATTGAATGCGTAGTGGTGGAATCAAAAGAGAAAATCAAGGTGGTCTTTATCGGCGGCACGGAAATCGAAATGACGCTGTAAACAGCCTTGAAAACAGAAACGGAGTGATGTAGAATGATTGTGACGAGTGTTCAAATCAAGACAGTGAAAACGCAAAAACATCTTTATTGTCCTGTCTTCACAAAAAAACGACGATTTTCCTTTGAAGATCGTCGTTTCTTTTTCATTCTCTTCACTTTTCACCCGTTGTTTCTCCCAAATCGCCGCTTTCAGACGAGCAAGACCTCCGGCTTAGCCGGAGGTCTTGCCTTTCATAGCTCTGAGGTCTTCACTGTTCCCACTGCAGGCACTGGTCTGCAAGGAGCGCAAAGGAGATCACATCTCCCTCCGCCACGGCCATGCCCTCTGGCAAAACGACCCGCAGCAACTGCGCATCCGCATCCTGAACCGGGCGCAGCACCGCCACCGTATCATGCAGGTCGCGGATGACCCGGCAGACCCTAGCGGTATACCCCTCCCGGGCCAGCACGATGGCGCTCTCCGGAATGGCAACCGTGACCTGCTCCGATGCCGCCTGCAGCGGCAAAACCATCTCCCATCCGTCAATGCGCACACCGCCTTCACAGCGCCGCCCGGGCAGGAAGTTTCGCAGACCCACAAGGCGGGCGGCACACTGGGTAGCCGGGTGATGCACAAGCGTCTCCATATCCGTCACCGGCAGGGAAGCGCCGTTATCCATGATGCACACGCTGCGGCAGCTGCGGAAGCACTCCCCCAGATCGTGGCTGACCCACAGGATCGGACCGCTGAAATCCGACAGGAAATCGGCCAGCTCCATTTCCAGATTCCACTTCAAAAACCCATCCAGCGCGGAGAAGGGCTCATCCAGCAGGATCGCCCGAGGCTCCGAGGCCAGGATGCGGGCCAGAGCCACCCGCTGCTGCTGCCCGCCGGAGAGCTGGGCCGGATACTTCTTCTCCAGCCCCTCCAGGCGAAAGCGGCGCAGCTGCTCGGAGGCTCGCTGCTGCCTCTCCCCCCGGCTGCCGGAGCGGATGCCACACTGGATATTTTGCAGGACAGTCATATTGGGAAACAGGGCATACTGCTGGAAGAGATAGCCCACCTGCCGGCGCTGGGGCGTCAGGTCGATGTGTTTTTCGCTGTCAAACAAGGTCTCCCCGTCCAGAACAATACGGCCCTTATCGGGGGTCATGATCCCGGCGATGCACTTGAGCGTCACGCTCTTGCCGCAGCCGGAAGCGCCCAGCAGCGCCATGGTGCCGCTGCCGGTCTCAAACTTCGATCGCAGCAGAAAGCTGCCCAGCTTTTTTTCAATGTCCACCACAAGGCTCATGCGCTCTGCCTCCTTCCCCGGCCCGTCGAAGCAAGCAGGTTCTTCTTCTCCAGCATGTTCACCACCAGCAGAATAACGGCGGAAATGCCCACATTCACCAGCACCCATTTCATCGCCAGGGCATCATTATTGGTCTGCCAGAGCTGATAGACCGTGGTGGAAACCGTGGCCGTCTTTCCCGGGGTATAGCCAGCGATCATGGAGGTGGCTCCGTATTCGCCCAGGGCCCGTGCAAAGGCCAGCACCGCCCCGGCCAGGACGCCCTGGCGGCAGTACGGCATGCGGATGCGCCAGAATATGTATGTATTGGACAGGCCCAGGGTCTGGCCCGCATAGGCCAGCGTCTCGTCAAAAGCCTCGAATGCGCCGCGCACCGTGCGGTACATCAGCGGAAACACCACCACAACCGTGGCAAAAATGGCCGACCACCAGGTCATCACCATCCGGATGCCGAAGGTCTCCAGCACCCACGCGCCGATGAGCCGTTTAGGCCCGAAAACGCGCAGCAGCAGGTAGCCCACCACCGTGGGCGGCAAAACCAGCGGCAGCGTCAGGATCACATCCAGAACGCCTTTGACCAAACGCGGGAGCTTAGCAATATAGTAAGCGGCGGCGATGCCGGCAAAAAACACCACCACTGCCGAAATGGCCGCGATACGCAGGGAGTTTAATAGGGGATACCAATCCATAAGGGACCTCCTAATAGCATCGATCGACAGGCGTACTTACCCTGATTGATCGATGGTACGAATGGGATGTGGGCAGGGCGCTTTACGCGCCCTGCCCGATAAGGGGAAATGCGTATAAAATCACTTGCTCAGGGGGGTGAACAGAACCTTTTCAAACTCGGAGGAAGCCTCGGCGCTCTGCAGATACTGCAGGAAGTCGGCGGCCGCGGCCTGCTGCTTGGAGGTGTTCAGCACAGCGGCAGGATAGATGACCTGGCCGCACATATCGGTGGTGGCCTCAGCAGCGACCGTCAGCTTGGCGGAATAAGCGTCGGAGGCATAGATGATGCCGCAGTCCACGGTGCCCTCGGACACGGCAGTGGTGACTTCCTTCACATTGGAGCCATAGGTCAGCATATCGGCAATGGCGCTCTCATCGATGCCATAGAACTTGAATATCTTCTGGGTGTACTGACCCACGGGCACATCGCTGTTGCCGATGGCCAGCTTCACATCGCCGCTCTTGAGCAGCTCAGCCAGCTTGTCAAAGCTGTCAATGCCCTTATCATTGCCCTCGGCCACAGCCAGCGCCACCTTGTTCTCCAGCAGGTCAATGCGGCTGCCCTTCACCAGCAGATCCTGGCCCTTGGGATTCTTCTCGGCATCGTCCTTCAGCGTGCCGTCCAGCGCGTTCATCTGCTTGGGAGCAGCGGAAATGAACAGGTCGCACACAGCGCCCTCCTGGATCTGGGTCAGCAGCTTTCCGGAGGAATCGAAGTTGAAGCTGATCTTCACGTTCTCATTGGCAGCCATGTACTTTTCGCCGATGGCGGTGAGGGACTCAGTGAGGGAGGCGGCGGCAAACACCGTCAGATCCACGGGATCGGAAGCCTTGTCATCGGTCTTATTATCATCGGTCTTATTGCCGCAGGCCACCAGGCTCAGAGCCATGACCAGCGCCAGAAGCAGGGGAATAAGCTTTTTCATCTTGGCTGTTCCTTTCTGTTTTTCAGTATTCTAAATCATCGCAGTATTCTTGCGAGGATAACGCTCAGCATTTGTTGTGCGCCCTCCCGGGCGCACAGACCGGTTTATTTTCCGAAGGGGCAGATGGGATAATGGCACTCCTTGCAGCCCAGACACAGACCGCCCTCCCCCAGCGCCGCGATATCGGCCCGGGTCACGGGCACATCCGCCGCCACCTTGGGCAAAATGAGGTCGAAAACTGTAGCTCCGGCATACATGACGCAGCCGGGCAGACCCATGACAGGCGTTCCGCCGGCAAAATAGCCCAGCAGGAACATGGCACCGGGCAGCACCGGAGCGCCATAGCACACGATGTCCGCGCCGGCGGCCCGGATGCCGCCGGGGGTATTGTCATCCGGATCCACACTCATGCCGCCGGTGCAGAGGATCATGTCCGGCTTTTTAGCACGCATGGCCAGCACCGCGTCCCGGACATTCTCCACGCCGTCGCCGGAATAGACCACCTCCAGCGTCTCAATGCCGCAGGCCTTCAGCTTGTCGATGACCACGGGGGTAAAGGTATCCTTGATGAGACCCTTTTTCACCTCGCCGCCGGTGGCGACGATGCAGGCGGTCCTGCGTACAAAGGGTCTCAGTGCCAGCAGCGGCGTCCGGCCCGCGGCCTGCTCCGCCTTTTGCAGCTTTTCCTCGGCGATAATCAGGGGAATCACCCGCATGCCCGCCAGCTTATCGCCCTTGCGAACGGCGGTGCCGCCCTTGCGAGTAGCGATCATCACCTCGTCCTGGCTGTTCACCGCCAGAAGGCGGGAGCTATCCACCAGGAACAGGCCGTCGCAGGCGGCCTTCAGCTCGATTTTGCCCTCTTTCACCTCGCTGCGGGTCATGTTCTCCTGGCCGCACAGCTTAAGCAGCCGCTCCGCCGCGTCGTTCTCGTGTACCATGCCGGGGCTCATCTCCCAGACATACAGATGCTCTTTGCCCATGGACAGCAGCACCGGAATGTCTTCCTCCGTGACCACATGGCCCTTGCGGAACCGGGCATCCTTATACTGATCCTTGATGATCTGGGTCATATCGTGGCAGAGCACATGGCCCACCGCGTCCTCTGTTCGTATCAGCTTCATTTCAGCACCTCGATCTCGTCTCCGGCCTGCACCCGGCCCTCCTTCACCACCACGGCAAAAATCCCCTCCGTGGGCATAACGCACTTGCCGGCGGTGCGTTTGATCTCGCAGTCGTTATGGCACTGCTTGCCGATCTGGGTGACCTCCAGCTCCGTCTCCCCCACTCTCAGATGTGTCCCCACGGGCAGATGCTTCAGATCAATGCCCCGGGTGTTGATATTCTCCGCAAATACACCGGCATCCAAGGGAATGGGGCAGATGGCACGCATGGTGTCCACGCTCTCGTCCGCCAGCAGGCTCACCTGCCTGTGCCAGTCCCCGGCGTGGGCATCGCCCACGATGCCGTGGTGGCATTTCAGGTCGATATAGGGCACCTCGTGCTTGCGCACGCCCTTTTTTTCACTGATATTCACCGCCGTAACAGATGCCATATTCTTTACACCTCTGCTTCATATACTCCGCTCTTGCCGCCCTCTTTGTAGAGCAGCTTAATATCCGTGACGGTCATGTCTCGCTGTACCGCCTTGCACATGTCATATACCGTCAGGGCCGCCACAGAGACCGCCGTCAGCGCTTCCATTTCCACGCCCGTCTCCCCCCGGCAGCACACCTCGCTGTAAATATGCAGCGCGGTATTCTCCATCTCAAAGGCGATATTGATCTTCGTCAGCAGCAACGGATGGCACATGGGGATCAGCCCGCTGGTATTTTTCGCGGCCATAATGCCCGCCACCTGCGCCACGGCCAGCACATCGCCCTTGCCGATGGAGCCCTCCCGGATCCGATCCATGGTGCTCTCTGCCATATGCACCGTAGCCGTGGCCCGGGCTATACGATAGGTCTGCTTCTTTTCGCTCACGTCCACCATGTGGGCGCGGCCCTGCTCATTGAAATGTGTCAGCTCCAAGTCAGTCAACCTCCAATCGCAAACATGCCCCGGTGCGTCTGTGTTCTGCCGGTCTGCTCCATATGGTGCCGCTCCGGCTTCCCGCGAATACCGCTGCGCAGCGCCTGCTCCAGCGCTGCCCCCGTGAGACCCCGCAGTGGGATCTCCGCGTCCGAATGCAGGCAGGGCTTCAGCTTGCCGTCCGCCGTAATCCGGATACGGGAGCACTCAGCGCAGAAGGCGCAGCTCATGGGCTCAATAAGCCCCACCGTTCCCTGCCCGTCCGGCAGGCGATACAGCGCGGCAACGCCGCTGTGTCCCGCAGGGCGCAGCTCCGGCACCCGGTCGATCACCATCTGCGCCGATAAAAACCGCTCCCGGGGCCAGGAGGCGCAAACACCCATGGGCATCAGCTCAATAAACCGTACCTGCCACGGTCTGTCCACTGTCAGGCGGACAAAATCCTCAATTTCATCATCATTCACGCCGCCCTGCAGCACACAGTTGATCTTCAGATCCCGGAACCCGGCCGCCTGGGCAGCCTCAATCCCCCGCTGCACATTCGCCAGCTCACCCGTGCGGGTGATGGCCCGGTAGCGCTCCGGCCGGAGGGTGTCCAGGCTGACGTTCAGCCGATCCACGCCGGCCCGGCGCAGTGAAACGGCAAGCTGCGGCAAAAGGGTCCCATTGGTGGTCAGGCAGAGCTCCTCCACCCCCGGGATCTGCCGCAGCATGGCACACAGATCCACGATCCCCCGGCGCACCAGTGGCTCCCCGCCGGTCACCCGGATCTTGGTCACGCCCAATTTCACCGCAGCGGCTGCAAAATCCCGCAGTTCCTCCAGAGAGCACAGCTCCCCGTGCCCCCGCTTTATGACGCCGCCCTCCTCCATGCAGTACCGGCAGCGAAGATCGCACAGGTCCGTTACCGACAGCCTGAGATATGTAATACTTCTGCCCAGTATATCCTGCATATAATATCCCTTTCCTTATTTTGTTAATCTTATCATCAGGACTGCTGTATTTCAAATGGGTTGTTCGATATTGTCGGATTTTGTTTCGTATCTGTCGGATTTTTCTTGACAGGCGATTATTAAATAAGTATTCTGATGAAAAAGAGGTGACGACTGATGGTTGATGGCAATATCATTCTATCCGTGGCCAAGGCCATGGAGCTGCTGCAAGTATTGAGCCAGGCCGGAAAACCGCTGCTGCTGAGGGAACTGACCGCCCTGTGTGACTACCCCAAGAGTACGGTGTTCGGCCTGCTGACCACCATGCGCAAATACGACATAGTGACCCAGACGCCGGACGGGCGCTACACGCTGGGCCTGCGGCTGTTTGAGTACGGCAGACAGGTAGAGCGGTCCTGGGACATCTCCCAGGTGGCGCACCCCTACATGGAGCACCTGTGCCAGCAGACGGGGGCCTCGGTGGTGCTGTCCGTCCGGGAGGGCAGCAGCATCATCACGCTGGATCAGGTGGAGATGCACGGCGGCCTGCGCATTGTGTCCGATGTTGGCTCCCGACTGCCCATTTACTGCACGTCCCAGGGCAAGGTTTTTCTGGCACATATGAGCCGTGCCGGGGCCGAATCCCTCCTGCGGGGCCTGCATATGAACCAGTTTACGCCCCATACCATCACCGATCTTCCCTCCCTGCTGCGGGAGATCGACGCCTGCCGGGCCAACGGCTACGCCATTGAAAATGGCGAATATAAGATTGGCCTGCGCTCCATCTCCGCCCCGGTCCACACTGTGGAGGGCGATGTGCGCTATACCGTGGGGGTGATCGGCATGTTCCGCAGCGTCCACTCCGATGAGTTTCGCACAGCGCTGGAGCAGGTGTGCAGCACCGCAGTCATGATCTCCACCGCCCTGGGCTACAGAGAAAAGGAGGAATCCACATGAGCTATACAGCAGCCGTCTTCACCGTCAGCGACCTGGGCAGTCAGGGACTCCGGCAGGACACCAGCGGCCCCGCCGTGTGCGCCATGCTGGAGGAGGCGGGCTTCCAGACGGTATACACCGCCATCCTGCCGGATGACCGCCAGCAGATCAGTGACGCACTGCGCAGCTGCGCCGATGAAAAGAGGATCGACCTCATCGTCACCACCGGCGGCACCGGTCTCTCCCCCCGGGACGTAACGCCGGAGGCCACAGCCGATGTCATAGAGCGCGAGATCCGGGCCATCCCGGTAGCCATGTGGGTAGAGGGGCTGAAGATCACCCCCCGGGCCATGCTCTCCCGCGCCGTGGCCGGTACCCGCGGCAGCAGCCTCATCATCAACCTCCCCGGCTCCGAGAAAGCCGCGCGGGAAAATCTGGCCGCCGTCATCGGCGCGCTGGAGCACGCCCTGCACATGATCGCCGCCGAGGGCCACGGATAAGCTCCCCTTTTCCCGGGGCGCTTCCCCGCCTGCGCGGAGATATTCCCCGGCAGCGCAATATAACGGTATATGTACTCCCCCAAGAGTCCCGACGGGGCCCTTGGGGGACATTCTTTGCTCCGGCATCCGGCGGCAGCAGATTGGGCCGCTGACTCGGTATCCCCCGGTGTCCGCCGGTACCGGGCCGCATTTTACTCCGCGCCCTCCGGTACCCCGCACTGCTTTTGATACGATTCTCCCCACACCCACATGGAGTCCAGAATGGGCTTGAGGCTCCTGCCAAGCTCGGTCAGGGAATACTCCACCCGCGGCGGCACCTCGGCATAGACCTTGCGGCTCACCAGCCCGCTCTCCTCCATAGCCCGGAGCTTGGCCGTCAGCACCTTCTGAGAAACGCTTCCGATGGACTTCTTCAGCTCGCCAAACCGCTTTGTCCCCGGCATCAGATCCCGCAGAATCAGCACCTTTCGCTTATCCCCGATGAGGGTCAGGGTGGTTTCCACCGGGCAGGCGGGAAGCCCGGCACGAATCGTCTTTTCCATTGTATTTCCTCCAATAGTATCCTTTTGGTAACTACGGCATAATATTATGCTTACTTTACGAATTGGTTCTATGGCGCTATTATAATGCCAGCGAAAGAATTACATAACCTTTCGGACGAAAAACTTTTTGGAGGTATTTACCATGAACAAAGTCGTAGAATTTCTGACCGCCAATCCCGTGCAGTATCTGGCTACCGTAGGCCGTGACGGCAAGGCCAAGTGCCGCCCCTTCATGTTCGCCGGAGAGCTGGAGGGCAAGCTGTGGTTCTGCACCAACAGCCAGAAGGAGGTCTAAGATGCTGTACAGACACACCCGGCAGGATGGAGGAAAGATGCTGCATCATGCGCTCTTTGGATTCCTGCGGGTCTCGCTGATAGCCGGATGTGATAAGGTCGTACCCGAAAAGCTCTTCCGGCGTCGCGTATTCTGCTACACCCCAGCCATAAGGTCTTCCGTATCTGTCCTGCATCTCCTGATTGGGATTGAGCTTGATTTTCATGTTCGCCACCTCTTTCTTGATTGAGGCTTTATCATACCGCAGGGCAAAGCATTTTTCTGTGACGAGGTTACATTGATAAAAAAATCCGGTGCTTTTTGAGCACCGGATTTTAAGAAGGTGAATTACGCTTTCCACAGACTGTGGAGGTTGCAGTAGGCGTAGACCGCCTCGACTTCATCGCCCTCGCAAAGAGCGAAGCAGACCTCCGGCTTTTCGCCGGGATGCAGCTCCTTGCGCTGGTTGCCCTGCTTGGTGTGGAGAGAGACCCACTCGATGTAGTGCTCCGGCAGCATGGGATGCTCCACGGAGCCAACCTTGACATGGACGATGCCGTTTTCCACCGTCCAGACAGGGACATGCTTCTCCATGGCAGCGTCGGTGGTGCCGGGAACGATCTCGCTCATCGGCTCACCGCAGCAGATGACGGGAACGCCCGTGTCCTTGACCTTGGCAATGATGTTGCCGCAATGCTTGCAAATATAAAACTTCTGCTCCATGGCCGTTTCTCCTTTTCTCTTTAATAGTTTTCTGCGTGAATTTCAAAGTAGCTCTGGGGATGGTTGCAGGTCGGGCAGACCTCCGGTGCTTTCTCACCAATCACGATATGCCCGCAGTTGCGGCACTCCCACACCTTGACCTCACTCTTGGCAAAGACCTCCGCCATTTCCACATTGTGCAGCAGGGCACGGTAGCGCTCCTCATGATGCTTTTCAACGGCGGCGACCAGGCGGAAACGCTGGGCCAGCTCATGAAAGCCTTCCTCATCGGCGGTTTTGGCAAAGCCGTCGTACATATCCGTCCACTCGTAGTTCTCGCCCTCAGCGGCGGAGAGAAGGTTTTCGGCGGTGTCACCAATGCCGTTCAGCTCTTTGAACCACAGCTTGGCATGTTCCTTCTCGTTATCGGCGGTTTTAAGGAACAGCGCCGCGATCTGCTCGTAGCCTTCCTTCTTGGCCTTAGATGCAAAATAGGTGTACTTGTTGCGTGCCTCGGACTCACCGGCAAAGGCAGCCATCAGATTTTTTTCGGTTTGAGTACCTGCGTATTTCGTTTCTTTCATGGTCGATGCTCCTTTCAGCTTTTTCTGCTCATATTATAACACGGATTCGTGTTAAAAACAATATTTTCATTTTAAGTAATTCAATCCGCCTGTATCCCGCAGCATGATCGCACCGCGCTTCAGCTCCACCAGCCCGTCCTCCGAGAAGCTCTTGAGCATCCGCGCCACCGCCTCCCGCGCCGAGCTGATGTGCTGGGCAATCTGTTCATGGGTCATGCGTATCGTGTCGGAGCCGGTACGCTCCGCTTCGGCAAGGAGA
>ENA-UONZ01000980-UONZ01000980.1-human-gut-metagenome-genome-assembly--contig:-C93old-NODE-980-length-37647-cov-8.851032_pt1 | contig 37647 bp, 34 predicted proteins | sample MGYA00242468_ERZ724015 | MGnify/ENA metagenome assembly ERZ724015
CTCGCGACCTCAACCTTGGCAAGGTTGCGCTCTACCAACTGAGCTACTCCCGCGTCACTGGAGGCGCGAAGCGGAGTCGAACCGCTCTCAACGGATTTGCAATCCGGTGCATAACCGCTTTGCTATCGCGCCAACATCAGATAACTGAAAATTGGAGCGGGAGACGAGTCTCGAACTCGCGACCTCAACCTTGGCAAGGTTGCGCTCTACCAACTGAGCTACTCCCGCGACAGAAGTTGCACTATACAGAGGCTTTTTTGACTTGTCAAACGAGTTGAGGAAATTACTTTGAAAGGGAAATGTTTATATTTGTGAACACGCTTTTAGAGGCGCAGATTTCTCCCCGTATTTGTCTTTTAACTTCAAATAGTTCGGTGAAAAACCCAATGTTTTTCGGTGGAAAATCAGCGCCTTTTCTTTTATCCTATAAGCGAGGACTATTCACTTTTCCAAATAAAGATGGGATTAAAGGTTTTTAATTTTATTTGCGAAAACGGCCATACGTTCGAGGCGATGGTGCCCAGCATCGAAGCTTTTGAAGAACAAAAAAAGAACGGTTTTTTCACATGTCCCGTGTGTAATTCGAATGTCATTTCGAGAGCCCTTTCTGCGCCTCACATCCAGGCTTCTTCTACACAAAAGGATGTCCCGCAAAATACCGTGGAGGCAATGCATACCGTCTATAAAACGGTCAAAAAGATTTTGGATGAGAGCGAATTTGTCGGGGATCGATTTGCCGATGAGGCTCGCTCCATTCACAGAGGAGACGCCCCGGACCGCCTCATCACCGGAACTCCGACCTCGGAAGAGGTATCAGAACTCCGGGATGAAGGAATTGAAGTTTTAGAGATTGGGCTTAAGAAAGATCGCTCGACGAACTGATGTTCTGAAGCTCTTCGGAAATTTCGAGCCAGCGGCCTTCGAGTTCGTCAATCTTGGAAGAGAGTTCGCCGTGGCGTTTTAAGGCTTCTGCAACCTCGTCCTGATTTCCTTGATAAAAATCAGTGTCAGCAAGTTTGAGATCCAAAGCGCTCTTCTCTTTGTTGGCTAAATCGAGTTCTTTCTCGATCTTGCTGAGCTCTTTCTTGAGAGGTTTAGACAGTGCACTGATGCGTGCACGTTCCTGAGCCTCGTTTCGGCGCTGCTCCTTACGATTCACCGGAGCAGGTGCCCCGGAATCTTCAGGTGCCGCATTCCTCGCTTTCTTGTCCTTTAAGACAATTTCGGCATATTCATCCAAATCTCCGTCAAATTCAGAGAGCTTGCCGTCACGAACCAACCAAAGTTCGTCGCAGCTGGCTCTGAGCAAATGACGATCGTGAGAGACGAGGAGGACGGCGCCTTCATAAGAGGACAGGGCGACGGTCAGAGCCTCGCGGGTTTCCATATCCAGGTGATTGGTCGGTTCGTCCAGCACGAGAAGATTTGGTTTGTTCCAAGCGATAAGCGCTAGGGAGAGGCGGGCTTTTTCTCCGCCGGACATGGGACCGACCGGTGCAAGAGCCTGATCTCCGGAAAAGCGGAATTTGCCTAAGAAGTTCCTCAAGTCCAGTTCGCGCATATTCGGAGGAGCAATGCGCGTTAAATGCTGCAGAGGAGACTCGTCATCTCTTAAGTCATTGAGCTGATGCTGAGCGAAATAGCCGATCTCCAGGCCTTGTCCGTAGCGGCTTTCTCCGGCTAGAGGCTCAAGCTCACCGATGAGGGTCTTCACAAGCGTCGACTTACCGGCGCCGTTAACGCCCAATATACCGATTCGAGCACCTGCTGAGATATTGCACTTAACTTGAGTCAGGATGGGATGGTCGGGTTCGTATCCGCAGGCAACTCCTTCAGCGGTGATTAAATGCTGAGGCACTTTCTCCGGTTGCAGGAAAGAAAACCTCCATTCGTTCTTCGCCAAGACCGGCTCGACGGATTGAAGTTTTTCCAGCATCTTAATTCGTGACTGAGCCTGACGAGCTTTCGTGGCCTTGTAGCGGAATCGATCAATGTAGGCCTGGAGGTGCGAAGCGGTGCGTTCGTAGGCTTTAGCGGCGGCTTGCTGAAGCGCGAGTTTTTGAGCTCTAGTGACTTCAAACTGTGAGTAGTTGCCGCCGTACCGATTGATCGTGTTGTCTTCAACCGACCAAATGGATTTTGCAATTCGATCCAGGAATTCTCTGTCGTGAGAAATGACAATGACGGTGGCTTCCTGCTGCTTCAGGAAACTTTCGAGCCAGATGACCGAGTCAATGTCCAAATGGTTGGTAGGCTCATCCAACAGAAGCAAATCGGCCGGACGCATGAGCGCACGAGCCAGCGCGATTCGGTTTCTCCAACCGCCAGAAAACTCTGAGACCTGGCGCGAAGAGTCATTGGGCTTGAAACCCAAACCGTAGAGAATTTCTTCGGCCTTTGCGACGACAGCGCCTTCATTGATTTCGGCCAAGTGTGCAACAGCTTGTGCATAAGCCATATCATCGCCGGCTTCTTCCGCTCGCTTGAGTTCTGCTTTGGCTTCCATCAAAGGAGCGTGTCCCTCCAGGATGTATTCCAAGGCAGGAAGATCGGTCTCAACCACACGCTGGGCCACGTGCGAGATGCGGTTCAAAGGAGGCGCAAGGATGTCGCCGTCCTCAGTGGAGAGCTCGCCCAGAATTGCGGCGAAAAGCGTGGACTTGCCAGACCCGTTGGGTCCGACCAGTCCGATAATTTCTCCGTCCGAAGTCGTGAGATTGACGTTTTTATATAAAACTCTTACGCCTCGAACCAGGCTCACATTCTGAAGTCTAAGCATCGGGAAGCTGTTCTTTCTTAATCATGAAGACTTGATCTTTGCCGCCGGAGGTGGGCAGCCAGGTGACCTCAATATTGGGGAAACGTTCCTTGAAGTTTTCGGCGCCATCTCCGAGCTCAACGATTAAAACACCGTTGTCATTTAAGTGCGCTTTAACTTCTTTAAGCAGCCGGTCGATGATATCCATGCCGTCGGCGCCTGCGACCAAGGCTAAAGAAGGCTCGTAACGGTATTCCTGAGGAAGTCCTTCCATGGAAGCCTCCGTGACATAGGGCGGATTCGAAATAATGAGATCGTATTTCGTGTTCTGCAGATTCTCGAACAAATCGCTTTGAATCGGATAGACACGATTTTCGAATTCGTAGTCGGCGATGTTGATTTCAGCCACTTCTAGAGCGTCGCTGCTGATGTCGACGGCATCAACTTCAGCCTGAGGAAATTTCTCTGCCAGCAGAATGGCCAAACAGCCGGAACCCGTGCACATATCCAAAATGGAGTGGATACGAGCAGGGTCAGGGAGAAGACCGTCAAAATTTTTTTCGATCAGCTCGGCAATGTAGCTACGGGGAATCAGGACTCTTTCGTCCACGTAGAAGGGGAACCCGGTGAGCCACCATTCTTTCGTAATGTAGGCTGTCGGTTCGAGGTCGTCGCAGCGGCGGGAAATGTTATTCAGTACTATTTCCCGTTCATTACCGGTTAATGCGGCGTCTAAGAATTTTTCTTCGTATTCCAGCGGAATACGGAGTGTGCGCAGGACCAAAAACGCGGCTTCTTCTTCCGGATTTTGGTAGCCGTGATTAAAGGTAGCTTCAGAGGAATAAAGCCTTGTCGTGCAGTATCGAATGAAGTCGCGGATGGTTTTAAGCGGTTCAGTATTAGTTTCCATCATGTTCACTTAAAAAAATGCGTTCCAGTATTCTGTAATAAATTTTGGACAAGCAGGCGATATCCTTTGTCGGAATGCGCTCATTGACTTTATGAATTCGGTCGTTTACCGGTCCAAACTCTACAACTTCAGGACACCACTGTCGAATAAATCTGCCGTCGCTGGTTCCACCGGAAGTCGAGAACTCAGGTTTGATGCCGGTCACGTCCTTTATCGCTTCAGCCAGCTCGTTTCTGAAGAAAGGCTTTTCCGAGAAAAACGGCGAGGCGCTTTCCTGCCATTCAATCTTGAAATCCCAAACATATTTCCGGCACATGTCTTCGATCTGTTTCTCAAGTGACGCCGCGGTGTGCTTCGGGTTGTACCGAATGTTGAAGGTAATGACGCATTCACCCGGAACCACATTGACTGCTCCGGTGCCTGCATGGATGTTACTGATTTGGAATGAAGTGGCCGGGAAAGGAGGAAGACCTTCATCCCAGACGGTTTGAGAGAGTTCGGCAAGCAGAGGAGCGGCGCTGTGAATAGGATTCCTGACCTTTTTCGGATACGCGACGTGTCCCTGAATGCCTCGAACGGTGAGTTTGCCGTTTAGAGAGCCGCGGCGCCCGTTTTTAATGGTGTCGCCAAGAAGCCTGGTGCAGCTGGGCTCCCCGACAATACAGAAATCGGGCGCTACCTCACGGTCCGACAAAACCTGAAGCGCATATTGAGTGCCGTCTTTGCCGTCGCCTTCTTCGTCGCTTGTGAGCAGCAGGACAATCGTTCCTTTGAATTGGGGATGTTTAGAAACGAATTCACAAGCGGCGGCCGCAAAACAGGCGTCGGAAGTTTTCATGTCCTGAGCACCGCGTCCGTATAAGAAGCCCTCATCTTCCGTTGGCACAAACGGAGGAAACTTCCAGCCGTCTGCACCCGGCGGCACAACGTCCACATGACCGGCAAAGAGAAATACCGAGGCCCCCGAGCCGTACTTGGCCCAGAGATTTTTAGTTTGCCCTCGATTGATTTCCTCACAAGAGAAGCCGTGTTGGGAGAGGAGATCGGCAAAGATTTTCAGAGAGCCGGCATCCGAAGGCGTCACGGATTCGCAAGCGATGATTTTTTTCGTGAGTTTAAGAGGGTCTTGCTGCATGCTGAACATTCTCAAATTCAGAGGTAGATAAAATGCGAAGACCTCTGTCAGGAAAGACAGAGGCTCTAAACAAAGGGCCTTGAATATTCAAGGCCCGTAAAATTAGTCGCGAAGAAGTTCGTTAATACTTGTCTTCGAACGCGTCTTGGCGTCTACGCGCTTAACGATGACCGCGCAGTTAAGGTTGTATTTGCCGTCAGCGGAAGGCAAGCTTCCGGGAACAACGACAGAACCGGCAGGTACTCTGCCGCGATGAATTTCGCCGGTGGTACGGTCATAAATCTTCGTGCTCTGTCCGATGAAGACACCCATGGAGATCACGCTGTTTTCTTCAACGATGACGCCTTCAACGATTTCGCTGCGGGCACCGATAAAGCAGTTGTCCTCGATGATGGTCGGGGTTGCCTGAAGCGGCTCGAGAACACCGCCGATACCGACGCCGCCGGAAAGGTGGCAGTTCTTACCGACTTGAGCGCAGGAACCGACCGTTGACCAGGTATCGACCATGGTGTTTTCTCCGATGTAGGCGCCGATGTTGACAAAGGAGGGCATCAATACAACGCTCGGAGCGATATAGCTGCCGTGGCGAGCCACAGCAGTGGGCACACAGCGGATGCCGGATTCTTTCCAATCGGCTTCGGAAAAATGATCGAAGCGGGAGGGCACCTTGTCAAAGAAGGACAGGTCGCCGGCGCGGACCATTTTGTTCGGATAAAGCTGGAAGCTCAAAAGAACGGCTTTTTTGATCCATTCGTGCGTGACCCAATTGCCGTCAATTTTTTCCGCGACGCGAAGTTTTCCCTGCTGAAGCAGTTTGATGACTTCATCGACGGAGTTTTGAACTTCAGGCGGAAAGTGTTCGGGACGAAGGCCGAAAGATTCTTCAATAATTTGCTTTAATGCTTCCATAGTTATTCCTCAAAGGGGTCAAATTCTGCAATTCTTTTAGCGGCCTCTGTGACTTCGGGCACGGTGGCAACCAAAGCGATACGGATGTAGCCGGACCCGGGGTTGACACCGTTGACTTCTCGGCCAAGAAAACTGCCCGGGAGAACGGTGATGCCCTTTTTCTCATAAAGCCGTCTTGCATAAAGTTTATCGTCTATAGGCGTTTTCGCCCACAAGTAAAAACTTGCATCGGGCATTTCTACTTCCAGTGCTTGTTTCAGAAGCGGAACAGCCGCCTTGAATTTTTCGACATAAAGGCGTCTGTTTTCCCGCACATGTTCTTCATCATTCCAAGCCGCAATACTTGCGTGCTGTACGGCGCCCCCCATTGCGCTGCCGTGGTAGGTTCGGTAGAGCAGGAACGGTTTAATCAGTTTTTCGTCACCTGCAACAAAACCGGTACGCATGCCCGGGATATTGGAGCGCTTCGACAAGCTCGAGAAGACAATCAGGCGGTCGAAGTTAGTTCTGCCCAAAAGTTTGGCAGCGGTCAAAGAGCCGAGAGGCGGATTATCTTCGTCAAAATAAATTTCCGAGTAACACTCGTCGCTGCCGATCACAAAGCCGTATTTGTCGGAAAGGTCAAAAAGCCTCTTCCAGTCTTCCAGTGAAAGTACGGTTCCGGTCGGATTATTGGGAGAGCAGACAAACAGCAGCTGAGTGCGTTTTAGAACTTCTTCCGGTACGGAGGAATAGTCAGGCTTAAAGCCTGTCTGAGCTGTCATCGGGCAAAAATATGGCTCGGCACCGGCTAATTTTGCTGCACCTTCATAAATTTGATAGAAAGGATTCGGTGTAACGACGACCGGGTCTTTAGTCGGATCGATGACAACTTGGGTCAGTGCAAACAAAGCTTCACGCGATCCGTTGGTCGGCAGGATTTGGGAAGCCGGATCGAGTTTTACGCCGTAGCGCTTTTCAATCCAGTTCCCAATCGCTTCTTTCAGCTCAGGGTAACCGCCTGTCGGAGGATACTTTTCAAACAAGGCCTGATGATCGAAGAGAGATTGTTTGACGGGCTCAGGTGCCGGATGTTTCGGTTCACCGATGGAAAGGGAAATCGGTTTGAGTCCTTCCGGCAGTTTTGCGTCCTTCAAAAGTTTGCGCAGCTTCGCAAAGGGATAGGGCTGAAGTGTATTAAGCAGCGGATTCATGTTTGCTGATCTTTTTCGTTGGAATATCCACAAAATTTTAGCGAAGGAAGAAGCACTTGCCGCGCTTGAAAACTACGAAATGAAGCGGTGCAAAAAAGAACGGCCCGTCGATGACGGGCCGCTGAGGAAAAATCGAATTAACCGCGAGTCGGATCGTTTGATTCGAATTCTGGCAGTTCAACCGGTTTGACCGGTGTCCAGCCTTCCTTACGGTATTCGGCAACAACTGTCGTGTAGATGCCGCCGCGGACCCACCATTTAGCCTTAAGTCTCATGAAACGCGGGGAGGTGGCTGCAACGAGATCGTCCAGGATCTTGTTGGTGATGGCCTCATGGAAAGCACCTTCCTGACGATAACTCCACATATAGAGTTTCAGAGCCTTGAGTTCGACATTCTTCTGATCCGGAATGTAATCGAGCAGAAGTGTGGCGAAGTCGGGCTGTCCGGTTAACGGACAAAGCGACGTGAACTCAGGGATTTCAATGTGAATTAAATAATCCCGATTCGGCTGAGGATTCGGGAAAGTCTCAAGATTCTTGCTAGGAGCAGTAGACATGAAAATTATTTTTCCGCTATGTGTTTAATTAGAGCACACAAATTATAAGGTCGCGAAAAGAAAGACAAAACGATTTGAACCGCTGTGGGTAACCCGGAGAAAAACAAAATTGCATCAGTTCGTAATACAGTGGTTTCCTTCATAAGCCTGTAGAATATTGAGTCTTAAGTAGTAGCCTGCGGCGAACGTGGCCGCAGGTCCAGGATTTAGCTAAAGAAAGATGAATATGGTTGGAATGGGGGTAACGATAGTCCTGATCCTTGCGGTCGGCGGCGTCGGCGTTTGGTATTGGCTTCGCATCAAAGAGACGGCAAGTCATGAAAAAGTCGAAGATAAGACACCTCCGAGGATTCCTCAGGAGCCGATTTTCGGTGAAGATTTGATCAATTCCGGCGACATCAAAGTCGACGAGATTAAGACCTTACCTCCTGTTGAAGAGCCGCAGCCTGAATCGCAGTCTCCGTTACAGGAAGAAGAGACGGTCGAAGAAGTCCGGGAAATTCTCCCGAAAGAACCCGAAGAGGAAGAGGAGCCTGTTGAAACTCCCCCGGTGTTGGAAGAGATTGATGACAGCGGTCTGCCGAAATATGATCCCTTTGTCACTGAACTCGTCCGTATTACCTTCAAAAAACCGGTAACGGGCAGCCAGCTCGCACCGTTCGTCAAAACGGCGATGGAAAATGCTCCGAGGGGGCTGTTGCGCATTCTGGCTCTCGAAGCAAACAGCAACCGCTGGTTTGTGCCGGATGCCATCGGTATGTTCTCAGCAATTGCCTTCTATATTCAGCTGGCTTCCGGGAAAGCTTCTTTCGACCAGGTTTCTTTGTCGAATCTCTACCAGTTGGTTTTTCTGCGTATGGAAATGAACCTGGACGGCACTTCCGAAATGAAGGAAATGCAGCTGCTGAACAACCATACGGATCAGCTTAACGCACTCATCAAGAATTTCGGCGTGCAGATTACGCTTCTGCTGCGTCCCTTGGAGCCGGTTTCCATCGATGATTTCGAGAAAGAGACGATGCTCTTGGGCTTAAAGCGCCGAAGCATGACGCATTATGAAAAACTTGGTGAAATGGTATTGGATAAGAACGGCAAGCGCCAGGGCAACAGAAAAGGAACCATTGAGCTTCGTTGGTTAGACGACAGAAATATTGCGATTTCTCTGAATGTTCCGCTGATTGCTCCGGAAAGCGATCCTCTTCGTCTCCTGATGACGGCTGCCAACGCTTTCGCGGCGGTATTTGATGCCAAGATCGTGGATCCCAAGGGATGTGAGATCTCGGGAGCAACGGTCTCTCTGCTGAAGCAGGAACTCGATCGCTTCTATAAACAGATGCGTGAGAACAATATTGAACCGGGCAGCGTCAGAGCACATCAGCTTTTAGACTGATAACTCCCCAAAATTATCATTCTGATTAAGAACATCGGAGTCCGTGCGAGTACAGTAAGGAATCCGGTGTTTTTATTTGGTTCAGGTACGAAATGGAAGAGCAAGATAAGAAAAAATTAGAGGCAGTCAAACTCCGTATGGAGAAGCTGGCTGAGGAGCTTGAAAAGCATAACAAGGCTTATTACATCGATAATGCTCCGACGGTGTCTGACGAAGTCTACGACTCGTTGTTCCAAGAACTGGCACGACTGGAAAAAGAGTATCCTCAGTTCAAAAGTCCGGTTTCTCCGACCGAGCGCGTCGGTGCGACGGTCCAGAGCGAACTCAAGAAAGTGACGCATGCCGTTCCGATGCTTTCCATTCATACTGAGACGGATTACACAGCGCAGGGCGCCTATGATTTTGATGCCCGCGTAAGAAGAGAACTGGAGCTGACATCCGATCAAACGGTTGACTACGACTGCGAATTGAAGTTCGACGGGCTCGCCATTAATTTGCGGTACGAAGACGGCGTTCTCGTTCAAGCAGCTACTCGCGGAGACGGCTACACGGGTGAAGACGTTACTGCAAATGTCAAGACGATTAAGACACTTCCTTTACAAGTCGAGGGCTTCCCGAAGATTTTTGAAGTCCGTGGCGAAGTTATCATGCACAAAGAAGTGTTCCGCAAGCTCAATGAAGAGCAGGAAGCAGCCGGAGCGAAACTTTTTGCCAACCCTCGCAATGCTGCGGCAGGAAGTCTTCGTCAGCTGGACTCTTCTTTAACTGCCAAACGCAACTTGAACTTTTATGCATACGGCTACGGTGAAGTAAGTGAGATGCCGGCCGACACCCAGTCGGGCTTGCTTGATTATCTGAAATCCAAGGGCTTCCCGGTGATCAGTAATCGAACTGTCGTGCAGACGCCGGAAGAGCTGGAAGCGTTTCATTTGGAAGTCGCTCGTATTCGTCACGACTTACCTTTTGATATTGACGGCGTGGTCTACAAGGTCAACAGTTTTGCCCGCCAGAAACAGCTGGGTTTTGTCTCCAGAGAGCCGCGCTGGGCAGTAGCTCATAAGTATCCGCCGGAAGAAGTCCAGACCCAGGTTTTGGATATAACTGTTCAAGTGGGACGAACGGGCAAACTTACACCGGTCGCTCGTCTGAAACCGGTGTTTGTCGGAGGAACCACAATCAGCAACGTTTCTCTGCACAACGAAGAATTCTTGCAGAACATGGGCATCAAGATCGGAGACACTGTCGTCGTGCATCGTGCCGGCGACGTCATTCCGGAGATCGTCCGAGTGATTCCTGAACTCAGGCCGAAAGACGCCAGAGATTTCGTGATGCCGGAATTCTGTCCGGTCTGCGGTTCTCACGCCTATAAAGAAGACGGAGAAAAGGATCGCCACTGCAGCGGCGGTCTGTTCTGCCGCGCTCAGAGAGCCCAAGGCATTCTCCACTTTGTCAGCCGCAAAGCCATGGGCATTGACGGAATCGGAGAAAAGCTGGCCGAACAGCTGATTGAACATGATTTGGTAACTACGGTTGCGGACATTTACCGTTTGACCGTCGACAAGCTGGTCGGACTGGATCGCATGGGACAGAAATCGGCAGAAAAACTTGTCGCCTCAATTGAAGCCTCTAAAAAGACAACGCTCGAACGCTTTCTTTACGCCATCAGTATTCCGGAAGTCGGAGAAGCGACGGCAAGAAACCTGGCAGCTCACTTCGGCGCCTTAAAGCCGCTGGAAGATGCTTCTTTAGAGCAGCTGCTTGAAGTTGAAGATATCGGACCGTCGAGCGCGGAAAACATTCTGCACTTCTTTGCCGAACCGGCGAACATCGCGGTGATCAATGACCTGATGGATCGCGGCGTCGTGTGGGAAGAGGGTACGGGCACGAGTGACCAGGAACTGCCGTTGAACGGTCTGACATTCGTTCTGACCGGCACACTGCCGACGCTTTCCAGAGATGAGGCCAGCGATATTATTCGCAAAGCCGGCGGAAAGGTAAGCGGCTCAGTGTCGAAGAAAACGAGTTATGTGTTGGCAGGCGAATCTGCCGGCTCCAAACTCGCCAAAGCCGAGTCTTTAGGCGTTAATATCATAGACGAACCTGAGTTATTCAAAATGATCAATCAAGGAGTAAAGGCGGATGGCTAATTTTGCGTTGATCGGCGGCAGCGGTTTGGACCAGTTGTCTCTGTTAGAAGGCAAGGTCATTGAGAAAATTGACACTCCCTACGGTAAAGAGCCGGTCGAAATTTGCCGCGGAGTGATTGACGGACTGAACATCGTATTTTTATCCCGGCACGGGACGACTGAGAAGAAGCCGCCGCACATGATTAACTATCGCGCCAACATTTGGGCTCTTTCACAGTTCGAGCCCAAAGCTGTGATCGCATTGGCTTCCGTCGGCGCTGTTTTGCCAGAAGATGATATCGGTGCGATTGCCGTACCCGATCAGATCATTGACTACACCTGGGGCAGAGAAACCAGCTACAACACCGGCAAAGAGAAGTTCATTAACTTCATTGACTTCACTTTTCCGTTTGATATGGATTTGAGAGAAGCAATTGTTGATGCTTCTGAGGAGCTGGATCTTCCAATTATTGACGGCGGTACTTATGCCTGCACACAAGGTCCGAGACTCGAAACGGCGGCCGAAGTTGATCGCATCGATAATGACGGCGGTCACTATGTCGGTATGACACTGATGCCCGAGGCATGCTTGGCCAGAGAGTTAAATCTCAAGTACGCAGCGATTTGCCAGATCGTCAATACTGCAGCCGGCCGCGGAGCCTCTGAAAAAGGCATCGTGCTTGACGATACGAAGGATGCTCTGACTAAGGCGACAAAGGAAAGTGTGAATTTAGCTCTTGCCACATTCCGCTCATTGGCTGATTAGAACTTTTGTTGACAAAAGCAAAACCCGCCGTTGAGGCAGGTTTTGCGTTTTCGAAAGGACCTTAACTAAAGCTCCAAAGCTTCCAAAACGGCCTTTTCAAATTCAGCGCAGAAGACGGGATCCCGCAGCTTAAAGCTTTCGATCAGGAAGACGTCCTCCGCCCTTTCTCCCAGCGTCGTGATTCGGGCTGTCACAAGATTGATTCCGTACTGCACAAAGACTCGCGCGATGGATGCCAAAAGGCCGAGCCGGTCGGTTGTGACGATCGAAAGCATGTATTGCTTTCCGGCGACATCCGGCCTTAATGAAGCCTGCGGTGAGATTGGGAAGAGCTTGGATTGACGTGAAGGGCGTCCGCGAAGAGGGGGCGGAAGTTTTTCTGCCAAATCCAGTTTTTCCGCGAGTATTTCTTGGAAACGAGCGAACTCTTGTTCGAAGTTGGGGTCTGAGCCGTCGTCAACGACGATGAAGGAGTCGACAACGCGCCCATCTCGTCCCGTGTGGATACGTGCTTCAGCAATGGACAGACCGTATTGCTGTAGATTAGAAACGATACGGGCAAAAAGTTCGGGGCGGTCCTGCGTCAAGATAAGAATTTCGTGCGCGTGTTCCATGCCGCGTAGCGGTCGGGATGCCACAAATGACTTCGAAGAATCGAGATGCGGCAGCAATACCTTGGCATGCCAAACGATATTCCGCACCGAGTGCTTCATGAAGTACGCAACGTCAAAGTTATCCCAGAACTTATTGATCTGGTCCCTCTGCTCCGATGTAAAACGCGTCATGCGCAGAGCATCTTTACGGCGCCGGGAAACCAATAAATCTCGATCAATGCCTTTCCCTTTAAGGAATCTGGCGGTCGAATAAAACAAATCTTCAAGAAGCTGGGCTTTCCAGGCGTTCCAGATTTTTGGTCCCGTCGCCCGGATGTCGCAAACGGTGAGCAGATAAAGGCCGACGAGGCGTTCCATCGTTCCGACTTTCTTGGCGAAGTTTTCAACAACCTCCGGATCAGAAATGTCTTGTTTCTGGGCCACCATGCTCATGGTCAGGTGTTCACGAACAAGAAACTCGATGTAGTCAGCGTCCTCACCGGTGATTTCAAAGTCGCGGCACATTTGCCGAACGATTTCCGCCCCGATTTTGCTGTGGTCTCCGCCTCGGCCTTTGCCGATGTCATGGTAGAGAAGGGCAAGAACCAAACGCCAGCTTCCTTTCATTGCCATCATGAGCTCGGTGCAAAGCGGCAGCTCGTGGGCGTTTTCACTGTGTGTGAAGTTTCTGAGATAACGAATCGCAAGGAGCGTGTGTTGATCCACCGTATAGGCATGGAATAAATCATGCTGCATTTGACCGACGATTCGGTTGAAACGGGGCAGCAGTTTTCCGAGTACGCCCCAGCGATTCATTTCTTCCAGTGCATGCCAAACGCCTCGGCGCCCTTGGATAATCTTCAAAAATGTCTGACGGTTGACGGGATTTTCAGCCCATTCTTTGTTCATCAGAGAATGAGCTTCAAATAAGGCACGGTAAAGCCGTGAAGACTTCATCGGAATGTCCGGATGACGTTCCTGAATTAAAAAGGCCTCGAGAATTCTCTCAGGGTCCTTAACGAAGACGTCCGGAGACGCAAGGCCGAGCACGTCACCCTGCCGTACAAAACCGCTGCAAATGGGTTCGCCGGTTTGTTCAGGTTCTTTGGAGTAGCGCTCTTTAATGGCCTGAAGAATGATGGAATTGAGCTGCCCGATGGTTTTTGCATTGACATAGAAGTGCTGCATCATCACTTCACTAGGACGCCTGCCGACAGTCCCGACAATGCCCAGCGCTTTAGCCAGCGGTTCCTGAATTTCGAAAATTAATCGATCCTCATGGCGGTTAGTGAGCAGATGCATATGGATCCGCAGCCGGTAAAGGCTTTTCGTAACGGATTCCAAAAGTTCGCATTCTCGGCGAGTGATCAAACCCTTTTCAAAGACTTCCTGCCAAGTGTTGCCAAGACGGGCCGCCCTAAGCACCCAGATCAAAATATTTAGATCTCGAAGGCCGCCCGGGGCTTCTTTAATGTTCGGTTCCAGGGCATAAGAGGACTCGTGGTACTTCAAATGCCGCTGCTGCTGTTCGATGAATTTTGCCCGATAGAACTTTTTAAGATTCAGACTCCTTTCCATCGTATCGGAGTAGGTCTTAAAGAGTTCTGCGTTCCCCGAGATGAGCCGGGATTCGAGCATCGCGGTCTGTGCAGTGATGTCGATTTCTGCCTGTTCAAGACACTCTTCGATTTTCCGAACAGAGTAGCCGACGGTCAAACCAAGCGACCATAGATTGCCGATAACTTCCGAGATTGTTTTTAAGTCTTTATCTTTGACATCATCGGGCAGGAGAAAGAGCAGGTCCAAATCGGAGAAAGGGAACTGCTGCTCTCTGCCGTAACCGCCGACTGCGACGACGGCAACCGCTTCAGACAGACCGTTGAGTTTGAGAATCTCCAAAACTGCCTCATCGGCAGCCTTGGAGTGCGCAGAAAGATAGGCATCGGCGTCAACGTCCGCCAAAAACTTCTTTGCTAAAACTTCTCGCTGATCTTTAAACTTTTTGACGATTTTGTTGATTTCCATAGCCTAGGGATTCTTTCTTTATTAATTTAGGCAGAAGGTTTTACCCACGAGGGAGCAGGCGGGCATTTCGGCGATACCGTCAGAACTTCGTATCCGGTTTCAGTGACGAGAATCGTATGTTCCCACTGAGCGGAAAGGCTTCTGTCTTTGGTTACGGCGGTCCAGCCGTTCGGAAGGATGCGAAGTTCTTTCCTTCCGGCGTTGATCATCGGTTCGATCGTGAAGATCATGCCGGGCTTCATGACAGCACCGGTGCCGAGCTTGCCGTAATGGCAGACCTGAGGATCCTCGTGGAAGCCGACACCGACTCCGTGACCGCAGAATTCACGCACGACGCTGCAGCCCTGAGGCTCGACAAAATGCTGAATTGCATGGCCGATATCTCCGAAATGGGCGCCGGGACGCACGATTTCAATGCCTTTCCACATGGAGTCGAAAGTGACATTGATGAGGTGTTTAGCAGCAACGGAAATATGGCCGACGGAATACATGCGGCTGGTGTCGCCGTAATAACCGTTTTTAATGACGGTCACGTCAATATTTAAGATGTCGCCGTTTTTGAGCACCTTCTCATTCGGAATACCGTGACAGATCTGATGATTGACGGAAATGCAGGTAGCTTTCGGATAAGGATTGGTACCGTCCGGGTCGTAGTTAAGACAAGCGGACTTGTCTTTGAGGACATCTTCGGTATATCTGAGCATCAAATCATCGAGGTACTCGGTGGTGACGCCGGCTTTAACAAACGGTTCAATGTAGTCGAGAACCAAAGCCGCATCGCGGCAGGCAGCCCGGATGCCTTCGATTTGTTCTGGGGTCTTAATAAGGATATTGTCAAACATTGATTAAATCTGACTCGAAAAAGTTTTTGAATGCGGCAATTTTAGTGGATTCACCGTTAAGCGGTGTCCTTCCAGCCTTATATAGGTCAACCGGAAGAAAGGTGACAATCAGTCTTCAAATCCTCGCCAAAACAAGGTTTCATTTGATTTATCCCAAATAGAAAATCTAAAAGGTTGTAACGCCTCTTTTCAAACGCTTAACTCTTTGAAAAAGCATGATAGAATTCCGCCCCGATCCGAACGGAAACGTTTGGACTTTTTTGTTAAATAGCGCAGTCTCACAACAGGGTTCCATTCGGAAAACGTGAGGCTGTTGGAATTAAACCCTAAAGGAATTAAAGATATGTCATCTCTGAGCATGCGTGAACTGCTCGAAGCCGGTGCACACTTCGGTCACCAGACTCGTTTTTGGAGCCCCAAAATGTCTCAGTACATTTTCGGCTCTCGTAACAAGATTCACATCATCAACCTCGAAAAGACTGTTGCTAAGTTCGACGAAGCTGCCAAGTTCTTAACAAACCTGGCTGCTCAGAAGGGCACCATCCTTTTCGTCGGCACAAAGCGCACTTCCCGCGACGCCATCGTTGCTGAAGCCAAACGCGCCGGGATGCCTTATGTTGATCAGCGCTGGCTGGGCGGTATGCTCACCAACTTCAAGACGGTTAAGGTTTCCCTGAAGCGTCTTAAAGAAATGGAACAGAAAGTTGCCGACGGCGCTCTTGAAAAGATGACCAAAAAAGAAGCTCTCGACTTCACTCGTGAACTCGAAAAGCTGAACAAAGCTATGGGCGGCATCAAAGAAATGAACGGTCTGCCCGACGCTCTGGTCGTTGTTGACGTTGGCTACCACAAGATTGCTATTCAGGAAGCTAACAAGCTTGGTATTCCTGTTGTCGGTATCGTTGATACGAACCACAATCCTGCCGGTGTTGACTATGTCATCCCGGGTAACGACGACAGCGCCCGCGCTGTTGCTCTTTACGCTAAAGGATTTGCTGACGCAATTCTTGAAGGCAAGAACAAGAACCTTGAAGACACTGTCAAGGCTGCTAAAGACTCCGACTTCGTTGAAGAAGCCGCTGTCGAAGAAAAAGCTGAGTAATTCGCCTCTTCTTGTCTGAAGTACCAAGGGAAGGGGCGTTCGCGCCCCTTTCTTTTTAAACCAATTATTTTTTAAGGATAAAACAATGGCTGTTATCACTGCCGCAATGGTTAAAGAACTTCGTGTTAAAACCGACGCTCCGATGATGGAATGCAAAAAGGCTTTGACAGAAGCAGACGGCAACATGGAGCAGGCTGAAGAAATTCTTCGCGTTAAGCTCGGCAACAAGGCCACTAAGGCTGCTAGCCGCATTACCGCTGACGGCGTTGTCGCTATCTACATCGACGAACCGGGCAAGATCGGCGCTATCGTTGAACTGAACTCCGAAACCGACTTCGTTGCTAAGAATGCCGACTTCATCGCTTTCGCCAACGATATCGCCAAGCTCGTCGCCGAAAACAAACCGGCTGACGTTGCTGCTCTTTCTGCTCTTCCGCTCAACGGCTCTACCGTTGACGAAGTTCGTAAAGGCCTGATCGGCAAGATCGGTGAAAACATCTCCATCCGCCGCTTCCAGATCATTGAAGGTAAAGGCAAGCTCTCCACATACATCCACGGCGGCGCCAAGATCGGCGTTATCGTTGACGTGGTCGGCGGCAACGACGAAGTTGCTCACGACGTGGCTATGCACATCGCTGCTTCTAAGCCGAAGGCTCTCGACAAAGACGGTGTTGATCAGAACCTGATCGAAACAGAACGCCGCGTTGCTATCGAAAAAGCTCGCGAAAACGGCAAACCGGAACACCTGATCGAGAAGATCGCCGAAGGTTCCGTTAACAAGTTCCTCAAGGAAGTCACGCTTCTTTCTCAGCCGTTCGTTAAGGACGACTCTAAGAGCGTCGGCGAACTCCTGAAGAGCAATGGTGCTACAGTATCTGCATTTGCGCTGTTTGTTGTCGGTGAAGGTCTTGAAAAACGCAACGACGACTTCGCTGCCGAAGTTGCTGCTCAGGCTGCTGCCGCACGTGCCTAATTGTTGAACTTTTTTCGGAGTAAACGATGAGTAAGTCTGAAACGCCTAAAACCAAACGAATTCTGCTGAAACTCTCCGGCGAAGCCCTTATGGGGGACAACGCCTTCGGCATCAGCCGTGATACCCTCAAGAGTATCGTTGGTGAAATTAAAGAAGTAGTTGACTTAGGCGTTCAGCTTGCGATCGTGGTCGGCGGCGGCAATATCTTCCGCGGAGTCGCACTCGGCTCCACTGGTATGGATCGTGCCACCGGCGACTATATGGGCATGCTGGCTACCTGCATGAACGCAATGGCCCTCCAGGATGCACTGAGAAACGCCGGTGTTGAAGCCCGTGTTCAGTGCGCTCTGGATATCGACCAGGTTGCCGAGCCGTATATTCGCGGCAAAGCCTTGAGCCACCTGAAGAAAGGCCGGGTTGTGATTTTTGCTGCCGGTACCGGTAATCCGTTCTTCACAACGGATACTGCCGCGGCGCTGAGAAGTGCTGAAATCGGAGCCGATATGGTTCTGAAAGCCACTCAGGTTGACGGTGTCTTTACCGCTGATCCCAAGAAAGATCCCAGCGCAAAAATGTATAAGTCTCTGACTTTTGACGAAGCCATTCAGAAGAAGCTCAAGATTCTGGACGCTACAGCTTTTACGCTCTGCCGCGATCAAGGCATGCCGATTAGAGTCTTCAACCTTCATAAGCCCGGTGCGCTCAAGCGCGTTGTGCTTGGTGAAGACGAGGGCACGCTCGTTCACGTTTAACCGAGAAAAAACGGATACAAAAAGCTCCGGACCTGCATCAGCGGATCCGGAGCTTCTTTCTTGATCGATGAATTACCTTTCTGCTTTTTCACGTTCGCAGGATTTTTCGGCTTCTTCTTTCTTAAGTTTGTTCTCTGCGTGAATCTTGTCCCGCAGTTCATCACTCTTTTGTTCCTGATCTTTCAGAATTGCGCCGAACATTTTTTCAATTTTTGCCATAGTTCAAACTCCTTATCAGATGTTTTGAGCTTAAGCGCGTTTAGCCGAAGAGCCTATTAAACCAACTCGAATCGAGCGGTTTGAGGCTTTTGCGCTCCGTGGTAAACTCAACAAATTAATAAAGGCTGTCACTGCCGCCGCTGTTTTATTTCGGCGGATTTGACCGCGTCCGTGATTTTCTGCTCACCGGCGTGCGACTAAGTTTTGTGACTTGCAGCCGAGAAATCTGCAGAGATTGGAAATTGACATGACAACTAAAGACATCTATTCACAGTCCGAACACCATATGAAGCGTTCCGTTGAGACGCTCAAAGAAAACCTGATGAAGATCCGTACGGGTCGCGCTCATACCGGTTTGCTCGAACACATCACCGTCGATTACTACGGCTGCCCGACCCCGATTTCTCAGGTGGCCCAGCTCGGTTTGGCCGACGCCAGAACTATCACCGTTCAGCCTTGGGAAAAGAAAATGGTTGCCGTGGTTGAAAAAGCAATCCGCAACTCCGATCTTGGTCTGAATCCGGCGACTTCCGGCGAAATCATTCGCGTTCCGATGCCCCCTCTGACCGAAGAACGCCGTCGTGACTTAACGAAGGTTGTTCGTTCTGAAGGCGAAGAAACTAAGGTAGCCATCCGCAATCTGCGCCGCGATGCAAACAACAAGGTTGCTGCGCTCGTGAAGGAAAAAGAAATTTCCGAAGACGACGAACGCCGCTCCAACACAGAAATTCAGAAACTCACCGATAAGTACATCGGTGAAGTCGACAAGCTGATTGCCGAAAAAGAAAAGGAAATCATGACCGTTTAATCGGTTTAAATCCTATGACAAGTCAGGAATTGACTGCAAAGCCACGTGAAAGGGTGCCCCGTCACGTGGCTATTGTTATGGATGGCAACGGAAGATGGGCCAAGGCTCGAAAACTTCCTCGTCTTATGGGCCATCAAAAAGGGGTAGAGTCCGTTCGCACAGCGATCCAGGCCGCAGCTAAGGCAGGCGTGCAGCACTTGACGCTTTTTGCTTTTTCCAGTGAAAACTGGAACCGGCCGGCAGACGAGGTTAAAGGGTTGATGAAGCTTTTTCTCGTCAGCCTGCGCAGAGAGATTGCAGCCCTAAACAAAGCCAATGTACGGGTTCGTCTTGTCGGCGATCTGACTGCTTTTTCTGAAGAACTTCAGAAGCAAATCGCCGATTCAATGAAGATCACGGAAAACAATACCGGTCTGACACTGAACGTCTGCGTGAATTACGGAGGGCGTTGGGAAATTCTTGAGGCGGCAAAAAGATCTCGTGATATTCCGCTCGAAGAACTGACGGAACAAAAATTTGCTTCGCTGCTTCCTTTGGCGGATTCCGGCGATGTGGATTTGTTTATCCGTACGAGCGGGGAAGAGCGGATCAGCAATTTTATGCTGTGGCAGCTTGCTTACGCAGAGCTGTATTTCACAAAAATTTTATGGCCCGATTTCACCGAGAACGAGTTTTTAAATGCGCTAAATTGGTACTCTAATAGAGAACGTAGATTTGGTAAGACTTCCGAACAAATTCAACAGGAAGCGAAAAAGGAATAGTTCATGCTGCTTCAAAGAGTCATAACAGCCGTTGTGTTGTTAATTATCATCATCGGCGCGCTTTTAATTTCTCCTCTGGCTTTCACGGCGGTTGCTGCGATTGCCATCGGATGCTGCTTCTGGGAGTGGCTCCGTATTTGTAAATGGAATAACGGAGTTGCGATGGTTTGCGGCGTTTTGCTTGCGGCCTTCCTCTTCTTCTTAGAGTACGTTTCTCCGGCCGCGCTTCAAACCGTTCAGTCCGGCAACGGACTCATGATTATCACGGCTGCGGCGACTGTGCTTTGGGCTGTTATCACGGCGGTTCTTTTTACCCGCCGCGTCTCTGGCTGGATGGTGCCGGAAGGAATCGGTGCTGTTTTGGCCTGGATCTTTGTTCCGGCTGCCTGGTTCTCGCTCATGTATCTTTTCCGTGAGAAGGGCACGATCTACATGCTCTCTGTACTGGCGATCGTATGGGTGGCTGACATCATGGCTTACTTCGGCGGCCGCTGCTTCGGCGGACCTAAGATGGCAGAAGGCATCAGTCCTAAAAAGACTTGGTCAGGCGCACTGACGGCATTCGTGAGTGTTCTTGCACTTTCTTATGTTCTTTACTGGGCGCAGTCGTCTTTCCCGCTTTGGACGAATGCTTTAATTGCACATTTAACCGGCTGGGCTTCGGCCTTGATCATTATCATCGTTGTGCTGTTCTCTATTGCCGGCGATTTATTTGAAAGTGCCCTCAAGCGTTCCGCCGGTATTAAAGATTCAAGCAATCTTCTTCCGGGACACGGCGGTTTTTATGATCGCCTGGACGCCCAGATGAGCGTACTTCCTCTTACGGTCTTTATTCTTCTCTTCCTCCAAGGTTTCTAATTTTCAGTCATGGAAAGCATTGCGATCCTCGGTGCCACCGGCTCGATCGGTAAAAGTTCATTAGATGTTATCTCCCGTTATCCGGATCGGTTTTCCGTTTACGCGGTGACGGCTAATTCGAGCGTTAAAAAACTCGCACAGGCAGCAAAAGAGAGCGGAGCAAAAGTTGCTGTTATTGCAGACAAGGAATTCCTTGAGGCTCTGCGGGAAGAACTTAAGGCCGTCGGCAGTGAAGCAGAAGCCCGAGCCGGATCAAAAGCAATCGATGAAATTGCATCAAGTCCCGAAGTTGATATCGTCATCGGAGCCATCGTCGGCGCGGCCGGAATTTCTTCGACGTTCAAAGCGGCAGAAGCAGGTAAAAAGCTTCTGCTCGCAAATAAGGAGAGCGTCGTCTGCGGCGGCAGGATCCTGATGGACACGATCAAGGCCTCCGGCGCTGTTCTCATGCCGGTAGACAGCGAACACAATGCTGTCTTCCAGTGTCTCGTAGGTGCTACCAAAAAAGCGCGATGCGAAGCGAATATTATTCTGACTTGCTCCGGCGGCCCATTCCGTGAAAGACAAGATCTTTCCGCCGTCACGGTCGAGGAAGCCACGCATCATCCGAATTGGTCGATGGGTAAGAAAATTACGGTCGATTCCGCAACTTTGATGAACAAAGGGCTTGAGGTTATCGAGGCCCGCTGGCTTTTCGACTTTGAGCCTGAACGCATTCAAGTTGTCGTCCATCCCCAGAGCGTCATTCACTCGATGGTCCAATACGGCGACGGTGTCGTCATCGCTCAGATGGGCGCTCCCGACATGAGAAACACGATTGCTTACTCTTTAGGCTTCCCGGAAAGATTGGACGCCGGAGTAAAGCCATTAAACTTCTCCAAAATCAAAACGTTAACCTTTGAAGCACCGGACTTAAAACGTTTTCCCCAGCTCGGCTACGCTTATGATGCATTGAAGCTGGGCGGAGCTGCTTCGATCGTCTTGAACGCGGCCAACGAGATCGGCGTCGAGGCGTTTATTCAAGGCAAGATCGGCTTTACCGACATTGCACGCCTGTGTCATGCAATGATGTACGGTTTCCAGCCGCCGACTCCGACCAACTTGGAAGAGATTCTGGAAACGGATAAAGAAGCCAGAAAACTGGCTCAGTCTTGGGTCGAAGGTTTTTGCGACAAACTGGAGAACTAACCTTGACATTGTTGACGACCATTGCTGCCTTTGCGGTAACGATCGGTATTTTGATTACCTTTCATGAGCTCGGGCATTATTTAGTCGCCAGACTTTGCGGCGTAAAAATTCTGAGATTTTCTCTCGGCTTCGGAAAACCGATTTTTATCTATAAACGCAAGAACGATCCTGACGCAACCGAGTGGGCGGTGAGTGCACTGCCTTTAGGCGGATACGTCAGGATGCTTGATGCGAGAGACCCTGCCTGTCTGCCTATTAAACCGGAAGATAAAAACCGTGAATTCGGGGCCAAGAATGTATGGCAGCGATTCGCCATCGTTGCTGCAGGTCCATTTGCCAATCTTCTGCTCGCCGTCCTGCTTTACGCTTCCATCTTCATGATCGGCAGCACGCAGCCGACGCCGGTTGTTGCTGAGCCTCCCGCCGGTACGCCGGCCGCCATGGCTGGACTCCATGCCGGCGACAAGATTCTGAAAGTCGGCGATTCCGAAATTAAAACTTTTACGGATCTCCGTATGGAGATGCTGAATAAGTTCGGAAGTACGACGGATATTTTGGTTCACAGTCCCAACGGCAGCGAAGTAACGAAAGAAATTGACCTCACGAAGATGAGTCTGGACCCGAAAGCAAAAGATGCCGATCCTTTTGATGAGGTCGGTCTTCATTTGAATATGGGCCATCCGTTTATCTCATCTTTTGTTGAGAACTCTGCCGCGCAGCGCGACGGAATCAAAATCGGCGACCATATTTATCGCGTCGGTAATGTTCCGGTTAAGATGCCGAAAGATTTTGTCAGTGAAATCAAAAAATATCCCGGGAAACCCGTCACATTACTCGTCGGAGACGAAAACGGTCCGACACACACTCTGGAAGTTACACCGGCAGCCGCTATGGACGAACAGGGTAATGAAATCGGCCGCATCGGCGCAGCGATCGGGGTAGATTTTCCGCACACTCAGGTTTCTTATGGCCTCCTAAAGAGTCTGGCCGAGGGTGTGAAGAAGACGTGGGATACCGCGGCGATGTCTGTTCGAATGATCGGAAAGATGTTCACCGGTGATGTCTCTATCAGCAACATCTCCGGTCCGGTGACGATTGCCGACTATGCCGGCCAGACTGCTCAGCTGGGTATTCTTCCTTTTATTTCGTTTTTAGCGTTGGTTTCCATCAGCTTGGGAATTTTGAACTTGTTACCGATTCCCATGTTGGACGGCGGCCATCTCCTGTATTATTCTCTCGAAATAGTGACTGGTAAGCCGGTTTCTGAGGCTGTACAAGCGTCTGCACAAAAGATTGGCATCGCAGCTCTCTTTGGTTTGACTATACTTGCACTATTTAATGATTTGACGAGACTTTTGCCGTGATTTCAATCACGCAGGGTCATTTTTTAATTTATAGAATATGCCTCATCCTAAGAAGATAGCGCTAGCTTGCGCTTTAGCTTTGGCAGCGACGACCGTGCTTGCACAGGGTCATGTGATTAAAGACATTCGACTCGAGGGCATTTCCCGTACGGAAGCGGGTACTGTATTTTCGCATCTGCCGATCCGAGTGGGAGACACGTATTCTCCGGAGCTGGGCGCTGAATCACTGCGTTCTCTGTATGCCTCCGGAATGTTCCAAGACGTTCAGCTCGACATGGACGGCAACGTCCTGGTTGTTCGAGTTCAGGAACGTCCGACGGTCGCAAACATTCACACTACCGGTATTTCCGAGTTTGATGCCAAAGGTGTTGAAAAATCTCTCCGTGATGTGGGCTTAGCCGAAGGCTTTATTTTTGACCGTGCGGTGTTAGACCGTGCCGTTCAAGAATTAAGACGCCAATATCTCTCGCGCGGCCGTTACTCCGCAGATGTCAAAGTCACTGTGACGCCGGTCGAACGCAACCGCGTCCGCATCAACATCGACGTTGATGAAGGTCCTGCTGCAAAGATTCAGCAAATCCGTTTTGTCGGCAACAAAGTTTATGACGAAGGCGATCTTCGCGACGAAATGCAGCTCGGTACCCCGAACTGGTTCTCTTGGTATACCAAACGCGACCAGTACTCTCGAGAGAAGCTCACTGCCGACTTAGAGGCAATTCGCGCTCTGTACAACAACAACGGTTACCTCGACTTCAAGATTGACTCGACACAAGTATCTGTCAGTCCCGATAAGTCAGAGATTTTTGTCACCATCAATATTGATGAAGGCAAAAAGTACACAATCAAAGATATCCGCTTAACCGGTGACATGCTCGGCCTTGAGCCCGAGTTTGAAGATCTTGTGGATATCAAGCCGGGTTCCGTCTACAACGCTTCCGAAGTAAATGGTCTGGCAAAGAAATTTACGGATCGTCTTTCCGCTTTGGGCTACGCGTTTGCAAGAGCAATCCCGAATCCGGTCGTTGATCCGGAAAATCCGGATGAAGTTAGTGTCGTATACACGATTGACCCCGGCCGCCGAGTTTATGTTCGTAAAGTGAACATTACCGGCAACACGCGTACTCAGGACGAAGTCATTCGTCGTGAAGTTCGTCAGTATGAAGCGAGCTGGTTTGACAGCGATAAAGTTGCCGTTTCTCGTGACCGTATCGACCGTCTCGGTTTCTTTGAAACTGTTACTGCGGAACCCGAACCCGTACCCGGTTCTCCGGACGAAGTTGATTTGGCCGTTAACGTGAAAGAACGTCCGACCGGCAACATCTCGATCGGTGCCGGCTACTCCACCTCCGAAGGTATTGTTCTTTCCGGCGGTTTCTCGCAGAACAACGTTTTCGGTACCGGTAATTCTCTATCTCTTGAAGTCAATACGTCTAAGAGCTCTAGAACTTATGCTGCCAGCTTCACGCAGCCTTACATCACGACTTCGGGTATTAGCCAGTCCTTCGAAATTTACGATCGTAAGCTCGACTTGGACGAACTCGAAATTACCGATGACGTTAAGTACGAAACGTACGGCGCCGGCGTAACTTACGGTGTGCCGATTACGGAAAACGACCAGATCTTCCTCGGCGGTAAGTTTGAAATGACCGATGTGACCGTCGGCTCCGGTGCTCCGCGCCGCTACGTCGACTATGTCAACGATTACGGTAAGAAGCCGAAGAGCATTGCAGCGACGATCGGCTGGTCTCGTGATACCCGAGACAACATTCTGGCTCCGACACGCGGCCGCTACCAGAGATTGTTCGGTGAAATCTCTCTGCCGGTCCTTGATCTGAAGTACTACCGTGCAACTTATCAGTTCCAGCAGTTCGTCCCTGTCACGAAATCCATTACTTTCGCCTTTAACACAGAGCTTGGTTATGGTGATGGTTATGCAGGTAAACAGTACCCGTTCTTCAAGAACTTCTACGGCGGCGGTATCGGATCGGTCCGCGGCTACGATACTTCTTCTCTTGGCCCGCGTGATACCGACGGCGATGCTTCTGGCGGTAACCGTAAACTTAATTTCTCTCTCGAACTGCTGACGCCGATTCCCGGCGCCGACAGAACGCTTCGTATGTTCACCTTCTTGGACGGCGGTTGGGTCTGGGGCCGCAAAGCCTTCTACAGAGAGGTTGAGCCCGGCAGATACGAAGTCGAGCGTTATAAGAAAGACAAGCTTGATCTCGGCGATCTGCGTTACTCCGTCGGTTTCGGTTTAGCTTGGATTTCTCCGATGGGACCGCTTAAATTGAGCTTTGCATTCCCGCTCAACAAGAAGGACAGCGACGAGCTTCAGAGATTCCAATTCCAAATTGGTACAGGTTTCTAATAAATTTGTGGCACAATTAAACAATTGTGTAGGAGATACATTCATGCAAAAAAAATGGTTAGCGGTTGCTTTAGTTTCCGCCTTGGTTTGCTCTGCTGCGACAGCAGTGCAGGCAGAAGTAAAGATCGGTGTTGTCAGCACCGAGGTTATTCTTCGCGATTCTGCAGCTGCTCAGGCCGCAAGTAAAAAACTTGAACAGGAATTCTCTAAGCGCGATAAAGAGCTCAATGCTGCCGGTCAGCGTTTGAAAAATGACGTCGAGCGCTTCGAAAAGAACGCCGGCACAATGACGGAACAGGAAAGAATTCGCAAGCAGCGTGATTTGGCTGAAAGAGACCGCGATTTCCAGCGCCGTCAGCGCGAACTCCGCGAAGACTTCAATCAGCGCAGAAATGAGGAGCTTCAGAAGCTTCTCCGTCAGGCAAACACGGTCATCAAGAACATCGCTCAGCGCGAAAAATATGACCTCATTCTTCAGGAAGCCATCTACGTCAACCCGAAGATTGACATCACTGACCAGGTTCTTAAGGAACTCAAGTAATTTTTATCGGGCACAAGCAGACAGATGTCTGCTTGTTGCTTAATTGCCATTTAGTGCAATACGTGCGGCATGACCTGACTCGGGTTTCGGCGATTTCAAACTTGCTCTCCCTCTCAGATCAGCCGCATAAATTTTTTAATTAGGGCGATTCAAATGATTCAACAAACAGCGCCGATGACTCTTCTTGAGTTAGTAGACCGAATTAAAGAAAAAAGCAACGATACTTTATTGAGCACAATCAGTGCCAACGGAGGCAAGGCTGAAATTAAGTCTATTGCTCCGCTGGAGACCGCCGGGCACGGCGACGTTGCTTTTTTAGCCAACAGCAAATATCGCGATGCGGCTGCCGCCTGCAAAGCGACAGCTTTGGTTTTGACAGAAGAAGACAAACAGGCGATTTGGGGAGAAAAAGAGCCCGAACGTATCGTCGTCATTACCCGCAATCCGTACGCTTGGTTTGCATATGCCCTGCAAATCATCTTCCCGCAGGAGCAGCCGGAGCCGGGGGTTGATACCAGAGCCGTAGTCGAAGACGGTGCCGTTATTGATTCGACCGCAACCGTTGAAGCCGGCGTTGTAATTCGCAAAGGTGCGCAGGTCGGGCCTTACTGCTTTGTCGGAGCCAACAGCGTTATCGGCGAAGGCGTTGTTCTCGGCGAACACACTCGTATTTATCCGAACGTTACCATCTATTATGGCTGCCGTATCGGCAGACGCAATATCATTCACTCCGGTGCCGTGATTGGCGCCGACGGTTTCGGATTTGCGCCTTTGGACAGACAATACGTGAAGATTCCGCAGATCGGTGCGGTTGAAACTGGCGACGATGTCGAAGTCGGCGCCAATACATGTATCGACCGCGGTGCGTTGCAGAATACCACCATCGGACAAGGCACCAAGATTGATGACTTAGTTATGATCGGTCACAACTGCCAAGTTGGTAAGAATGTTGTCCTATCCGGAAGAACCGGTTTGGCCGGCAGCACGATTATCGGCGACAACGTTCAGGCCGGCGGCGGTTCCGGTTTTGCCGGACACCTCAAGGTCGTTGCAGGTTCGATCATCGGCGGTGGGGCAGGCGTTCCGAGTTCGATCGAGAAACCTGACTACTATGCCGGTTACATGCCCGCAATGCCTCATAGAGAGTTCTATAACATTCTGTCCGTAATTAAACGTTTGCCTGAGATGCGCAGACAGCTGAAGCATCTGGCTGAAAAAGTTGATTCCCTTAAGAAAGAGTAAAAATGCAAGACATTAATGACATCATGAGGCTCCTGCCTCACCGCTATCCGTTTCTTTTAGTTGACCGAGTTTTGGAAACGAACGGTGTTGATAAGCTGATTGCGATCAAAAACGTCACTGTCAACGAACCTCAGTTCACCGGCCACTTCCCCGGCGTTCCCGTCATGCCCGGCGTTCTGATCATCGAAGCGATGGCTCAGGCCTGTGCGATGCTTGCTTTTGCAAGAATGGGCGGCGAAAGAGATCCTGAGAAACTTTTCTATTTTGCTTCTATTGACAACGCTCGCTTCAAACGTGTCGTGATCCCGGGTGATCAGCTTCGTTTTGAATGCACATTCCTCCGTGAAAAACTCGGCATGATCAAAATGCACTGCGATGCAACGGTTGACGGTCAGCTGGCTGCATGTGCCGACATGATGTGCTCTTATCGTTCACCCAAATAAAGGAAAAAATATGGCTCAGATCCATCCCTCATCCTTAGTAGATCCTCAAGCCAAACTTGCGGAGAACGTTGTCGTCGGTCCGTTCTGCACGATCGGTCCCCACGTTGAAGTCGGTGAAGGAACCACTTTGCAGAGCCATATTGTTCTTACCGGTCATACGAAGATCGGTAAGAACAACAAGATTTATGCCTTTGCAGCGATCGGTATCGATCCTCAGGATAAAAAATACCGCGGTGAAGAAACTCAGCTAATCATCGGTGACAACAACGTTATTCGCGAACACTGCACACTCTCTGTCGGGACCGTGCAGGACAAAGGAATAACCATTATTGGAAACGGCAATCTGTTGATGGCCAACGTTCATGTTGCACATGACTGCGTCATCGGAAACGACACCATCATTGCCAACAATGTCGGCTTTGCCGGGCACGTTCATGTTGCCGACGACGTGATCGTCGGCGGCCAGTCCGGCATCCACCAGTTTGTCAAGATCGGAAAGGGCGCGATGCTGAGCGGCGGAAGCATGGTTCGTCAGGACTGCATTCCCTACGGCATGTATCAAGGTTATCCTGCCTCTCCTTTCGGCATCAATCTTGAAGGCATGAAGCGTCACGGCTATTCAAGGGCTGCCATGCACGCGGCACGCGAAAGCTACAAACTGATCTTCCGTGAAGGCAAGACCGTTCCAGAGGCCGTGGAAGCCATCAAGGCTTACGCATCAGCATTAGAAGATGAACAGGCTAAGAAAGTCTGCGAACTGATGTGCGAATTCACAGAGCAGGCAACTCGAGGATTGGCTCGCTAATGGAGCAATTGACCAACAACAGCATTATCTGGGCAGCCGGAGAGAACAGCGGAGATTATTTAGCTTCGCGTGTTCTGCCGGCTGTTGCCGCGTCTCGTCCGAATCTTAAGATGGAAGGTATCGGCGGTGACCGAATGATTCAAGACGGCTTGGATCCTTGGTTTCATGCCAGCGAACTTTCCGTCCGGGGCTATTTGGAAGTGATCCGTCATTTGCCTCGAATTTTAAAAATTCGCCGAGAAATGATGCGCCGTACTGTCCAGCTTCGTCCTGCTGCCTACATCGGAGTTGATGCTCCTGACTTTAATCTGTCGATTGAAGAGAAGGTCAGAGCATCGGGGATTCCGGTTGTTCACATGGTGGCTCCGGCCGTTTGGGCTTGGCGTCCTCAGAGAATTCACCAAATCAAACGTGCGGTGGATCATCTGCTTTTGGTTTTCCCTTTTGAAGAGAAAATTTTTAAAGAAGCCGGCATTCCGAGCACGTACATCGGCCATCCTCTAGCCGAGATCATTCCGATGGTGCCAGATACGGAAGGTGCAAGACGCAAACTGAATATCGCTGCACAGGGGCCGGTCATTGCCATTCTTCCCGGCAGCCGTAAAGACGAGATTCGCTGGTGTGCGCCGGCATTTTTCGGCGCTGCGTCCTTACTGCTGAAGCAGGAACCGAGAACTCGATTCATAGTTCCGGCCGCCGATGAGCAAAGGAAAAAAGAGATTTTAGAAGTTCTCAATCGCTTTCCTGATGTCAAAGACAATACCGTTCTTTTGGACGGGAAGTCTCATTTGGCGATGGAAGCGGCTGACGCTATTTTGGTGGCGAGCGGCACAGCAACGCTTGAGGCGGCACTTTATAAAAAGCCCTTGGTCGTCGGATACGCTATGCCGACTCTTTCGGCAATGCTGATTCTTTCCAAAGGACAGACAAAGTGGATCAGCCTGCCCAATATCCTGGCGCAGAAGACTTTGGTTCCCGAGTGCGTTCAGATGTTCTGTTCGCCTGAGATCCTTTCGTCCCATTTGCTTCACGCCCTGGAGCCGAAGCGGCAGGAATATCTCAAAGAAGTATTTTCAGAAATGCATGAAACATTGCTGAGGCCGACTGCTCAGCTGGCAACAGAGGCAATCGATCAGGTTTTAAAACGCTGATGGCTGACTATTTATTCGACGGTGAGGAAACGATCGCCACACTTGTTTGCGGTGTGGACGAAGCGGGCCGCGGCCCTTTGGCCGGACCGGTTGTTGCTGCAGCCGTGATTTTGAACCCCGATCATCCGATAGAAGGGCTCAGAGACTCAAAAAAACTGACGGCTCACGCAAGAGAAGTTCTTGCAGAGCAGATTAAAACGCATGCGCTCGCTTGGGCGATCGCCGAAAGTTCGGTTGCGGACATTGACCGAATGAACATTCTTCAGGCGACGATGGCAGCGATGCGTAAAGCCGTTCTTCAGCTTGATCCAAAACCGGACTTAGTCTTGGTTGATGGGAACCGCCTGCCAGAGCTTCCTTTCCGTGCAGAGCCGATTGTCAAGGGCGACGACTTGATTCCGGAAATTTCCGCAGCCTCCATCTTGGCCAAGACCTATCGGGACGCCTTGATGAAAATCTTGGGAGGAATGTATCCGAAATACGGCTTTGAGCAGCATGCGGGATACGGTACGGCACACCATCTTAAAATGCTGGAGAAATGGGGTCCGTGTCCAGTGCACCGAATGACGTTCGGTCCTGTGGCCTTGATTGCTAAGAAGTTTGAACGGCGAGCCGATCGTAAAAAGCGAAAGGGACAGTAAATGGAATTCATGCGGATCACAAGCGCAGCTAATCCTTCGATTAAACTTGCGAAGAATTTGGCGCAGCACCCGAGGGCGGCGAGAAAAGAAGGTTTATCTCTCGCCGAAGGGATTCATTTGGCCCGAGAACTTCTTTCGCATCCTGAGCTTGTCCGCAAAGTATTTTTAAGAGATGGGGCCGAGAAGAATTTTGAAATATCGGAAATTCTGCAAAAGTACCTGTCGTTGAAGATTTCTGTAGTTCAGCTGCCGTCTCAAATTTATGCTTCGATTTCTCCGGTGGACACCAGTGCCGGGATAGTTTGTGAGATCCGCATCCCGGAAGAGGGAAAGATCAAAAAAAACGAGGATTGGATTTATCTTGACGGCGTCCAAGATCCGGGCAATGTCGGAACCATCCTTCGTTCCGCACTGGCTTCCGGTGTGACGAATATTGCGTTGTCACCGCAATGTGCCTACGTTTGGTCTCCCAAAGTGCTTCGTGCAGCCATGGGAGCTCATTTCTTCTGCAACATTATTTCTTCCGTCGAGCTTGCAGAGATCAAAGAAAAAACCGGAGCTGTATGTTTAGTGGCTGACGCGCGCGGCGGAAAAGATCTCTACGAGGAAAAATGGGGAAAGGGCCAAACTTTGTGGGTGTTCGGAAGCGAAGGTCTGGGTGTTTCTGAAAAAGCCTTGGAACTTTCCGATTTAACCCTGTTGATTCCTTTGGATTCCAGAGTTGAAAGCCTCAACGTTGCAACAGCGGCTTCCGTCTGCCTTTTTGAACAGCGCAGACGCCGTCTTTCAGGCATTGCGCACAAATAGGAAGCGGCCGAAGATTCGGCCGCATATCTAAATATCGATTCGGTCCGGCCTCACATACTCATGTGAGGATCAATATTGATTTTGAGTTCAAGCAGGATCGTCGCTGAAATTTCTTCAATGGACTTAGAAGTGGAAGACAGATATTTAATGCCTTCACGATCCATCATCCGCTGAGCCTCTTCAACTTCGTATTCGCAGTTCTCTATGGAAGCGTACTTAGAATTCGGGCGGCGTTCGCCTCGAATTTCAGAGAGACGCTTGGGAGAAATGGAAAGACCGAATATCTTGTCTTTGCAGTTTTCCAGTGCGGGCGGAAGTTCGCCGCGCTCGAAATCTTCTGGAATAAGCGGATAGTTAGCTGCTTTGATACCGTACTGCATGGCCAAGTACAGGCTGGTCGGAGTCTTACCGCTGCGGGACACACCTACCAGCACCACGTCTGCATCTTCCAAGCCTTTGTTGGTTTGTCCGTCGTCGTGTGCCAGCGTGTAGTTAATCGCATCAATACGGCGGTTGTATCTTTCCTGGTCACCGATTTCATGGCTCTTGCCGACGGAGTGGTCACTCGGAACACCGAGTTCACGCTCAAGCGGTCCGACGAAGGAGCGGAAAAGCTCGATGACGAAGGCGTTGCAGTATTCGTTAAATGTCGAAGCCAGAGATCCGGCGACGAGTGTAGAGAAGACAATCGGGCGCACGCCGTTCTCTTTGCCGACCTCATTGATTCTCAAGGCCGCGGCTTTGGCTTTTTCTTCCGTGTTGACGAAAGGCATGCGGTAGCGCAGGTATTTAAGGCCGTGAAACTGCGCTAAAACAGCATTTGCCAAAGTTTCTGCAGTAATAGCCGTCGCGTCGGATACAAAAAACACGGTACGCTGAGTCGATTTTTCAGGGGTTTCGTTTACGTTTGAATTCATAAAATTTAACGCTGTTAGATGAAGTTACGAACTTAACGCTAAAAGAACGGCTAAAATTTAGCAAATTTTTTCACTCAATTTCGAGGTAAACATGACACAAGGACGTTTCGTCATTCCATTCAGCCAACTTCGTATGACAGATGTTGACATCGTAGGCGGCAAGAATGCTTCTCTTGGCGAACTGCTTAGCCAGCTTACAGAAGCCGGCATCAGAGTACCTGACGGCTTTGCAACGACGGCTGAAGCTTTCAGAGTCTTTTTAAAAGAAGGCGGTCTTGATAAAAGAATTGAAGATCGTCTGAGCAAGTTAGACGTTGATGATGTTAAAGAGCTGGCAAAGGCAGGCGCTGAAATTCGTGAATGGATTGAAAAAGCTCCTTTCCCGGCTCAGCTCGAAAAAGAAATCAGAGAACACTATGAGTGGCTCAAGGGCGACCAGAAGGAAATTTCCGTTGCTGTTCGTTCCTCTGCAACTGCTGAAGACCTTCCGGACGCTTCCTTTGCCGGCCAGCAGGAAACTTACCTGAACGTCGTCGGTCTCGAACAGGTGTTCGCAAGAATGAAGGAAGTATTCGCTTCCCTCTACAACGACCGTGCAATCTCTTACCGCGTTCACAAAGGCTTCGACCACGCTGATGTGGCTTTGTCCGCCGGTGTTCAGAGAATGGTTCGCTCCGATAAGGGCGCTGCCGGTGTTATGTTTACGATGGATACCGAAAGCGGCTTTGATCAGGTCGTTTTCATTACAGCCAGCTATGGCCTCGGTGAAACCGTTGTTCAGGGCGCTGTGAACCCGGACGAATACTTTGTCCACAAACCCATCATGGAAATGGGCAAATTCCCGATCATCCGTAAAGTTCTCGGCAGCAAGAAGATCAAGATGATCTTCAACACAGACAAGTCCAACGGCCGCTCTGTGAAGGTGGTCGATGTTCCCGAATCCGAACGCCGCAAGTTTGCTTTGAACGACGACGAAATCATTCAGCTTGCCAAGTACGCCCGTATTATTGAAAAACACTACGGGCGTCCGATGGACATTGAATGGGGCAAAGACGGTATCGACGGAAAACTCTATATTCTTCAGGCTCGTCCCGAGACCGTGAAGAGCCGCCAGAAGAAGGCTGATGTTCAGCAGAAATTCGTTCTTCTCGGCAAAGGCGAAGTCCTGGTAACCGGCCGCGCTATCGGTCAGAAGATCGGCGCCGGCAAGGTTCGTATTGTTGCCGGTCCGGAACAGATGGACCTGGTTCAGGAAGGAGACGTCCTTGTTACGGACATGACCGATCCTAACTGGGAGCCGGTGATGAAGAAGGCCAGCGCCATCGTTACTAACCGCGGCGGCCGTACCTGCCACGCAGCTATTATTGCTCGTGAGCTCGGTATAGCTGCTGTTGTCGGCTGCGGCGACGCTACGGAAGTTCTCAAAGACGGCCAGGAAGTTACCGTCTCCTGCGCCGAAGGCGATACAGGCAATATTTACAACGGCCTGATCCCGTTCGAAATCAAAGAAGTGAAACAGGGCGAACTGCCTGAGATCCCCGTTAAGATCATGATGAACGTGGGCAATCCTCAGCTCGCATTCGACTTCCAGTCCATCCCGAACAATGGTGTCGGTCTGGCCCGCCTTGAATTCATTATTAATAACAACATCGGCATCCATCCGAAGGCCTGCTTAGCTTACCCGGATCTTCCCGAAGATCTGAGAAGAGCGGTTGAAGAGGCTTCTGCCGGTTACGAAAACCCGCGTGAATTCTTTAAGGAAAAGATCGCCGAAGGTGTTGCTACGATTGCTGCCGCTTTCTATCCGAAGAAAGTGATCGTTCGTATGTCCGACTTCAAGAGCAATGAATACCGCAAACTCTTAGGCGGCAAGCTCTACGAACCGGAAGAAGAAAACCCCATGCTCGGTTTCCGCGGTGCAAGCCGTTACGTTTCCGAAGACTTCAAAGAATGCTTTGCTATGGAATGCGAAGCTCTGAAGAAAGTCCGCGACGAAATGGGTCTGACCAATGTCGAAATCATGATCCCGTTTGTCAGAACCGTTAAGGAAGCCAAGGAAGTTAACGAACGTCTGAACGAACAAGGTCTCAAGCGCGGCGTGAACGGTCTTCGCCTCAATATGATGTGTGAAATCCCGAGCAACGCACTGCTTGCCGAGAAGTTCCTTGAACACTTCGACGGTTTCTCTATTGGCTCCAACGACTTGACCCAGCTGACACTCGGTCTGGACCGAGATTCCGGACTGGTTGCCAACTTCTTCGATGAACGCGACGAAGCCGTTAAGATCCTTCTGGCACGTGCTATCAAGGCCTGCCGTGAGAAAGGAGCTTATGTCGGTATCTGCGGTCAGGGTCCTTCCGACCATCCTGACTTAGCTCAGTGGCTGATGGAAGAAGGTATCGAATCCATCTCTCTGAACCCGGATACTGTCGTCAATACTTGGCGCAGACTGGCTAAAGACGTTAAGAAATAATTCTTAGGTTCTAAGCTTTACCAAACGGCCGTTTTCCTTTCGGATGCGGCCGTTTTCGCGTTCTTAACCTATAATTGACTCACGGTCAAAAGAGAGACCTCAAAGAAGGGAACGCATTATGGGATTGTCGTATTTTTGGTTTATTGCTGCTGCAGTGATCGGCGCGATGGATCTTTACTTCGGCAATTTTTTTCTATTGGTGATTTCAGCTGCCGCCTTTACGACAGCCCTTTTTTCCTTCTTCCTCAGTTCCGTTTATTTACAAGTCGCCATCTTCACCGTCATTTCTCTTTTAGTGATCAGTTATTTGATGCTTTTACAGCGTCACTTGAGAGAAGTCGACTTTTATTCCGAAATTCTCCGCCGGCACATTGGTAAGACCGTGACGGTTCACGAATGGAGGCACAATCGGTACGCGACCGTCCAATACAACGGGCGAGTTTGGGAAGCCGAGATTGCTTTTAATGCGGGCGGTAATCTTCGTGCAGGGAAATACAAAATATGGAAAATGCTTTCGAACCGGCTAGTTCTGATTCCGTAGAAGGAAAAATCCCGGAGGGCGTCAGGCTCCCAAATCTTGACGATCCTCTCGTCATTAAAGATTTATTGAGAGCTCATGCAATGGCGGTCTCTAAACGCCTTGCGGAAGCCGTTCATAAAAATGTTCGTCGAGAAGAAGTCGTTCAAGCCGACCAGAGAGCCGCTGCATTCTTGGCTACAACGCTCTTAGGCCAAAATCCGGCTTATGCAAAGGCGGCAGTAAATACGCCCGAAAGAATTGAAAAGCTGCTTCGTGCGGAATTCACAGAGGCTTTGAAAGGCTTCGGGATCAAAGAGGAAGAGGCCGCTGATCCGGCCGTCTTTATGCAGCTCGTGATGTTCTTATTCACGAACCAAGTTCACGAGCTCATTAATGAACTGCAGAAAAATCCGGATGAGATCGAAGCAAAAGGTTCGCAGGCTCTCGACGCTCTGCTCGAGTCTTGGGTGAAAAAATTAACCAAAGAGAAGTGCGATGCCTAAATGTATTAAACCGAGCTGCAACCGCGGCTGCTGCGGTCACGATCACAGCTCCAAGGCAGAACAGGCTCCTTCTATCGTAGACATTGAAGTCGTCCGAAAAATCCTCTCCCAGGCTGTCGTGAATATGTGCAAGCGCGCTATTGCTTGTGCGGAAGGCGAACTGACGAGAGATGAGCTTGCAGAGAAAGATATGAAGCTCATGGAGTGGCTTGGAGAGACTTTCTGCGGCAATAACAGTCATTTTGAACCGGGCCCTGAAGACTGGACCACCGAAGGTTTGGCAGAATACATCAAACAGGCGCTGCCTCAGATCGAGGAGAATCCGGAAGGCGAGGAGATGAGTTCTGATGAGGTCGTCGTCAAAGCCTGCGCGATTTTTGTAGAGGAAGCCTATAAGGCGATCCATGATGCTTTGAAAGCCGGATTCCCGCTGCTGGATGCCGATGAGTTACCGGCGCCGGTCGCTTCTTTTGTCGAATCCTGGACCCTTTTGTTCGTCGGTGCTCCGATGGGCAGCAATAACTAAAACTGAAAATAGGAAAAAATAATGAATAACTTTGAATACTCTAATCCCACACGCTTAGTTTTCGGCAAAGGAGAAGAAAGCCGTATCGGAGAGCTAATGCGTGCCCGTGTGCCGGCGATGAGTCCCGTGCTGGTGGTTTACGGCGGCGGTTCTGCCAAAGAGAGCGGCCTTTTGGAGCGCATCTCCGAGTCGTTAAAAGCTGCCGACCTTGTGCCGATTGAATTGGGCGGCGTGACACCGAACCCGCAGCTTTCTTTTGTTCAGAAGGGTATTCTTTTGGCCCGCGAGCACAGAGTCAAAGCTATTTTGGCCGTCGGCGGCGGAAGTGTTATTGATGCTTCCAAGGCGATTGCGATCGGCGTTCCTTACGTCGGTGATGTTTGGGATTTCTTCACAAAGAAAATTACGCCGACAGAAGCGCTTCCGGTTGCCGCTGTGCTCACGCTTCCTGCTGCAGGCAGCGAACAGAGTATCCGTATTGTGATTTCAAACGGAGACAGAAAGCTCGGCGCCGGCTCTCCTCTAGTTCGTCCGTTTGTAAGCGTCATCGATCCCGAACTTTTCTTTACGCTTCCGGAAAAGCAAATTAGAGCAGGTGCGATCGACATGATGAGTCACATCATGGAGCGCTACTTTACCCAGACCAAAAATACCGACTTTGTGGACAGTCAGGCTGAAAGCGCCATGAAGACGATCATGAAGAACGGTCTGAAGCTCAAAAAGAATCCTAAGGATTACGACGCTTGGTGCCAGATCGGTTTGGCCGGATCTTTTGCACACAACGGATATTACGGATTGGGACAGGTCGAAGACTGGGCCTCCCACGGGATGGAACATGAACTGAGCGCCTGGGATACGACGATTACGCACGGCGAAGGTCTGGCAGTTGTAGTTCCGGCTTGGATGAAGTACGTCTGGCATGCCAATCCGAAACGTTTTGTTCAGTTTGCCCGCAACGTTATGGGCGTAAAAGGCGAAGGTACTGACGAAGAGATTATTCGTAAAGGTATCAAAGCCTTTAGACGATTCCTGAAGAAGATGGGTGCCCCGAAGAATCTGAAGGAACTCGGCGCTGAGAAGGCCGATCCCAAAGAGCTCGCGAAAAAAGCGGTGGAAATTCCCGGAAAATTAGGAAATTTCCTCCCGCTTTATGAGAAGGACATCGTCAAGATTTACAAACTGATGCGTTAATTTTGATTTTTTGTGAGAGGCACTTCGGTGCCTTTCTCTTTTTCTGGCGCTGCCAGAACGGAGTGAGAGAAATGCTTCTCCCAGTTTTTGACATATTCTTCGGCGAGCGGCTTGGATTTCAAAATTAAGAGGTTTTCCCCGTTCTTGGTTTCGGCGACTTTGACGAAATTGAAGCTTCCGGTGAGGACGATATTGTCATCGACGATGATGATTTTGTCGTGCGCGGTTCGGTGAGCCGTGTCAAAGAAAGTCGGAACACCGGCTTTTAAGAGGTCTTCCGTTGTATT
>ENA-UONZ01000982-UONZ01000982.1-human-gut-metagenome-genome-assembly--contig:-C93old-NODE-982-length-37593-cov-13.298711_pt1 | contig 37593 bp, 24 predicted proteins | sample MGYA00242468_ERZ724015 | MGnify/ENA metagenome assembly ERZ724015
AAACACTATTTTAAAATGTGCGACATTTCCATTCCTTACACCTGCCAGGAAACCACCGACAACTTTTTATTTACCTGCTTAACGTAGCCATTCTTTCACTGCTTCTATGTCTACTTTCAGTGCAAGGGCAATTTGCTCAATCGGCATATGAAGTTCTGTAAGAGTAATAGCGGCATCTTTTTTTGCAGTATTGATACCATCGTTAAAACCATTATTAAATCCATTATTAAATCCATCAGCTACACCGGCCTCATATTCTGCTTTTCTGAGTTTGCGTTCTTCCTCTTCTTTATCGTATTCGAATATACTCATAGAGATCACCTCCGATTTATTTGCACGAAGAAATTCAGAAAGAATGTTATTACGGATACATTCATCGACTGCCAGTTTAACTGCTTCGTTCAATTCTAATTCCCTCGCATATTTACGGACACAATTTACGTACTTTGCATATTCTTTTAAAGTCTGGCAGTGTTCCATCAGTTCTTCATTATGACCTTCATTGATGTTTATTGTCAACACTTCCAGTTCCAGTTTCGGATTGCCTGGCAGATTTTCGAAAGCCTCCGATAAATGGTTCACCCAGCTGTCTTTTCTCTTTTCTGTGCCATTGTAGAATACGATAAACTGTGGTGCAGGTATTTTCTGTAATATGGAAGAATAAAGAGATTTCTTATCTACCAGTTTCTGATATTCACTGGAAATATAGAATAAATCACGCAAAGGCATATTTGGATTGTAAGTTGATTGGTGTTCATACAGAAATAAATCTGTGTCAATGATAAAAGCAAGATCATTTTTCATTCCCATATAAATGGCATTTTCTAATGTAACAATTTCCAGCATTTCCGGGTTATCGTAATGAGCACCACTGATTGCGTTATAAAGAGATAATAAATTCTTCCGGTCAGAAAACAGCATACGAAATACCGTATCCTTGTAATTACGATTTGCAGTTGGTTGTTTTTTTTGAGCCATAGGTACTACCTCCCTGTGCAGGAGTGTACAAAAGTGCGACAGTCATACTGCATATGCTTTTTCACAGTTTGAAACTCCTGCTTTTTAATTTGATTTCTTTGATTGAAAAGCATGAATTTCTGAAATGTGAATTAGAAAATATAGATGGCAGGATGCCAAGAACGTTAAGAAATATGCTTTGAAAATATGTTAGCATATAACTCTCATTATTTCAATATATTTTTAAAGAATAATTAAAATTCACATAAATAATAAGAAACACATAGGAATTTCCAAAAAAATGAAAATCTGATACTATATAATGATGCCAGTGGCACATGTTTAGCACCGACCGAAGCGGAGCGTAGAAAAGATTGTGGGAGTGCAACGCACGGAACAATCATACGGAGTTGTATTTTGGAAAAGTAAAAAGATAAAGACAGGAAAAACGTATCTTTGTATTTTGGCAAAAAAAAACTTCCGTTTAAGCACCCCTGGCAGGTCAGGAGCTTTTGGCAATGTGCAAAATGAACAATTCCAGGAAAGGCACTTTTACGTGCCCTTCGGGGAATTTGTTCATTTGCACATTTACACAAACCTCCGCCTTATCCCTCGATCACTTTCTTAATTGCATCATAAAGTTCATCATAGGTCTCAAATGCCGGCAGCTGTGGATATTCTGCTTTGATTGCATCGGTACTTCTGAATAAGAAGCCTGCCTTACTTGCCTGGATCATGCCAAGGTCGTTATGGCTGTCGCCGCTTGCGATGGTGTCATAACCGATGGACTGCAGAGCTTTGACGGTTGTGTATTTGGATTTCTCACAACGCATTTTGAAATCAACGATTTCTCCGTTGTCAGCAACGACAAGAGAGTTGCAGAAAATAGTCGGATAACCCAGCTTTTTCATCAGCGGACCTGCGAACTGTGAGAAAGTATCGCTGATAATGATAACCTGTGTCAGTTCTCTTAATTTATCCAGAAATTCTTTTGCTCCCGGGAGCGGATCGATTTTGGCGATGGTTTCCTGGATTTCTTTCAGTCCCAGATTATGTTCTTTTAAAATATTAAGACGATATTTCATCAGTTTATCGTAGTCCGGTTCGTCTCTGGTGGTTTTCTTTAATTCCGGGATGCCTGTTTCTTCTGCAAAAGCAATCCAGATTTCCGGTACCAGTACACCTTCCAGGTCTAAGCATACGATTTCCATTTTGTCCTCCATTCTGATACAGTGATAACGCTGTATCGCTTCAAATATATTTTCCTGTCTATTATAGTCGAAAACAAAAAAAACTACCACTGTAAATTTTAAAAACAGACAATAATTTGTAAAAATTACCAATATAAGCGTTGATTTTTATATGTAAGTCAGATTATAATAAATATAAAAAACAAGGGAGGGCAACACGATGAAGAAAACAGCATTCTTACTGGTACTGGCACTTCTGCTGCAGATCCTGCTCCCGCCTTCTATGGCAGGAAATGTCTATGCGGCATCTACAGAAGAGGTTGCACAGACACAGGCGGCAGACGGCGATCAGCTGAAAAGTCTGTATGACACGTATTATTTGGGAGCTTACAAAAAAACAGGTGATTACGATCATCTGTGGGATGGATATGAGGTAAAACTGTATCTGAAAACATCCGATGATTCTCTGCAGGGCCAGGAGGCGGATGCATTTAAAGCAACGATTGGCGGGAAAGAATATGCGGTCGGCGAGGTAGCACAGGATTATACTTTATATGGCAAAGATGATTATGACTATTATGAAATTTCCGTTCCGATTTTGGATGATGTGAGCGGCACAAAAGAGGTTTCACTGACCTATCCGGGCAAATCCGGCAGCAAAACCGTTGGCGGTCTGAGTATCACACTGAAAAAGGAAGATTATTTTACAACAAAGGGTTCAAAAGAAGTCAAAGTTGAAAATACAAAAAATCCGATCTACACTTCCAGCATCACAGGAAATGCACAGGTGACTGCTTACTGGGTTTCTGCATTCTGCGGAAAAGAAGATCAGACGATCAAGAAATCTTATCTTGTTAATGCAGACGGAAAAGACAGCAAACAGTATGGTCTGAATACAAAAATTATGCAGATTTATCAGGATACAGATTCCGGAAGAGTGCAGGATGACCGTTATCCGGCAAAGAAAATGCCATTTGATGAAAACGGAGGCAGTGATGTTTACAACACGCAGTATACTTACGGAATCATGGCAGGTTTCCAGAACGGAGCGATCATTGAAGAGGCAATTCCGAACGGAACTTATAATATGGTTCTTGAGACAGAAAACGGTTATAAAACAATCATTAAAAATGCAGTGATCTCCACCGATCAGCCGATCATTCTTGGCATGATGGATTCGGAAGCTTCACAGGGAAATGCTTCCAATGAATCCAATTTATATGGTAATGACAAAGAAATCCATACAGACAAACATGGAAATTATGTGGCAGCTTATGTATATGGCTTAAATCTGAATGATGAAGTTGCAAAATATGTAAAACCGTACTTTGCAGAGAGAAGTTATGATTTTACCGATGGAAATGTAAGTTATAATGATACGATCGTTGGAACTTACAGCAAAGAAAATGGTTATGAAGTAGCCAATGACGGTATTTTTTATGTGATCAATACAAAATCTGGCGAAAAGAGATTTCTCTGTTCCCTTGATCTGTCTGAGTACGAAGCAAAATATGGTACGGGATCTGTTGTCATCGCAAATGAAAACCTGGCAAAAGGTCTCAATATCAGCTTCCAGAGACCGGTTTTATATGCACGCCAGCTGGATGCTTTCTCTCAGACAAACTGTGTCTATATTGCAGATGATATTGCAAATGCCGGCGATACGGTAAGCGTGACTGTCAAAGCGGATGATAATGGGAATCGTAAGGAACTGAACTGCAAAGTGCAGGAGGATGCTTCCGGCGTGAAAAAGCAGAAGTATTTTGAGGTTACAAGAGCAGATATAGAAAGTCTTGGAAGTGAAAACGGATATTTTTCCATTACAGAAATTTCGGTCAATGGCAAAACTTATGAGGCTCCTGGAACAAAGAATCTAAATGGTCTGTTTCCGGTTTATGTGGACATGGAGTATCAGCCGGGAAATCAGACAGGCAGCACTTCCAACGGTGTATTTTATGTTGGAAACTACACGAAAGATCAGGATGTTGTTCTGGAGTTCCATCATAAAAATGAGATCCGGACGGTATTAGAGATCTCAATCCCGAAAGGAACCCAGAAGTATCTGCTAACAGCAGAAGATATGAAGTCTCTGACAGAAGGAGAAGAATACAGCTATTGTATCCGTCAGGCGGGGGATCGCCATGCAGTCCTGCTTCGAAGTAAGCAGAGAGTCGAAGAAGGTTTTGAAGCGGCAGGTATTTCTATGACGGGATATCCGGCGACACCATCAACGACTGTAACGATGGAATATGGTGACAGCACTGCGAAATTGTTCTATTGTGTGATGACAGAGCAGAATTTCCAGAGTAAATATGATTATCAGACAGAACTGGTACCGGATAATCAGTGGATCGCCTATGCAGGTGCCTTTACGCCGTTCGTAGGAATGACAAAATCCGGTACGATGATGATTCTGACAAAAGTAGTCAATGCAGCCGGAACAAAAGCAAAATATGCATATTATGATGTGGAAGTTCGGGCAGGTGCAGGAAATGATCATAAAGACGATAACGGAGATAAGGGAAACAGCAACGGCACAAATGGCGGAAACCAGGGCAACAACGGGAACCAGAATACAAACAATGGAAACCAGAACACAAACAATGGAAACCAGAACACGGACGGAACTCTTGCAGTCGGTACGGTAAAAGAAGTAAAGGGACAGAAATATAAAGTACTGTCCGCATCTACGGTGGCATTTGTCGGAGTGATCAACGGCAAAACGAAAAAAGTCAATATTCCAAAGACGGTTCAGATCAATAAGAAAACTTACAAAGTTGTACAGATCGCAAAAAATGCCCTCAAAGGAAGCGATGTACAGACGGTTGTGATCGGAGCGAACGTTACCGCAATCCAGGATCAGGCATTTGCCGGATGCAAGAAATTGAAAAAGGTAACCGTCGGAGCGAATGTGAAAAGCATCGGAAAAGCAGCGTTTAAGGACTGCAAAAACCTGAAAAACATTACCGTAAAAAGCACGAAACTGAAGACCGTCAAAGCAAAGGCACTCAAGGGTATTAACAAAAAAGCGACGATCAAGGTTCCGGCAAAGAGACTCAAAAATTACCAGAAACTGTTCCGCAAAAAAGGACAGAGCAGTTCGGTAAAAATTAAAAAATAATAACAGGATCGTAACGGTTTTGCACAGGGCGAAGCCGTTACGGAGGATTTTATATGGCACAGCAAAATTCAAAGAAAAAGACAAAAAATCAAATACAATGGAAGAGCAGTCCATATAAAAGAACGAAAGAAGAGGCAGCTGTTTTTACAGTGCTTCTTCTTTCTGCATTTTTGTATGGAGGATTTTATGAATTTTCAGGAGCGATGCTTGCGGCAGTGCTTGGTATACTGCTTATCGTCTGCCGCGTAAAATATTCGTTTCAGATCAAAGGGAAAAAACAGCTGGCAGTGTTGCTGTCTGTGTTTTTATGGTTCGGTATTACCTGTTTTTATGCAATCGATCGGGCAATGGCTTTTGTGGGCGTGATCAAAATGCTGCCACTGCCTCTTGGCTATCTGTTTTTCATGCAGTTTTCGGATGAAACCAGACAGAAAGCAACAGGCTATATCGCACACATCGGCTGCTTTATGGTACTTGGTGGGATTTTGGCACTGCCATTTTCGGCTCTGAAAGAGCAGGTCTGGCAGGCCGGGCGTCTTGGCGGATTTTTCCAGTATTCTAATACCTGTGCACTCTATCTGCTGGCAGGATTGGTTGTGATCTGCAATCGATGGATCGAAAACAAAAGCAGAGAACAGGAATCGGGCATCAAAAGAGACAAAATGCAGATTCTGGAAGGAATTGTACTTTTGGCAGGATTGCTTCTGACTGGGAGCCGCGGCGTGATGCTTCTGTTTTTCGGATATCTGATCTGGTTTATCCGGCATCTGTCGTCACAAAAAGCAAAGAAATACGGGATTTTTTGCATTGTCGCTGTGTTTGCACTACTTGCAGTTGTTATGGTTGTGACAAACGGGGCAGGTGAGCAGAATATCGGCAGGATTTTCACAGTGTTCCGCTATTCCAGTACCTGGAAAGGACGTATTCTTTATGATCTGGATGCATTAAAAATAATCGCAAAGTATCCGTTTGGAATGGGTTACCATGGCTATGCTTATGTTCAAGGACGGATGCAGACCGGAGTTTATAAGACGCTCTTTGTGCATAACGACTGGTTACAGGCTGCGTTGGATCTGGGTATTCTTCCGGCTGTTCTGTTTGCGGCTGTGATGCTGCGTCAGCTCTTAAAAGGCAGTCAGAGCAGTATGCAGAAACAGATTTTGCTTCTTATCATGCTGCATATGCTGGTTGATTTTGATCTGCAGTTTACTGCGATCGGGCTTTTGGGACTTCTGTGTCTGGATTACGGTAAAGCAGAGGGTAGTTTAAAGAAAAAGACAAAAATCGAAGACTGTATTTTTCTGACCGTTATAAGTGTGGGCTGTATTTATTTCTGCATACCGTTCCTGCTCGATTATGTCGGAGAACATCAGAAGGCACTGAGTTTTTATGATGCTTATACGCCGGCACAGCTTGCGGTGATGGAAGGAAGTCGGAGTGCAGAGGAAGCAACTTCGGCGGCAGAGCAGATCCTCACGCACAATACACATCTGGCAGAAGTTTATCAATATCTGGCATATGGTGCTCTGGAAAAAGAAAATTATGAAGAAAGTTTTATCAATATGGAAAAAGCCATTTCCTGTGATATTTATGCGAAAGAATTATATGACGAGTACGAAGAAATCTTAAGTCAGGCAGAAAAAGTGCAGGGCAGTGATCAGAGCAGGCGGCGTGCCTGGATCCGGAATAAAAAGCAGGAAGTGTTAAAGAAGAGCAGCAGTCTCGCATATGAATTAAATGAGAGACCTCAGTTATAAATTCAAGTTGCCCTGGCTGTCAAAGAGGACTATAATATCTGATAAGAAAAGATACCATGGTCGGAAGAATTCCGGCTTCTGGTATCTGAGAAAGGATCAGGAGGCAGAATCATGCGTGCATATGAAAGATTATTGGAATATGTCAAAGTAAAAACACCGAGCAGCGAAGAAAATATGGAAACACCGAGCAGTTCCTGTCAGTTTGAACTGGCAGAGCGTCTGGTGGGAGAAATGAAGGAACTGGGCATCGAGGATGCAGCCGTTGACGGAAAATGCTATGTCTATGGAACAATTCCGGCAACGGAAGGTTATGAGAACAGTCCATCTCTTGGATTTATCGCACATATGGACACCGTTTCAGAATTTACGGAAAATCCGATCCATCCGGTTCTTCATGAAAATTACGACGGACAGAATCTTGTTTTTGATGAAGGCGGCAGAGTTTTAGATACCGTACTTTTTCCGCATCTGAAAAATCTGAAGGGACGTACGCTGATCACGTCAGACGGAACGACGATCCTCGGAGCAGATGACAAAGCCGGAATCGCAGAAATTATGACGATGGCAGAAAATATTCTGCGCAGCAATGTGCCGCATGGGAAGATCTGTCTTGCATTTACGCCGGACGAAGAGATTGGCAGAGGGGCAGATCATTTTGATGTAGAGGGATTTGCAGCAGATTTTGCCTATACCGTGGACGGCGGTGCGGAAGGCGAGATCGAATACGAAAATTTCAATGCCTGCGAAGCTGTTTTTAAGATTCAGGGGGTCAACGTGCATCCGGGCAGTGCCAAAGGCATCATGGTCAATGCAGGAGCTGTCGGATGTGAGATCCAGATGATGCTGCCGGTGGAAGAGACACCGGAACAGACCGAAGGGTACGAAGGATTTTATCATCTGATCAAAATCAGCGGAAGCTGCGAAAGGGCAGAACTTATCTATATTGTGCGTGACCACGATGCGGACAAGTTTGCACAGAAACAGCAGAAACTGAAAGAAATCGCAGATGCCATGAATCAGAAATACGGTGAGGGAACGGTTGATCTTCAGATCAAAGAACAATATCGAAACATGGCAGAGAAGATCCGCCCTTGTTATCATCTGATCGAGAATGCAAAAAAAGCCTGTGAGAACGTGGGTATTGTGCCGAAAATTCAGCCGATCCGCGGCGGTACGGATGGGGCAAGACTGAGTTTTATGGGACTGCCGTGCCCGAATCTCGGAACCGGCGGCTATGCATTCCATGGACCGTATGAACATATAACAGTTGAGGGAATGGATAAGAGCGTGGAAATCCTGATGGAACTTGTAAAAATATATGGAATTATTAAAAAAGAATAAATTTTTCTTGCAGAGGCTCTTCAGGTATGCTAGAATAAAAACACGTTGTGTCGAAGAAAGTCACAGCGTACTCTGGAGAGTCTCATAGAACGGGCGCCGAAGGTGTACGGCAGCAGATCTGCTGCTTATCTCTCAGGCAAAAGGACAGAGAAAAGTCTAAATATGTTCTACTCTTTGGAGGGCTGATTGTATGATCAGCTCTTTTGTTGTTTTCGGACAGCCCAAAGAATCGATCCGTGTCAGTATCAGACAACATGGAAAATAGTCACGGGGCAGATTTTGTGAGGGTGTTCTGGCAGCAGCCAATAAATAATCAAGATTGGAGAGAGAGTAATGTTCGAAGCAGTAAACAATTTTTTGCAGCACGTTGATGATCTGGTATGGGGTGTCCCACTGATCGTAGCAATTCTTTTGACTGGTATTTATCTTACCATTCGTCTGAAAGGTATCCAAATCACAAAACTTCCAAAAGCACTCAAGTACATGTTTGAAAATGAAGAGAGCGGTCACGGAGAAGTTACAAGTTTCGGAGCGTTATGTACTGCGCTTTCCGCAACCATCGGTACCGGAAATATCGTTGGTGTGGCAACCGCGATCGTAGCCGGAGGACCGGGAGCGTTATTCTGGATGGAAATTGCAGCCCTGTTTGGTATGGCAACGAAATATTCCGAAGGTCTTCTCGCTATCAAATACCGTACAACGGACAAACATGGTCATATCCTTGGCGGCCCGTTTTACTATATCGAAAATGGTATGGGTAAAAAATGGACCTGGCTGGCAAAGATTTTTGCATTTTTCGGAATGGGTGTAGGTCTGTTTGGTATCGGAACCTTTACACAGGTAAATGGTATCACAAGTGCCGTAGGTAACTTCTTTGATCCGAACGCACAGAATGTGATCCATCTGCTGGGAAGAGATTATACGCTTGCCGTTGTGATCTCAGGACTGATCCTGACTGTCTGTGTCGGTCTGGTTGTTATCGGAGGATTGAAACGTATTGCAAAAGTATCTGAGATCATTGTGCCGTTCATGGCAGTTATATACATTGCGATTTCTCTGCTGCTTCTGATCTTAAACGCTAATAAAATCCCGGCAGCGATCGTAGAGATTGTATCCAGTGCCTTTGGTCTGCGTGCAGCAGCCGGCGGAGCACTTGGAGCGATCATTGTGGCAATGCAGAAAGGTATCGCAAGAGGTATCTTCTCAAACGAAGCAGGACTTGGTAGTGCCCCGATCGCAGCGGCAGCCGCTCAGACAAAAGAGCCGGCACGTCAGGGACTGGTTACCATGACCGGTACCTTTATCGATACGATCGTTGTATGTACCATGACCGGACTTTCTATTGTGCTCACCGGTTCCTGGAATATCGGACTGGAAGGTGTGGCAGTTACCACCAACGCATTCCAGCAGGGACTTCCGTTTGCACCGCAGATCAGTGCATTTCTGCTGATGCTGTGTCTGGTATTCTTTGCATTTACTACCATCCTCGGATGGGACTACTACAGTGAGAGATGTCTGGCATATCTTTCCGGCAGTAACAAAACAGCCCTGAAGATCTTCCGCTGGCTGTACATAGCAGCAGTCTTTATCGGACCGTACTTCACAGTATCTGCAGTATGGGTGATCGCCGATATCTTTAACGCACTGATGGCGATCCCGAACCTGATCGCACTGCTCTCCCTGAGCGGAGTGGTTGTGGCAGAGACGCAGAGCTATCTGAAACGAATGAATCTGACAAGAGTGAAATAACAAAAACAGTATCTTAAAAATGCAGCAAATAAACCGCTGTGGTCATCAGAAAGAAGTTTCTGGTGGCTGCAGCGGTTTTGCTTTGAACTGCCAATTAGAAAGAGAAGCAGCCAAAGAAATTTCATAATTTTTTATATTGAAAAACAGATGTTTTCACCATAAAATAAGAATAAAAAAGAACGATGAAGTTACAGTAAATTTTAGATGAAAAAACAGCTATACAATAAAGGGAAAGTTTATACGACAACTTCCAGTATCACTGAGAATTCGAATGTTGAATATTTTTTAAAGAAAAATGCAATAGAGTTTACAGAAGCCGTTTCTTTGTCTCGAAGAAAGGAACAGCACATTGCCAAAAGCTCCTAGCCTGCCAGAGGTCGCTTAAGCGGAACGATCCTTCATGCCACAAATATTTGCCGAAAAAACCTTTCGAACAGAAAAGGCGGAACAATCGGAAGTTGTGGAGGAGAAAAAAGTAAAAGAAAACAACAAAGCTATCAGACTATATTTACTTCTATTATTTACTGTATGCTATGGACTTGGTATCATTGAATTATTAACAAATACAGGAAAAGCATATGAATTTTTGAGAATAGGATTTACCTTTTTTTCAGTTTTAAGTGAATTAATTACAAAGCGGGTTACAAATGTGAAAAGTCATTATTTTGTATCCTTAAGAGTATGGAAAAATAAGAAAGCTTGGTTGTTATCAGCAATTATTCCGGGAATCCTTATTGTTTTAGGAAGCTTGGCATATTTTTTTGTGTTCAAATATGAGTACAGTGGAATATTTGCGTATGGTCAATTACTGGGAAATGGAAATACTATAACAATCAATAATGTCTTTGTTTTTTCATTCGTGTGCATTTTTGTGGCAGCTTTCTTGATTCCAATTCAACTCTTGGAACTTGGTGAAGAAATTGGATGGCGGGGATATTTACTTGATTTGCAGATTGAAAAATGCGGAGAAAGAAGTGCAGTTCTTATAAATGGTTTTGAGTGGGGACTTGCACATCTTCCGTTAATATATTTTGGTTTTAACTACAGTCTATGACGTATCATTTTTAATCGGGGTTGTTAGGACCAAATCCGACAGGGCTCATTGGCATGAGTTTTTTTATTATAGTTGCATTGGTTCTGCTGGCAAAAATGAATGTAAAATGCTGCAATATAGATTAAAATTATTTATTGGACAACAGAAATGTTTATATATTTGCTATAGATATCTACTTGTACAGCTGTAAAAATTAAGAAGAAAGTTATAAATATAAGGAATAAAACATTGAAGAAAAGTACAAAATACAGATGTAAAATATTGAAGAAAAGCATATTTTATAGTATAACATACTCATACAGGTGACTACGGAGGGAAATAATGTATTTTGAACGAAAAGCATACAAAAAACTGATGGAATGGAAGGCAGAATACGCAGATAAATATGCGGTTTTGCTTGAAGGAGCCAGACGAGTTGGAAAATCGACAATTGCAGAGTATTTTGCACAAAATGAATATAAGTCCTATATTTTGATTGACTTCTCAAAAACGACGGATACGATACGAGCCTGTTTTGAAGACATCGGAAATTTGAATATATTCTTTTTGAGATTGCAGGCAGAAACAGGAGTAACCTTATATGAGCATGAATCATTGATTATTTTTGATGAGGTACAACTTTTTCCTAAAGCAAGACAGGCTATAAAGCATTTTGTGTCAGATGGCAGATACCATTACCTGGAAACAGGCTCTTTGATATCAATAAAGAAAAATGTAAAGGATATTTTAATTCCTTCTGAGGAAATGAAAATACAGGTTTATCCAATGGATTATGAAGAATTCTGCAAGGCTACGGGCAATAATTATGAGCTTTTGCAGCAAATTTATCATATGAATTCGGCGATTGGACAGGCGACAAATCGGAAACTAATGAGAGATTTGAGAATTTATATGGCGGTGGGCGGAATGCCGCAGGCGGTGGAAGCGTATATAGAGGGAAAAAACTTTTCGCAAATTGATATGGTAAAAAGACAGATCATCTCTCTTTATGAAGAAGATTTCAAAAAGATTGATGTGTCAGGAAGAATATCGGCATTATATCATTCAATTCCGGCTCAGTTGTCAAAAGATTTGAGAAAATATAGAATTACAACGGCTATAGGAAAGAAAAATAATACCAGGGCAGATGAATTGTTATATGAGTTGATGGATTCAAAAACAGTTTTACCATGTTATAATTCAACAGATCCAAGGATCAGCTTGGCGGATACAAAGGATTTCAGCAGTTATAAATTATATTTGTCAGATACGGGATTATTTGTGACCTTGATGTTTATAGATCGGCCAGTAACGGAAAATGATGTATATGCAAAATTACTTTCTGATAAATTACCGGCAAATTTAGGCTATCTTTATGAAAACCTTATTGCTCAAATGATTGCGGCATCAGGAAGAGAACTTTATTATCACACCTGGGAGAAAGTTGGAAGTACACATTATTATGAGATTGATTTTCTGATTTCAGAAGGAAGCAAAATAAATGCTTTTGAGATAAAGTCATCAGGAACAGGAAAGCATGAGTCAATTAAAGAGTTTTACAGAAAGTTTTCAAAAAATGTGCATAACATATACTTGCTGTCACAGAAAGATGTTGGCAAAGAGGAAAATCTATTATTAAAACCGTTTTATCTGATGCCATTTTTAACTTAACGAATATGAATTTATCAGGAAAGTCTGCAAAATCACCTACATTACAACGACGGTTAGCAGAACTTGACTGGAAATAATTTGTCTCGTTTTTTTAGATATGCATTTCAAACCGTTTACCATGTCACGTTCATTTCGTGTTATGATGTGTTATCGGATTTACAGGAGAGTCACTGTTATGATCAGAGAATTACGAAAAGCAGATATAAATAAAGTTGCAGATATATGGTTGGATATAAATAGAAAGGCACATTATTTTATCCCGGCTCAATATTGGAAAGATAATTTTGAGTTAGTAAAGGAGCTACTGTTACAGGCAACGGTCTATGTCTATGAAGAGAATCAGGAAATACAAGGTTTTATAGGGCTAAACGACGAGTATATTGAAGGCATTTTTGTTTCTGATGAAATGCAGTCGCAGGGTATAGGCAAAATTCTGTTAAATTATGCAAAGAATACAAGGAACAAATTGTTTTTGGATGTATATCAGAAAAACACACCGGCAATATCTTTTTATCAAAGAGAAGGGTTTGAGATTCAGTATAGTGGTTTGGATGAAGTTACTGGGGAAAAAGACTATGTAATGGCATGGGAGCGGACATCCTCGTCTGTCAAATCTAAATAAAGTCTGTAAGTAATATTCAGAGTGAAGCATTTTGGGAGGAAATTATGAACATTACAGTATATCTTGGGGCAAATGAAGGCAATGATCCGGCTTTACATAAGGCAGTTACAGAACTTGGAGCTTGGATCGGGCAAAGCGGAAACACACTGGTTTATGGTGGTTCAAAAAGCGGATTGATGGGGGCATTAGCGGACAGTGTTCTGAATGCAGGCGGCAGAGCGATCGGCGTTGAACCGCAGTTTTTTGTTGAAAAAGAGCTGCAGCACGACGGACTGACACAGCTGATCGTGACGAAAGATATATCAGAACGCAAAAACAAAATGATCGAACTTGGCGATGCATTTATTGCATTCCCCGGTGGAACAGGTACTCTTGAGGAAATCACAGAAGTGATGTCAAAAGTATCGCTGAAGCAGCTGGATGCTCCCTGTATTCTCTATAACCTGAACGGCTACTATAACAGTTTAAAAGAATTATTAAATCATATGATTGAGAAGGGACTGTCCGATCAAGAACGACAGAAAGGTATTTTCTTTGCGGATGATCTTATGCAGATTCAGGAGTTGCTTTTTTGAGGTAGAAATATGGTATATACTTGTAAATATAAATCATCGATTGGCGACATTCTTTTAGCAACGGATGAAATCGGGCTTATCGGTTTATGGTTTGAAGGACAGAAATATTTTGCAAATACGCTTCCGGATGAGCATATTCCACAGGAAACGGAAATTCTTACAGAGACAATAAAATGGCTGGATATGTATTTTTCCGGTGAAGAACCGAACTTTACTCCGCCGCTTCATCCTTCCGGCTCGTCATTCAGACAGGCAGTGTGGCAGATTTTATTACAGATTCCCTATGGACAGACGATCACGTATGGAGAAATCGCACGTAAAATAGCTGAAACGAAAAACACTTCCCGCATGTCTGCTCAGGCAGTTGGCGGTGCCGTAGGACATAATGAAATCGCCATTATCATTCCATGTCATCGTGTGGTTGGCACAAATGGCAGCCTGACAGGATATGCCGGAGGAATCGACAAAAAAATTTCACTGCTTGAGCTGGAGCATACAGATATGAGCCGTTTCTTTGTCCCGAAGAAGGGAACACCACTTTAGAATGTGCAAATGAACGAATTCCCCGAAGGGCACGTAAAAGTGCCTTCTTGGGAATTGTTCATTTTGCACATTGCCAAAAGATCCTGGCCTGCCGGGGATCGCTTAAGCGGAACAATCCTTCATGCTACAAATATTTGCCGAAAAACTTTCGAACAGGAAAGGCAGAACAATCGGAATTTGAGGGGGGTGAAAGAATGGATTTCACAGATGAAAAAGATTATATTATGCGAATAATAAAAGAAATGGTAAGAGTATTATTCTCTCTAGTGTTTGGAAAAAAGTATGTTTCTGTTGAAATTGAAAAAGAAAACAAATATGAAGTATCTGGTAAAAAACTGCAAAGTTTTCTTGACATGATTGATTCAGGCCAGATTAACGAAGCAGAGAATATTCTTTTAAATAACATTGACTATACAAACAAGGATGAGGTCATGGCGGCAGCTCTTTTTTATCAACATCTTAGTGAAAAAGATAGTGAGTTTTTGGAGAACAATAATTACACAAAAGAAGAAGTGCTTTCTGGGTTCAAACAATTACTTGTGCAGTCAGGATATCAAGATTTGTTTTATATGCTTAAAGATGATGAATAATTTTATATAGAGAAATGATTTTTTGATGTGAAATGAAATTTAGAGATCAGGGATAAGAAAAATAGTAAAGAAGATCAACCTATGAAAGTAGGAGCAAGCGTTGTCTGTGCAAGGCGAGGCGGATGTTCTGCGACCTTTGATGAATTGAATAAATATTTTACTATCTCAAATATGCCGATTGCTTCCAGCCAGTATTGGAATTCAATCCATGGACGGGCACAGGGCGAGGCAGAGATGGACGAAGAAGGAAAACAGACCATGCGTGTACTTGCAAGAAATATGGTATTTCTGATGAAGAGTATCGCATTAGGAAAAGAGAAGTTTGGCTTGCCGGAAACCGAAGAAAGAGTAGCAACACACTTTATCCGATAGAGAAGAAGATTATTAAAATGACAGGTGTATAAAGTTTGCAAATAAAAGTTGGGGAGGAAAGCAAGATGGCGAAAGATCAGGATTTTGAAAAAGATTTTGTCAGACTGAAAAATGTTTCGAAGATCTACCGGATGGGTGAAGTCGAGATCCGTGCGGTTGACAAGATAGAATTTGCGATCGACAAAGGAGAATTTGTGGTCGTGGTAGGGCCAAGCGGTGCCGGAAAAACAACGGTTCTGAACATTCTTGGCGGAATGGATACGGTGACTTCAGGGGATGTGCTGGTCGATGGAGAGAATATTGCCAAATATTCCCAGAGGAAGCTGACAGGATATCGCAGGGATGACATTGGATTTGTTTTCCAGTTTTATAATCTGGTGCCGAACCTGACAGCGAAGGAAAATGTAGAGCTGGCACTTCAGATCTGCAAGGAGCCGCTTGATGCGGTGCAGGTATTAAAAGAGGTCGGACTGGGAAACCGTCTCGACAATTTCCCGGCACAGTTGTCCGGTGGTGAGCAGCAGAGAGTTTCCATTGCAAGGGCACTTGCAAAAAATCCAAAGCTTCTGCTCTGCGATGAGCCGACCGGAGCACTGGATTATCAGACCGGCAAAGCGATCCTCAAGCTTTTGCAGGATACCTGCCGGCAGAAAAAAATGACCGTGATCGTCATCACGCACAATTCGGCACTGACGCCGATGGCGGATCGTGTGATCAAGATCAAAAACGGAAAAGTATCGAAAATGTATCTGAACGAAAATCCAGAACCGATAGAAAACATAGAGTGGTGATAGAATGAAAAAACGTGCACTTCGAAAAGAATTTTTTATGGAGATTCGAAAAAGTCTTCCGAGATTTTTATCGATTTTGTTTATCGTGGCACTTGGAACGGCTTTTTATTCCGGTATTCAGTCGTCCTCACCGGATATGCGTTATTCGGGGGATGCTTATTTTGATGCAAAAGAACTCTCAGATATTCAGGTCACAGGCACAATGGGTGTGACGGGGGACGATGTGGAGGCACTGCAGAACTTAAAAGATATTGAAACGGCGGAAGGTGTCTGTCTGAAAGATGTGCTGACAGGGGAAGAAGGACAGCGGAAAGTGCTGCGTATCTTATCAATTCCGGAAAAAAGCAATCTGGTGACGGTAGAAGAAGGCGAGTACCCGACAAAAGAGGACGAATGTCTGATGGATGTTCAGTATGCAGAGCACAACGGCTATCAGATCGGCGATACCTTCCGGATCAGCGAAGAGCTGGAAAAAGATGAGGATGCCACTTTAAAATCGGACACCTTCACGATCACGGGACTTTGCAGCAGCCCGCTCTATATTTCGTTCAGCCGCGGCAGCACCAATGTCGGTAACGGTGAGATTGCAGGATTTGTCTATGTGCCGCAGGAAACATTTACGACCGATTACTATATGCAGATTTATCTGAAGGTGAAAGGTGCAAAAGAGCTGACAGCCTACACGGATGCCTATGATACAACAGTTGCACAGGCAAAAGAACAGGTCGAAAGCATAGAAAAAGAGCGTTGTACCAGGCGTCAGGAAGAAATAAAAGACGAAGCTCAGGAAAAAGTGAGCGATGCCAGAAAAGAGCTGGCGGACAAAAAGGCTGAGGCGGATCAGAAGCTTGCCGATGCGAAAAAAGAGATCGATGATGCAAAGAAGAAACTGAAGGACGGCAAAACAGAGCTTGCCGATAAAGAGAAAGAATTAAACGACGGCAAAAAAGAGCTGGCAGAGAAAGAGTGGGAACTTGCCGATGCACAGCAGCAGATCACAGACGGACGCACACAGCTTCAGAGTGCGGAAAATCAGCTGGCGGAAAAAGAGAGTGAATTTCAGAAGCAGAAGGCATCTGCAGAAGAACAGATTTCCACAGGAGAAAAAGAGCTTGCAAATGGTTTGAAGAGCTTACAGAAAAATCAGAAAACGTTTGCACAGCAGAAAGCAGCTTTTGAACAGCAGAAGCAGACGTATCTGGACGGTGTGGCTCAGTATGAGGAAAATCTTGCCCAGTACGAAAACAGTAAAAAACAGGGCGTTCCGGAAGCAATGCTGACGCAGGCAAAGGCAGAGCTTGATGCAACAAAAACGCAGCTTGATGCAGCCGGGGCACAGATCACAGCCGGGGAAAAGCAGTTAAATGATGCACAGAATCAACTTGATGCGGCACAGAAAAAACTGGATGAAAATCAGGCGAAGATTGATCAGTCAAAACAACAGTTAAAAGACGGTGAGGCACAGTTAAGTGCAGCGAGAAGCCAGTTAAATGAAAAGAAAGTGCAGTTAAACGCCTCACAGGCACAGCTTGACGATGGGAAACGGCAGATTGAAGATGCAAAGCAGAAATTAGAAGACGGACAAAAACAGATCGAAGATGCGAAAGCGACGATCGCAAAAAATGAGAAAAAGCTTGCAAAAGGCGAACGTAAATACAAAAAGAAAAAGGCAAAAGCAGAGAAAAAGATTGCAAAAGCGGAAAAGAAGATTGATGACGCACAAAAAGAAGTGGATGATATCAAAGAACCGGAATGGACGGTCGAAGACCGCAGTGATCTGCTGGAGTACACCAATTACGGAGATAATGCCGAACGAATGAAGAGCATTGGGGAAGTGTTCCCTGTTCTTTTCTTCCTGGTGGCAGCCCTGATCAGCCTGACCACGATGACGCGAATGGTCGAAGAAGAGCGTACCCAGATCGGAACGATGAAAGCACTCGGCTACAGCAAAGTGGACATTGCGGCAAAATATCTGCTGTATGCACTGTTTGCGACGGTCGGCGGCAGTGTCCTTGGCATTCTGGCAGGGGAGAAAATATTACCGTATATTATTATCCGGTCTTATGGTATCATGTATTTACATATGAATATGATATGTATTCCATATAATATGAAATTTGCTCTTATCGCAGCCGGAGCGGCGATTTTCTGTACGATGATCGCAACGCTGGAAGCATGCATACGTGAGCTTCATGCATGGCCGGCCGTTCTGATGCGTCCGCCTGCACCAAAACAGGGCAGACGTGTCTGGATCGAGAAAATTCCGTTTTTGTGGAAACATTTAAGTTTTACCTGGAAATCAACCGTACGCAATCTGTTCCGTTATAAGAAACGATTCTTCATGACAATTATCGGAATCGGCGGCTGTATGGGACTTCTGCTGGTTGGATTCGGACTGCGTGATTCCATTATGGATGTGGCAATTCTGCAGTATCAAGATATTCAGGTTTACGATGGCATGATTGTTCTGGATGCAGATGCAGATCAGAGCGGGCAGGACGAACTGAAACAGGAGCTTGCCGATGACGGAAGCGTGGAAGCGTTTGCAGAAGTATCCATGAAAAAGGTGGAGTTTGCGTCCACTGACAAAAAACTGGATGTCTATCTGATGGTCGTGCCGGATGATGTGTCGATTGATGAGTTTGTGAAATTCCGCAGCAGAACAACAAAAGAAGCCTATGAGCTTGATGATCAGGGTATGATCCTCACCGAAAAAGCAGGAAAACTGCTTGGCGTTTCGGCAGGAGATTCTGTGGAGATGACAGGAGAACACAGCGGTGTAAAGATTCCAATCAACAGAATATGTGAAAACTATATGTCACATTTTGCATATATGACTGAGAATATGTATCAGAAACTTTACGGAGAAAAACCACAGTACAACAGTATTCTCTACCGTGTGACAGACCGGGATGAGAGCATCGCAGAAAAAGCAGGCGAACGTGCCATGAAATGTGATGCGGCACTGAGTGTCACTTATACGGGCAACACAAAAGAACAGCTTGATAATATGCTGACTGCACTGGATTCCGTGATCGGTGTGCTGATCCTTTCTGCGGGTATGCTGGCATTTGTGGTATTGTACAACCTCAATAACATCAATATCAATGAACGAAAGCGAGAGCTTGCGACCATCAAAGTGCTTGGATTTTATGACAAAGAAGTATCAGCTTACGTTTACCGGGAAAATATTCTGCTGACGATCCTTGGAAGTATTTTCGGAATATTCCTCGGTATACTGCTGCACCGCTTTATCATTGTGACCGTGGAAGTGGATGTCTGTATGTTCGGACGGAACATCAGCGTGTTCAGTTATGTGATATCCGCCCTGATCACCTATGGATTTTCCATTCTGGTAAACGGTGTGATGTATTTCAAACTGAAAAAGATCGATATGGTAGAGTCACTGAAAAGTGTAGAGTAAAAGATAAAAACAAAAAAGAAGGAGAACAGAAGGATGTATTTGCCGGAGGCATTTCAGAAAAAAATGAAAGCAATTTTGGGTGAGGAGTATGATGATTTTCTGGCTGGATTTGAAAAACCGCGTCATTATGGCCTGCGGGTGAATACAGCAAAGATCACCGTAGAAGAATTTAAAGAACTGGTGCCTTTTCATCTGACACAGATTCCGTGGGTGGAAAATGGATTTTATTATGAAGAGGAAGATGCACCGACCAGACACCCGTACTATTATGCAGGGCTTTATTATATTCAGGAGCCGAGTGCGATGACGACTGCCTCAAGACTCCCGGTAGGTCCGGGGGAGCGTGTACTGGATCTCTGTGCGGCTCCGGGCGGCAAAGCCACGGAACTGGGGGCAAAACTGTTTGGGGAAGGACTTCTGGTGGCAAATGACATCAGTGCTTCGAGGGTGAAAGCACTTCTGAAAAACATTGAAGTGATGGGGATTCCGAATTCCTTTCTTTTAAATGAAGTGCCGGCAAAGATCGCCGAACAGTTTCCGGCGTATTTTGACAAAATCCTGGTGGATGCCCCGTGTTCCGGGGAAGGCATGTTCCGCAAAAATCCGGAGGCGGCACGCGTCTGGAGTGAAGAAAAACCGCCGGAATGTGCCAAAATGCAGAGAGAGATCGTAAAACAGGCGATCTCCATGCTGAAACAGGGCGGCATGATGATCTATTCGACCTGTACCTTTTCACCGGAAGAGAATGAGCAGATCATCGCATGGGTGCTGCGTGAATTTCCTGAAATGCAGCTGATCCCGATGAAAGGATACGAGGGATTTTCCGAGGGAAGACCGGATCTTGCAGACGGCAATCCGGAACTGAAAAAATGTGTACGTATCTGGCCGCATCATATGGACGGCGAAGGACATTTTGTGGCTCTGATGCAGAAGAGCCGGACACCGGAAATGGATGATGTTTCACCAGAAAAATCATCCGCATATATTTCGGAAGCAGACGAAGAGCCATCGGATCATGATGATGTAAAAAAGAAAAAGAAAAAAGCAAAAAAAGGACGAAAAGATCAGAAGGAAAGAAATGAGGCGGCAGGATGCACCAGACAGGAACGGGTCATTCTGGAGAGCTTTTTTGCCGATGTAAAGGCAGAAGTTGACTGGAAACGCATCGAGGTGCGAAAAGGGTTTGCCTATTACCTCCCGGAAGGTGTGGAAGGTAAAAAAAATCTGGTCTTTGTGCGAAACGGACTCTATCTTGGGGAGATACGAAAAGACCGCTTCGAGCCGTCACAGGCATTTGCGATGGTATTACAGAAAAAAGAATTTGCCTCCAGTATTGATTTTCCGGCAAAGGATGAGCGAGTGATCCGTTATCTGAAGGGGGAAACGGTGGATGTCTCGGATCTGGAGTGTGGAAAAGAGAAAGGCTGGCAGCTGGTCTGTGTGGATGGTTACCCGCTCGGCTGGGGAAAACTGGTGAATGGGACGTTGAAAAATAAATATCTTTCAGGTTGGAGAATGAAAGTGAATGGATAGCTAAAAGGAGAGGTGAAAGAAAGTGAACTACAGGGTTGTATTGGCAGATGATGAACCGGAGGTTTTGCGAAGCATACAGAGAACGCTGGACTGGGAAAAGTACGGATTCTCGGTAGTCGGAGCATTCTTAAATGGACTGGATGTACTGGAATTTTTGGAAAATCACGATGTAGATATCGTGTTTACCGATATCCGGATGCCTTTTATGGACGGAATCGAACTGATGCATAAGATCAAAGAAAAATATCCATACATAAAGCTGGTGATCATTTCCGGGTATGATGATTTCCAGTATGCAAAAGAAGCACTGATCCATGGCGTTTTGGATTATATTCTAAAGCCGATCAATGCTAGGGAAATGTCAGAAGTTCTTCAGAAAGTCAAAGACAAAATGGATACCGAGCTGGAAGAAAAGCAGAGCATCCAGAAGCTTCGAAACCTGTATCTGGAAAATCAGCCGATCATAAGGGAAAATTTCCTGAACCGGCTGGTAGTTGGAAATATCAAGGCAAAAGCACTTCAGGAAGAAAAAAAGACAGGGCTGATCCGCATGGGAGAATATAAATACTGGGCAACGGCACTGGCACAGATTTATCAGATCGAACAGAAAGACCATGGAGAAACCATGGACAGCCAGCTGGCATCCATCTACATCCGTAATCTGATCCGAAATTCCATATCGGATGATATTTATTATGAAGCTTTTTACAATCCGCTCGGGGAATGTATTTTGTTTGGTATGAATGAACCGGAAGAAATGGAAAAGATTCTTTTAAAGCTCAATGACATTGCAAAAGAGAGCAAACGTGTGATGAAGATCAAGGCAGCGATCGGTGTCGGAAAGATCAAAGATGAGCTGATCAAAGTGAAAGAATCTTTTGAAGAAGCCAAAGAAGCACTCTCCTACCGCAAAATGTCGCAGGACGGAGATGTCATTTATATGGAAGATATTGACAAATCCGAGCAGGTGATCCTGTTGTTTGATGAGAAAGCACAGGACAAGCTGTTCACGGCAGTAAAATTCGGAAAAGAAGAAGATATTCATGCCGTGATCAGAAAAATGAAAGAATATCTGATCAAAGCCGATATGAGCAGTAACAGTTATCAGGCGTACAGCATGAGCGTCATCAATGCACTTCTTGTTTTTGCAAGACAGCAGGACCTTGAGATTGAAGAAGTCTTTGACGGGATTCCGAATTATCTGGAGATCATGCAGAAGTATGCCAGTGCGGATACGTTCATGGAATGGCTGGAAGAACAGTGCATCCGCTTAAATGCCAACCAGGGGCGGGAACGTGAGAACAAGGCGAAAGGTATCATTGAAGAGGCAAAACAGAAAATCCAGGAAGAGTTCGGAGATCCGGATATCGGACTGGAAAAGATTGCTGCTGAAGTCGGACTGACACAGACCTATTTTTCCAGCCTGTTCAAAAAAGAGACCGGCATGAGTTTCGTAGAGTATCTGACGGACACCAGAATGAAAGAAGCCATGCGGCTTTTAAAAGAGACAAATGAAAAAATCTATGTAGTTGCCCAGAAAGTGGGCTATCTGGAATCCGGATATTTCAGCCATGTATTTAAGAAAAAATATGGAATGTCCCCGATCCAGTGCCGCAGACAGGGGCAATAGATGGGAGGTTGTATGTGGGGGAAAATCAGACAGGACTTTCGGAAGTTTCTGCCGAAACAGAGTATGCAGAATATTCTGTATGTGATCATTCTGACGCTGACGCTGCTTGTCGCTGTCTTTGTAGGATTTTTTGTCTCAAAGTCTCAGCAGGAAAAGCAGGCACAGATCATCGTTCAGGATAATCAGGAGCTGGCAGAACAGATCAACGTATCTATGTCACAGTATCTGCACAGTATGATGCGTCTGTCAGATACACTTTATTATAATATCATCAAGGGAAACGACAGAGGACAGATGGAACAGATGTTTCAGGCGATGTATGACGGTTACAAAGATTATGTGGAGAGCATTGCCCTGTTTCAGGAGGATGGGACACTTTTGCAGGTCATGCCGGCACTGTCATCTGCCGCTTCCTCAGATGTTATGCAGGAAGAATGGTTTTCCAGTGCACTTGAGCGAAGTGAGAACATTCATTTTTTCAGACCGCAGATACAGGACTGCTTTGAACATAACAGCAGTTTTCCGTGGGTGATCCCGATGAGCCGTTTTGTGCAGATCACGCACGGAAATCAGGTGCTGAGCGGAGTGCTGCTCATCAATATAAAATACAGTGCATTATCTGAAGTTTTCAGGAACTCAACAGATGATATGAACCAGTATTCTTTTCTGATGGATTCAAACGGAGAACTGATCTACCATCCCAGGCACGCCCTTGTAAACAGTGGGATTATAGAAAAACCGCCAGAAACACTGGCTGAATATCAGGATGGATCCTATGAAACAGAAATCGGGAAACAGCAGGTGTTCTGCAGTGTCAAGACGGTGGGATACACCGGATGGAAGATCCTTCGTGTGATCGGGAAAGAAGAACTTAGAAGTTATGGGATCAAAAGTACTTTTTTTGTGCTGGCGGTCATCTGCCAGGTAGTTCTGTTTTTCCAGGTTGTCGGATCGTATATTTCAATGGTGCTGACAAGACCAATCTGCAATCTGGAGGAGGATGTCCAACGAATTTCAGCCGGAGAGCTGGATATCAAAGTCCATACTGCCGGAAGTTTTGAAGTGTATCATCTGGGACGCTCTATTCAGAAGATGACAGTCAGGATCAAAAAACTGATGCGGGAAGTGATCCAGGAACAGGAAGCCAAAAGAAAGAGTGAACTGGACAGCCTTCAGGCACAGATCACGCCGCATTTTCTTTATAATACGCTGGACATTGTAGTGTGGATGATCGAGGAAAACCGAAAAGAAGATGCCGCAGGCATGGTTACGGCACTGGCAAGATTTCTGCGTATCAGCCTCAGCAAAGGAAAAAATATCATCACGGTAGCAGATGAACTGGAACATGCAAGGAATTATCTGATGATCCAGTCACTTCGTGCAAAAGATCAGTTTACGTACCGGATTGAAAAAGATCCCGGCACAGAATGTTTTCAGGTCATCAAACTGATCGTTCAGCCAATTGTGGAAAATGCACTTTATCACGGACTGGAAGGGATGTACGGCGATGGTGAGATCGTGATTCATGCCTATACAAAAGACGGGGATCTCTACATTTCTGTGAAAGACAACGGTATGGGGATGTCAAAAGAACAGGCAGAGGCACTTCTGGATTACACGAAAGAATTAAAGACGGCAAAAGGAAACGGCATTGGTGTACGAAACGTACACGAGAGGATTCAGCTGCACTTTGGAAAAGAATACGGGGTACAGATTATTTCAGAGGAAGATGAGGGAACAGAAATCCTGCTGCATCTTCCGGCAATTATGTATGGAGAAAAGAAAGAATGAGAAGGGCAAAGAAAATCGGTATTGTGTGCGTGGGGATTCTGATGGTTGTTTTTATGTTTCTCTCGTATTCAAATTTGTTTGGAGGAGAGACGAAAAGAGATATCACAAAAATTTCTGTGATTGGGATCAAGAGAAAAAACAGTCAGGTAGAAGATTTTAAAAGAGGTATTGAGGAAGCAGCAAATGCAAAGCGTGTGGATGTCGAATATCTGGAGATAGAGGAAGATTATGACACGATCAAAGAGTACATAGACCGTGAGATCAAAAACGGCTCTCAGGCATTGATCGTGTTTTCAGAAAAAGAAGAACAGATTCTCTCTTATCTGCAGTCAGAAAAGAAGAAAATCCCGCTGATCCTGGTGAATCCGGGCGGAACAGAAGAAAAAACGATCCGTGTCTGGTTTGATGTGCAGGATATGGCAGAATGTCTGGCAGAAAAAATCCATCAGAAGCGTCAGGAAGAAGAGCCGGTGGTATATTTAACGGATGAGAAAGAAATGTCGGAGCGAATGTGGACAATCTTTCAGGAAACATTTCAGAAGCAGGGGATTGCAATCGAGAAAAAGAAAATGACACTTCCAAATCTTGCAAAATATCGGGACAGGAAGCAGCAGGCTGTGTTTATCTGCAGTTCTCCAAAGATTACAGAAGAGACGGCAGACTATCTGAAAAGCAAAAACCAGGTCATTTATGGGATCGGTTATTCCGATGAGGTATTGCAGGGAATCCGGGAAGGGAAAGTGGAAGGCGTTATGGCATACAGCATGTATTCTTTCGGGATTTATGCAGTGAAGTCTGCTGTTTACTCCATAGAAGGAAAGAAAGTGGATCATCTCACAAAGACAAAATGCGAGTGGATCACGCAGGACAATATAAAAGAAAAGTATGATTTTCTGTTTCCAATCTATTGATAAAATCGCAGGAGTTAATGTCCGCTTTACAAGGTGGAAGAAGGAGGCAAAAACAAATGGGGTCAAAAAAGGAACTGCAGGCAGCCATCGCAGTACTTGGTCTGTGCATGCTGGTCTTTGGATGTACAAAGACAGCGGAGAGTGAGAACAGCAAAAAGCAGGTCAAGATCGGGGTGGCTGTATACAACGAAGAAGATGTTTATGTCAGCAAGATCTGCGGTTATCTCGAGGATGAGATTTTTCAGTACGAAAAAGACCATCCAGGCGTGGAGATCCGCAAAAAGATCGCCGATGCAAGGGGCAGTCAGCAGGAGCAGAACGACCAGATCGATCAGTTCATCAGTCTGGACTATGATCTTCTGCTGGTCAATATCGTGGATCGCACCAATGCGGCTGTGATCATCGACAAAGCGACGCAGGCGGACATTCCGGTTGTGTTTTTCAACAGAGAGCCGGTGCGGGAAGACATTTTCCGGAGTGATCAGATTTATTATGAAGGATCGGATGCAAAACAGTCTGCTATTTTGCAGGCGGATGTAATTGCAGATGCACTGGAAAAAGACCGCAGTAAAATCGACCGGAACGGTGACAGCGTCATACAGTTCGCCATGCTGGAAGGAGAGTCCGGTCATCAGGACACGCTGATCCGTTCAGAGTGGGTGCTGAAAGAGCTGGAAAACAAAAAAATCCCAACGCAGCAGATCGCAGGCAGCACCGGAAACTGGGAAAAAAATCAGGCGAACGTGATCGTACGGCAGTGGATGAAAGAGTATCCGAACCAGATTGAAGTGATCATCAGCAATAATGATGACATGGCACTGGGAGCCTGGGAAGCACTCGAAGAAAAAGGATGCACCGAAGTGCAGGTGGTCGGAATCGACGGAATCGAAGAAGTACGCGAACTGGTGGATGAAGATAAGATCCTCGGAAGTGTTCTGTGTGATACAAAACTGCATGCAAAAGCACTGATGCAGTTCATAGATGTGCTGGCTTTTCATAACGGCAGTGTAGAGAAACTGAACCTTGAAAATGAAAGATATTATATGATTCCTCTTACAAAAGTGGAAAAATAGAAAAAAGTTAGAAAAAATCTAAAAAAATTTCAACCAAATCTAATAAAAATCTATGGAAATTTACCGAGAAATCAGATAAAATAGATTCACTAAGGCACAGAAAGGAATCGAAATCAAAAAGGAGGTAAAAAGAATGAAGAAAAGTAAGATTTTTTCTGTAGTATTGGCGATGTTTTTGATTCTGACACTGAACGTTGGAGCTGTGAGGGCAGCAGATACCGCCAGAATTTATCTGGATGCCGTTCAGGCAAAGAGTGGTATCGTGACCGTTTCCTGTAAAGCAGAGAACGTGGGCAAGATCAGCAACGGAAAATTAAGGATTACATACGCAGCCGACAAACTGCATCTGGTAAAGACAGAGGCAGGAGACGGACTGAAAAAAGGTAATTTCCAGACGGTTATCAACGATCCGATCGACGGAAACAAAGCAGAAGGTGAGATCGTGTTTGTATTTGCTTCTTCCAGAGAGCAGGAAGTCAGCGGCAATCTGGTGACCATGACATTCTCCGCAAGTGAGAAACTTGATCTCAAAGATACAGGTCTGAACCTGAAAGCAGAAGAGTGGAACAAAACAAGCGGATCGGATATTAATGTCAGCATCAAAGATCTTCAGTACAGAAGCGAAGTGATCGACAAGATTGAGCCGACACCAACACCGGAAAAGAAGATCAGCCTGAATGATACACAGATCGCCGAAATCGAAGATCAGACTTACACAGGAAGAGCCGTTCGTCCGGGTGTGACGATCCAGTATCAGGGCAAAACACTGACAGAAGCCAAAGATTATGCACTGACTTACAAGAAGAATAAAAAGATCGGAAAAGCAAGCGTTACGATCAAAGGTATCGGAGAATACGAAGGAAGCAAGACGATGACCTTCTACATAGCACCGAGACCGCCAAGGATTAAAAAAGCAGTTTCAGATTCCAGAAAGAAAGTATCCCTTCGCTGGTCCAAAAAGAAACAGGCAGACGGCTACCAGATCAAGATTGCACGCGACAAACAGTTTACCAGGAAAGTAAAGACCGTCAACATCAAGAAAAACACAAAAGTGAAAAAGACAGTCAAGGTAAAAGGAAAGGGCAGAGCAAAATATTATGTAAGAATCCGTTCCTACAAGATCATTGACGGTAAGAAACATTACGGAAAATTCGGCTATAAAAAAGCTGTCCGTGTAAAATAATGCAGTCCAGAGGAGGCAAAACAAACCATGAAAAAAGTATTATGTGCGATGATGCTGTTTGCAGCAGCAATCCTGTGCCTGCATCAGAATGTATCCGCAGCTGAGGGGGCAACCGTAACGGTAAACGGTGACACACTTCAGGCAGGAAGTGATGCGTGGAAAGTTACCCTTGATATCAGCGGCGATACGAAAATTACAAACGGCAAGATCCGTGTGACGTATGACAGCTCACAGCTGAAGCTGGTATCAACGGAAGCAGGCTCCATGATGAATGGCGTTCTGACCGACATCAACGATCCGGTCAGTGGCAATAAATCCGAAGGAGAAGCAGTGTTTGTATTTGCATCCTCTACAGAACTGGATACAAACGGAACACTTTTTGAAATGACTTTCCAGGTACAGGATTCGGTTAAAGACGGTGACAGCGTAACGGTTTCCGCAAAGACGGAAGAACTGCAGAATAACAATGCAGCCGTTGCCGTGACCGATGTACCGCTGAACGCAGCGGTGGGAAGCCAGAGCAACAATAACGGAAACAACAATGGCGGAAATGATTCCTCCACAGAACCACAGACCGAGACAGCATCCAATAATGGAAACAACGGAAACGGAAGTGGATCGGATAACCAGGGCGGCTCCGGTATCCAGACCGAGGCACCTTCCGGAAACAGCAATACCTCCGGTGGCAGCAGCACCTTCGGCGGAACATCTTCCGGAAGCAGCAGTACTGCGGGAACCCAGAGCGGAAGCAGCACGGTTACATCCGCAAAAACAGGAGATAACACCAATGTTTTAAGACCACTTATCATCGCAGTGATCGCACTGATCGTGCTGATTGGCGGATATGTATGGTCCAGAAAGAAAAAGAAATAAAAGCCAATACGAAATTTTTAAGACAGGAAGTGCACTTGCATCGAGAGACAGATGTGAGTGCATTTTTTGTCTTAGTGGGAGTGCAATATACCTGCGATGTACCGGAAGTGCGAACAGATAGTGTATCTGTTGTATCAAAAAATGTGGAAAATATATAAAAAATATATAAAACAAGAAAATACATACCATATTTTATTCAAAATAACGATTAAAAACAGAGGACTAACAGGAAACATAAAAATTTACAAGAAAAACGTATAATATTACATGGAAAATCATAAAAAAATTATATAAAATAAAATCACACGAGAAAATGTTGATGGAATATCAACATCGGAAAGCGAAAAACATAACAAGAAAGCAGTAAAGCAGTAAAGGAGGAAAAAGAATGAAGAAAACTTCAAAAAAAGTGATAGCAGTCACATTGTCCGCTTCGATGCTCTTAGGAGGAAGCATGACAGCGATGGCAGCTACAACAAACCCGGATATCAGCCAGCGTGAGATTGACCATAAGACCGCGGCTAAAAACATCGCAGCACAGGGCATGGTCCTGATGGAAAACAAGAACAACTCACTGCCGATTTCAGCAAAGAAGGGAACAAAAGTAGCACTGTTCGGACAGGGTGTTTACAACACCATCAAAGGCGGTACCGGTTCCGGTGCTGTAAACCAGCGTGACAATGTTACCGTACAGCAGGGTTTTGAAAATGCCGGATATGATATCGTAAATGCAGATTTTGTAAACCAGATGCATGAGCTCTGGACAGCAAACGGCGGCGGCACAAGTCAGGGCTGGGGATTTAAATGGGTGAATGAACCGGTTTATGAACAGACAGAAGGTGCGGCAGACCAGATCAAAGCAGCGGCAGATCAGACAGATACTGCAATTTATGTTATTGCACGTAACTCAGGTGAAGGATCAGATCGTTCTTCCGGAAAAGGTGATTATCTCTTATCGGATGATGAGCGGGCCAATCTGGAACTGCTTGGAAAAACATTTGATAACGTAGTTGTTGTCCTGAACGTAGGCGGAATCATTGATACTAAGTTCTTCAGTGAGATCAATGGGCTGGATTCCATGCTCCTGATGTCTCAGGCAGGTATGACCGGCGGTGATGCACTGGTAGAAGTATTAAACGGTACAGTAAATCCATCCGGTAAATTAACAGATACCTGGCCGGTTAATTTTGATGACAACCCATCCAGTGCAGGATTTGCAAACGAGGATAAAAATAATGCACAGGAATTGTACAATGATGATATTTTCGTAGGATATCGTTATTATGATACGTTCGGCAAAGATGTTTCCTATGAATTTGGCTATGGCGGATCTTATACTACATTCGCAATGCAGACACAGTCTGTAACAGCAGACAAAGACAAAGTAACCGTTAAGGTTAAAGTGAAAAATACAGGTTCCGTATCCGGTAAAGAAGTAGCAGAAGTTTACTTCTCAGCCCCGGAAGGCAATCTGGACAAACCGTATCAGGAACTGGCAGGATATGCAAAGACAGACGAACTGGCACCTGGTGAATCTCAGGTACTGACGATCACATACGATACAACAGAGATGGGATCTTACGATACAGACAAGGCAGCATACGTGATGGAGGACGGCGATTACATCATCCGTGTCGGTAATTCTTCCAGGAATACACACGTAGCAGGCAAGATCAGCGTAGCGGAAGATACGATCACAGAACAGTACAGCAATCTGATGGTTCCGGTAAAAGATAATCCGAACGTTGCAGATGATGAGAAATATCCGACACTCGAGCCGATGACAACCGAAGGTGCAACACCGATCACATACGACGGTGAAGCAGATGAGATCGCAGCAGCATCCACGATCGCAGTTGATTTCACAGGTTACAAAGCACCGGAAATCATCAAAGAAAACGAAGATGTCGATGTATACGTATCGAATACAACGCAGACAGAATATCTGATTGCAGAAAACAAAGACGGAGCAACAGGCGAGATCAGCCGTGTTGAAAAAGGAAATGCAAACAGCTCCGACTATACAGTAACATACAACGAGCACGTTAAAAAATTTGACGGTGATTTCAGCAAAGCGACGCTGATGGACGTTAAACTTAAGAAGCTCAGTATTGAACAGTTTGTATCTGCACTGTCACTGGAAGAACTGGCAGAACTGGTGAACGGTCATTCAGGTGATGCAACCGTTAAAGGTGTGGCAGGATCTAGCTGGAGAAACGATGCAAAAGGCATCACCCCTGTAAACCTGTCTGACGGACCTGCAGGTCTTCGTATTACACAGAAATACAAAGATGGCGATCAGACCTATTACCAGTATGCAACCGCATGGCCGATCGGTACATTGCTTGCACAGACCTGGGATACCGATCAGATTTACGCTTACGGCGAAGGTGTTGGCGAAGAGATGGAAGAGTTCGGTATCGGATGCTGGCTGGCACCTGGTATGAACATCCACAGAAACGCCCTGTGCGGACGTAACTTTGAGTACTATTCAGAGGATCCGGTAGTTGTAGGTATTACCGGTACAGCTGCAACCCTTGGCGTACAGTCCAATAAAGGTGTTGGCGTTACTATCAAACATTATGCACTGAACTCTCAGGAAACAAACAGAAACAGCGAAAATAATACCGTTTCTGAAAGAGCAATCCGTGAAATCTACCTCAAAGGTTTTGAAGCAGTTGTAAAACAGGCACAGCCGATGGCGATCATGACCTCTTACAACCAGAACAACGGCAGACCGGCAGCCGATGATTATGATCTGTGTACCGCATTCGCAAGAGACGAATGGGGATTCCAGGGAATGATCATGACAGACTGGGGCGGCGGACAGTCCGTACCGATGTATGAAATGCATGCAGGCAACGACCTTGTTTGCCCTGGCAAAGGTGCAGCTCAGATCATCAAAGGTTTCAAATCTGATCCAGACTGGAACGGAAAAGGCTATGTAAATATGACAACCATCAGCTATCAGGATCAGACAGATCCGAATCTCCCGGTTATCACAAAAGACGTTCCGAACTTCGGCGGATATGAACTGAATAAAGAAGGTACAGAAGTACAGTCTACAACCGTGAACGGTGATGCAGATGCAGATCACAGCCTTCTGTGTGATGAAGCATGGAAAGCAATCGAAGATGGATATGCAACATATGAAGTAAAAGATGTACGTAACTGGTGGACAGGTACAACAACAAAACAGACAACGGTCAGCTACAAGGTAAACAGCAACAAAGATGGACAGACAAATAAACAGGTGATCTCTCTTGGTGACCTTCAGAAAGCAGCCATCAACATCTGTAACTTTGTAATGAATTCTACAGAGTTTGCAAAAGAACATGGTTTCACAGCACAGTCCCTGAATGAAAAATATGCAGATATCCTGAAAGATATCACTTCCCATTCAAAAGACGCTGTACAGAGCACAATCGCAGACAAAGGCCTGCAGAAACTGATCAACACCGTAAAAGACCTTGATTCTTCCGAGTATACAGCAGACAGCTGGAAAGCACTGGAAGATGCAGTAGCAGCAGCAAAAGACGTAGTAGCAAAAGCAGACGCAAGTCAGTCTGAAATCGATGCGGCAGTAAGCGGCATCATCGATGCACTTGGTTCTCTGGAATACGGCGTACAGACACTGCACCTTGAGACAGCAATCGAAGCAGCAGAAGCAATCTTGGCAGATCCGGACAATTATGTATCTGTAGATGCTCTGAAAGCAGCAGTAGAAGCAGGCAAAGCAGTTCTGGCAAACAAAGAAGCAACTCAGGCGGAAATCGATGCAGCAGCAAACGCAGTTCTGGCTGAACTGTCCGCACTGGCAGAAAACGCAGACAGAGCTTCCCTGAAAAAACTGGCAGACGCAGCAGAAAAACTGACAGACGGCAACTACACAAGTGATTCCATCGCTAAACTGAACGATGCAATCAGCAAAGCAAAAGATGCCCTGGAAAACGGTGACGAAGCAGCAATCGCAGGTGCATACGAAGACCTGATCGATGCGATCACAAACCTTGAAATGAAAGGCAACAAAGCAGCCCTGAAAGCTATGCTGGAAAAAGCAGCTGCAATCCTTGCAGATACAGATGCGTACGTAGCATCCACGATCGACGGACTGGCAACAGTAAAAGCAGATGCACAGAATGTATATGACAATGCAGATGCAGTACAGAGTGAGATCAATGCAGCAGTTAAGAGCCTGACACTGAAGATCGCAGCAGCTCGTCTCCTCGGTGACGTAAACGGCGACGGTGCAGTCACAACAAGCGACAGCGTATCTGTCCTGGCAGCAAGTGCAGAACTTACAAGCTTGGATGCAGACGCAACAGCAAGTGCAGATGTAAACGGTGACGGCGTGGCAGATACCCTGGACGCAGCACTGATCCTGCAGACAGCAGCAGAAAAATAAAAACAAAAGTAAGATGCTACTGTAAAAAGTATGATCTGAAAGCATAAGAAAGCAGCACGCAAAAGAATTTGCGTGCTGCTTTTGTGCTGTTTTCTGAATTTTGTTTCCTGTTTTTACAGATAGGCGGGAAGTATCTTATATTTGATATAAATTATGCAAAACATACATAAAATAATATAATTCTGTAGGAAAAACATAAAAAATTACAATAGAAACGTATAATATTACATAGTAATTCGTGTAAAGATTATATAAAATGTAAACACATGAGCCGATGTTGATAAAAAATTAACATGGGAAACACAGGAAAGCGAAAACATGTCAATCAAACAAAAAGTAAAGGAGAAAAGGAATGAAGAAAACTTCAAAAAAAGTGATAGCAGTCACATTGTCCGCTTCCATGCTCTTAGGCGGAAGCATGACGGCGATGGCAGCTACAACAAACCCGGACATCAGCCAGCGTGAAATCGATCACAAAACTGCGGCTAAAAACATTGCAGCACAGGGTATGGTTCTGATGGAGAACAAAAACAACTCTCTGCCGATCTCAGCGAAAAAAGGCACAAAAGTAGCTCTGTTTGGACAGGGTGTTTACAACACTATCAAAGGTGGTACCGGTTCGGGTGCTGTAAACCAGCGTGATAATGTTACAATTCAACAGGGATTTGAAAATGCCGGATACGACATCGTTGATACCGACCTGATCGATCAGATGCAGGCACTCTGGAAGAGTGATGGCGGCAATACAAGCGGCGGCGGTATCTGGGGATCGACCTGGGTAAATGAAAGAAAATATGCTGACGTTGAAGGTGCAATGGACAAAGTAGATGCAGCAGCAGAGCAGACAGACACTGCGATCTATGTAATCTCCCGTAACTCCGGAGAGTTCCGTGACCGTACTGCAACAAAAGGTGACTATTTCCTGTCAGAAGACGAAGAAGCAAACCTGGCAGTTCTGGGACAGAAATTTGACAACGTGATCGTAGTTCTGAACGTAGGCGGAATCATTGATACGAAGTTCTTTGATCAGACAGAAGGTCTGGATTCCATGCTTCTGATGTCACAGGCAGGTATGACCGGCGGTGACGCACTGGTAGAAGTATTAAACGGAACCGTAAATCCATCCGGTAAACTGACCGATACCTGGCCGGTGAATTTCGATGACAACCCATCCAGTGCAACCTTTGCAAACAACGATGGCAATACAGCCCAGGAAGTATATAACGATGATATTTTCGTAGGATATCGCTATTATGATACCTTTGGTAAAGACGTAGCTTACGAATTCGGTTATGGCGGATCTTATACTAAATTTGCAATGAGCACACAGTCTGTAACAGCAGACAAAGATAAAGTAACCGTTAAAGTAAAAGTTAAGAATACAGGTACCGTATCCGGCAAGGAAGTTGTAGAAGTTTACTTCTCAGCCCCGGAAGGCAATCTGGATAAACCGTATCAGGAACTGGCAGGCTATGCAAAGACAGATGAGCTGGCACCTGGAGAATCTCAGGTACTGACGATCACATACGATACAACAGAGATGGGATCTTATGATACAGACAAGGCAGCATACGTGATGGAAGACGGCGATTACATCATCCGTGTCGGTAATTCTTCCAGAAATACACACGTAGCAGGCAAGATCAGCGTGGCAGAAGATACGATCACAGAACAGTACAGCAACCTGATGGTTCCGGTAACTGAGAATCCAAACGTTGCAGATGATGAGAAATATCCGACACTCGAGCCGATGACAACCGAAGGTGCTGTTTCCATTACATACGATGGTGAAGCAGATGAGATCGCAGCAGCATCTACGATCGCAGTTGATTTCACAGGCTACAAAGCACCGGAAATCATCAAAGAAAACGAAGATGTCGATGTATATGTATCCGATACAACAGAGACACAGTATCTGAAAGCAGAAAACAAAGACGGAGCAACAGGCGAGATCAGCCGTGTTGAAAAAGGAAATAAAAACAGTTCTGATTATACAGTAACTTACAACGAGCACGTTAAAAAATTTGACGGTGATTTCAGCAAAAACACACTGGCAGATGTAGCAATTGGAAGCATTTCCATGGAACAGTTTGTATCCGGACTGACATTAAATGAACTGGCAGAGCTGGTAAACGGACATTCGAATGACAAAACAGTACAGGGTGTGGCAGGATCTACCTGGAGAAACGATGTAAAAGGATTTACCCCTGTAAACCTGTCCGACGGACCTGCAGGTCTTCGTATTACACAGAGCTACAAAGACGGCGATCAGACCTATTACCAGTACGCAACCGCATGGCCGATCGGTACACTGCTTGCACAGACCTGGGATACCGATCAGATTTACGCTTACGGCGAAGGCGTTGGCGAAGAGATGGAAGAGTTCGGTATCGGATGCTGGCTGGCACCTGGTATGAACATCCACAGAAACGCCCTGTGCGGACGTAACTTTGAGTACTATTCAGAGGATCCGGTAGTTGTAGGTATTACAGGTACAGCTGCAACCCTTGGTGTACAGTCCAATAAAGGCGTTGGCGTTACTATTAAGCATTATGCACTGAACTCTCAGGAAACAAACAGAAATGCAGAGAACAATACAGTTTCTGAAAGAGCAATCCGTGAAATTTACCTCAAAGGTTTTGAAGCAGTTATCAAACAGGCACAGCCGATGGCAATCATGACCTCCTACAACCAGAACAACGGAAGACCGGCAGCCGATGATTACGATCTGTGTACCGCATTTGCAAGAGACGAATGGGGATTCCAGGGAATGATCATGACAGACTGGGGCGGCGGACAGTCCGTACCAATGTACGAAATGCATGCAGGCAACGACCTTGTTTGCCCGGGTAAAGGTGCATCCCAGATCCTGAAAGCTTTCATCAGTGAACCGGACTGGACAAAAGATGGCTATGTAAATATGGAAACACGTTACAAACAGGTGGATGACGGAACGGGTAACCTGATCACTGTTCCGGAAGAAGTTCCAAACTTCGGCGGATATAAACTGGATCTGAATGGAACTATGACAGTTTCTACAACAGTAGCCAAAAATGTTGCACTGAATGGAAAAATTGCAGAACTGGTTGAACAGGGCTATGCAACCGTAACGACAGGAAACAGAAATACAACCATTACTTACAAAGTAAGCAGGGATGCAGAAGTTTCTTCAGAGCAGGTAATCTCCCTTGGTGACCTTCAGAAAGCAGCCATCAACATCTGTAACTTTGTAATGAATTCTACAGAGTTTGCAAAAGAACATGGTTTCACAGCACAGTCCCTGAATGAAAAATATGCAGATATCCTGAAAGATATCACTTCCCATTCAAAAGACGCTGTACAGAGCACAATCGCAGACAAAGGCCTGCAGAAACTGATCAACACCGTAAAAGACCTTGATTCTTCCGAGTATACAGCAGACAGCTGGAAAGCACTGGAAGATGCAGTAGCAGCAGCAAAAGACGTAGTAGCAAAAGCAGACGCAAGTCAGTCTGAAATCGATGCGGCAGTAAGCGGCATCATCGATGCACTTGGTTCTCTGGAATACGGCGTACAGACACTGCACCTTGAGACAGCAATCGAAGCAGCAGAAGCAATCTTGGCAGATCCGGACAATTATGTATCTGTAGATGCTCTGAAAGCAGCAGTAGAAGCAGGCAAAGCAGTTCTGGCAAACAAAGAAGCAACTCAGGCGGAAATCGATGCAGCAGCAAACGCAGTTCTGGCTGAACTGTCCGCACTGGCAGAAAACGCAGACAGAGCTTCCCTGAAAAAACTGGCAGACGCAGCAGAAAAACTGACAGACGGCAACTACACAAGTGATTCCATCGCTAAACTGAACGATGCAATCAGCAAAGCAAAAGATGCCCTGGAAAACGGTGACGAAGCAGCAATCGCAGGTGCATACGAAGACCTGATCGATGCGATCACAAACCTTGAAATGAAAGGCAACAAAGCAGCCCTGAAAGCTATGCTGGAAAAAGCAGCTGCAATCCTTGCAGATACAGATGCGTACGTAGCATCCACGATCGACGGACTGGCAACAGTAAAAGCAGATGCACAGAATGTATATGACAATGCAGATGCAGTACAGAGTGAGATCAATGCAGCAGTTAAGAGCCTGACACTGAAGATCGCAGCAGCTCGTCTCCTCGGTGACGTAAACGGCGACGGTGCAGTCACAACAAGCGACAGCGTATCTGTCCTGGCAGCAAGTGCAGAACTTACAAGCTTGGATGCAGACGCAACAGCAAGTGCAGATGTAAACGGTGACGGCGTGGCAGATACCCTGGACGCAGCAGTGATCCTGCAGACAGCAGCAGAAAAATAAAAATTGACCGTTGGTTTCCTGGCAGGTGTAAGGAATGGAAATGTCGCACATTTTAAAATAGTGTTTGCAAAAAATAGTATTGCATGTGCAAATGAACGAATTCCCCGAAGGGCACGTAAAAGTGCCTT
>ENA-UONZ01000990-UONZ01000990.1-human-gut-metagenome-genome-assembly--contig:-C93old-NODE-990-length-37273-cov-9.596647_pt1 | contig 37273 bp, 35 predicted proteins | sample MGYA00242468_ERZ724015 | MGnify/ENA metagenome assembly ERZ724015
ATAATGCCGAGTGTGACTAAAACCTCCGCTAAGGTAAACGCAGCTTTACGATAACTGTTAGAAATGGCTACGCACGTAGTGCCTTCTGCCAGGGTAAAAGCACTGCTACTGGAGCTTAAAAATCTGCCCCCCCCCCAACGTGACTAAATCTTTTCATAAAGTACTCCTTTCTATAATTTTTATAATTATGCAAAACCAATATGGCGGGTCCAGCGGCTTCTTGCTCGTTCGCATTTAACGGGTCTTGACTTTGCCTGCTCGTCATGCTCACGCAAGCCGACTCCGCAAAGTCGTCGCCCTCAGCTCACTTGCGCTACGCTGGTCATAAATTGCTCCTTGTATTAATTATTACTTTATCATTATAACAGTTTTTTGAAAGGTTTTCAAGATTAATCAACAACTTTAATTCTGCCATCGTCTTTAATTTCAACAGGTTCAGGATGTTTTACAAAATAATCTTCTATACATTTACAGATATCAAAATCAAATATTTTTTCAGCCTGATCATATTTTTTCAGCATTGTAAATCCGTCATGTCCCTGAGCATAATAGTCTGTTAATCCTGTTCTGTAATTTTTATCACTTCTTGGATTATTTATATCTATGGGAGTTTCTTTTCCGTCTTTATCTACAAAAGAAGCACTTCTTAACATTCCGTCTTTTGAAATTGTATATTTAAGCCCAGAAACATGTACAATACCGGGTTTATTATTAGTATTTACAAGTGATTTAGCCGAAACTTTCAACATATCAACTATTTCTTTTTCTGTATAATTTGCTATAACCATTTTATTTTTAAACGGAGATATATCTTCCAGCCACCTTGTGTCAAGCTTTCCTGCTTCAAAGTAGCCTCTTATAGTAGCAGACCCAAACAATGCAATGTCAGTCCCAAGTTCTTCTTTCATACAATCACACATAAAGTTTGCATGTCCGCTTGGTTCTATTGAATCATTTGTCAAAGGCGGCGGAGCTGATTTAATTTGTCCGACAACCTTAGGTTTACCTAATATTTGTTCAAATACATGTCTTGCAGGAGCACTGCGTTTAAATCCTCTTGTACTTGTTACATTATTTTGAATTTTAGTCAGAACTCCCATTGGATTAAATTCAACATTTAACACTCCGAAATATCTTCCGTCACGACCTGCCTGAGTAATAACAACAGGCTCGCCTGATTTAGAATTAAACAGATTAACTCCCGGCTTGACATCAGTCACAAGGTTATGTGAATGCCCTCCGAGAATAATGTCAATACCTTCTGTTTCACGGGCTATTTTCTGGTCATAGCCAAAGCCCACATGTGATAAAAGAATTATTTTATTAACACCTTGTTCTTTTAATTTATCTACTTCTGCCTGAACATCTTTTATAGTACTGTCAATTCCGTCAATTTTAAGTTCATCAAACAGTTTGCCATACTTTAACCTTGAGAACAAATCAACAGGAGTAATTCCTATAATTCCGTATTTATTACCGTTAACTTCCTGAACATAAGACTTTTCCACTTTCTCATACAGCGGATTGTCAGGCTGAATATTAATGTTGCAGGCTAGCATTTTATATCCCATATGAGGTATAAGTTCAGATATGTGCTTTGGCATATCATATTCATGGTTGCCCATTGCAGAAGCCATTATTCCCATAATATTTTGAGCTTCTACCATAACCTTATTGGCTGCAAGAGGTTCTCCAAGCTGAATATCTCCTGAAGAAAGTTTTAATTTATCTGTTTTTGCAGAAGGCGTAAAACTATCGAATGCTCTTGAAGCTGTAATAGTTCTTTCTATATTAATTGATTTGCCGTGATAATCATTAATGTAAAAAATGCTTGTTCTTACAGGTTGTTTATCGGGTTCTGTTCTGCCGTCCGCCAATCCGTATTTTTGGATTGCCGCATTTAACAAATTCATCTGTGAAGCATTTACGGGCTTTATCATCTAATAAGGTTCCCTTTAGCATTAAACACCCTGAAATTTTTTTTTGCTACAGATAAAATAAAAGGTTTACAAAAATTATTATTCAAACTCCATTGTCTGAATTGTCCAGTGTTTCGAAAGCTCTAACTTTAAAAGCTCTGCCTCTCCGTTAACCTCTAAAAGAACAATTCCTCTGTTTAAACAAACATCACTCATTGAAGGATGAAGACCTATTCTTGTTCTGATTTCGCATCCAAAGTCAGTAATAATTTTCTGAAACTCAACAGCAGTTTCAATTCTGTTTTCCAAACTTACACCGATTATAGTTGTAGTCATATCTCACCTCAGTTTTTTATACATTACAAATTTAAATATTACATAATAAAATAACATCCCCTAAGGGATGTTATATATTATTAATTTTGATGAGTATATTATTTTATTCAATCTCATCCATAGCTTGAAGCTGTTTTTTCTTGTAATTGTGAATAACCGCATCTACAAGAAGTTCATAAGATTTCATATTCTCGATATTCGGGAATTCTTCTCTTAGTTGTTCTCTGACCATTGCTTCCAGCTTACGTTCGTCAGAACTTGATTTTAGTTCGTCAACTCCGCTAATCATTCTGATATATTCAGGAGATGATTTATCCATTTGTTTAGAAAACTTCAACCAGCGTAACTTAGGACTGATTTCATGTTTTAACTTTTTTACGATTTTCAAATTTTTAAATCGGTTTAGCATTAGTTGACTCCTACCATTTATTGTTTTTTTGTGAAAATTTTGATTACCTTCTTTGTATTATTTTAAAGTATCCTGAATAAAATAATTTACTTTTTTACATAGATTATTTACAATTCTTTATAATCTGCTAAAATCAGCCAGATGATTGTATTTAGACTTCAACAAAGTAAGAATTGCAAGTCTGTTTTCTTTAACATTTTCGTCTTTATCCATGACCAAAACATCGTTAAAGAACTTTTCAACGGACGGGTTAATTTCCTCTAACTGTTTCAAATAAGTATCATAATCCATATCATCAGAAACCGTATTAATTTGTTCAAGAAGCATATTTTCTGCAGGCTCTTTGAACAAAGATTTATTAACGGCTTTTTTGCTGTCTTCTTTTAGAATTCTTAAAACTCTGTTAGCGCTTTCAAGCAGTGCCGGAGAATTCAACTTAGAAACTGTTTCAACACGTTTGATATAATCTGTTAAATCTGCAAGCGGATTTTTATTTGCAGCACAGGCTTCCAACACATTTTTATCATATTTATCGGATAAGAAAATAATCAATCTTTGGATAAAGAATTCATTAATTTCTTCCGTACATTTACCGGAAAGTCTGTTAGTACAAGAGCCTGTAAGATTTTTCACCTTATCCAGAACATTCTCACCTTCCGTAGAAACAGGAAGCAATAATAATGTTTCATTGATTAATTTAATCAAATCAATTTTTAAATCATTTGCAAGAACAGTTCTGATAATACCTAATGCTGCACGTCTTACTCCTAAAGGATCAGATGAGCCTGTAGGTTTTTTACCTTCTGCAAACACTGCGCAAATTGTATCCATTTTATCTGCAATTCCGACAATTTGTCCTTCTTTTGTTTTTGCAATTTCACCGTCTGCATTAAGCGGGAAATAATGTTCTTTTATACCTTCGCAAACATTTTCGGGTTCATTTGATACTCTTGCATAGTCAGCACCGATAAAACCTTGAAGTTCTGTAAATTCAAACACAAGACTTGTTGTTAAATCAGCTTTTGCAAGCAATGCTGTTCTTTCGATTGACGGGTTGTTTCCTGCAATAAGTTTAGAGAGTTTAACAAGTCTTTGCGCCTTGTCATACATAGTACCCATACCTTTTTGGAAAGTTATGCCTTTTAAGTCTTCTACATAATCCGCTAAAGGTTTTTTGGTATCTTCGTTAAAGAAGAAAACTGCATCATCAAGACGTGCTTTTATAACTCTGACATTACCTGCTTTAATATTTTCAAACTCATCACCGATATAGTTAGTCATAGTAATGAATTTATTAATCAGTTTGCCGTCTTTGTAAAGAGCAAAATACCTTTGATGTACTGCCATAACGGTAACGACAAGTTCTTCGGGAAGTCTTAAGTAATCGGGATTAAATTCGCAAACCGCAGGAACAGGGTATTCCGTAATAAAAGTTACTTCTTCGAGCAAATCATCTGTATAATACGGTTCTGCCCCTAACTTTTCGGCTTCTTCTTTAGCACTTTCAATAATCCTTTGTTTTCTTTCATCCTGATCAACGATTACGCAGCAGTTGCGCATAACTTCGACATAATCATCGGGGTTGTTAATATAAACATTCTGCTGGGCAAATCTGTGACCTCTGGTTACATTGGAGGATTCTTTGTCAATAATTTTTATTTTAACTTCATCTCTATCTAGAATAGAAACAATCCATCTTATAGGACGTGAGAATTTTTCTTCGTTATCAGCCCAGCGCATAAAGTGAGAGCCTTGAAGTTTGAGAACAATTGACGGAACATTTTCTTTCAAAAGTTCAACAATTGATTTACCTTTAATAACGATTTTAGCGTGGACGTAATCATCCTCGATATATAAATCATCGGGAGTAATTCCGTTTTTCTTGCAGAAACCTTCACCTGCTTTGGAGAGGTTTCCGTTTTCATCATAGGCAACTCTTTTTACAGGACCTTTAACAACTTTAACTTCGTCTTTGCTTTCTTTTTCCAAACCTGAAACAATCACTGCAAGACGTCGTGGTGTTGCATAAACTTTTACATCATCAAACTCAACTTTATTTGAGTTTAAAAAGTTTTCAAATCCGTTTTTCAGCTGCTCGATTGCAGACGGTATAAATTTGTAAGGTAATTCTTCAGTTCCAACTTCTAATAAATATTTACTCATAATATGCCTTTGTTTAAACTATATCTTACCCTAATTATATCTTATGAAAGTTTAATGTAAAGAAGTATAATTCAGAAGAATTTAATCGGTCTTATCGGTTTCAAAATGCAGCCTGAATTTACTGATGAACAGGACATATCATATTCTGTACCGTCACAGTAAGGAGTTTTCGAATTAACAAACCCCGCCTGACAGGCAGCTTCTTTAAATGATACGCCTTTAGATAACCAGCGCAGGACACGGCTGCCTTGGAGGCTGAAACTTTCATTTCTCACGCTAACCTGCATATGCTTTTCGCTATCGGCACCGCTGCCGTTGTCATACGCAGGAATAACCTTTCCCGACAAGGTTATATAAAAAGGAAAAACATCTTCCCATAAAAGAGAAGAACCTTTTATACCGTCAACATCAGCATAAATCGTATAACCGCTTTGCTCATTTATTTCCGAACTGCCACTTCCTGCATCTGCAATTTTCAATTCAGGTATCAAATCAGGATTTTGATGCACATTATATAAACGAACACCATTTCGCAAGATTAAATCAGGTATCTTACCGCTGAAATCCTCCGTGTCTACAGCTATTGCATCGCCTGCGCAAACACTGTCAGACGGACTAATATTAACAAGACGTTCAAACAACTCACAGAAATTTGCACCCTTTTTAGGTATGGATGCCGGAATTGCAACACATTGACAATGCTCAGCACTCCACTCTTTGCCTGTTTCACAGGCAGGAGGCCAGGGGTTAATATCAACCCAGCCGCAGACTTCAGGTTTGTTATCAAATTCCTTGCCCTGACAATATTGAATTTGAGTTTCTGTTTCCGAAGGCACAATATTACAAACCTTCGGTTCAGTCGGGCATTTGCTGAAATCACAATCCAATACCGATTTTACATAAGTTCCGTCGCAGCATTTATATGCTTCTGCGCAATATTCAATTTTATTTTTCCCTCCCATACCGTTATCGCTCTCATAACTGCTGACATAAGTTCCTTCCGGACAGTCTTTTTCATAAAGACAGTACTTATTATTCACCAAACTCTGTCTGTCACCAGATGACACTCCTGCAGCCGTAAAACAGGAATAACCTTCGAGAGAATGAATAGTACCGCAGGTTCCCGTTTCCTGAAAATAATCCTGGTTTTGTGATGAGCTCACCCATTTATAGTCCTTGCACGACCATTTACACCCTGCTTCGGAAGATGCATAGGTATCCAGTCCGTTTCTTTTCCCCGGACATTTAACCCATGCTCCGCCATATTCGGGATATCCTATGTCAGGCGGAAAAGTGCACGGCAAAACATCTGAAAGATCTGAACTTGTCCACCCTTCATAAAGATTACTTCCCAATAAAAAACCTCCTGCGTTAATTATACCTCCGTTAGGTGTACCGCCCACAGTGTAGGTTATATGAATATAATCGTATGATGCATAAGGACAACCATAAGTTTTGACGGTTCCCTCCGCATTTGCAGACAAATTACCGATTGGAAAACGATTAAATAATCTCTTAAATAATAAATTTCCGTCAGCCTTATACATTTCATCTTCCGGATTGAAATCAGCTAACATATTTGAGATTACCGAACGCAGAGTAGAATAAGTTGAATAGTAGGTATAAGAAATAATATTATCCAGACGTGATTTTGTAGCCTTAATGCTTACACCGACGACAACTGCAATAATAAGCATAACCACAACTATTTCCGATAGTGTATACCCTTTAAAAAAGCTTTTGGGTAAGCTTAGAAGTCTGCCCCCCCCCCGAATAAATCAAATCTTTTCATAAATCGCTCCTTAATTCGTTTTAATGACCATAATTATTATAAACTATTTTTTACTATTTTTCAACAGGAGAAATGCAGGCACTGATTGCTTCAATAAGCCGTTTTACAGGCACAATTTCAATTCTCTTATCTTGAAGATTGTTTGCGTAAGGTATAATAGCTTTTTTAAATCCTGATGTAACTGCTTCATTAAGTCTTTTTTCAATATTGTTAACCGGATGAATTTCGCCTGACAAACCGATTTCACCGATAATAACGGTCTGGCTGTCAACAACCACATCTCTGGCACACGTTGCAACCGCAAGCGCAATCCCCAAATCCGCAGCAGGTTCGGATACGTCAATACCGCCTGTAACGTTAACATAAACATCCTGTTTGGAAAGGTTCAATCCCACTCTTTTTTCAAGAACAGCCAGAATTTGCAGTAATCTGCTCATATCAACTCCGTTTGTAACCCTTCTTGGTGTAGGGTAAGGAGTAGTACCGACCAGCGCCTGAATTTCAACAAGCAAAGGACGAGTTCCCTCATTTGTAACAATAATCGCACTTCCCGGAACAGCGACCTGCGAACGTTCATTTAAGAACAACTCGTTAGGGTTTTTAACCTCTTTTAACCCCGAAGAATGCATTTCAAAAATTCCGACTTCTGATGTGTTACCAAAACGGTTTTTCATGGAACGCAGCATTCTGTAAGACTTGTACTTATCGCCTTCAAAGTAAATTACGGTATCAACCATGTGTTCAAGAACCTTAGGACCTGCAATATTTCCTTCTTTTGTCACGTGACCGATAACAATAATTGTAATATTTTTGGATTTAGCAATATGCATTAAAAGGTTTGTGCATTCTCTGATTTGAGAAACACTGCCAGCCGAGCTTGCGACATTTTGGGAATATATAGCCTGAATACTGTCAATCACAACTATATCGGGCATAATTTCTTCAATCTGGGATTTTATGCTTTCCATGGAAGTCTGAGGATAGACATAAAGGCTGTCAGAGTTTATATCAAGTCTTTCGGCACGAAGTTTAAGCTGGCTTGCGCTTTCTTCTGCCGAAACGTATAAAACTTTTTTATTGCTTTTGCAAAGTTCACCGCTTGTCTGCAAAAGTATAGTGGATTTTCCAATGCCGGGATCGCCTGCAATCAGGACAAGAGAGCCTTGAACAAGTCCGCCGCCGAGAATTCTGTCAAACTCGGAGATATTAGTAGACACTCTGACTTCTTCTCCGATGTGAATATCTTTTAAGAGTTCGGGTTTTTCACGGTTAATGAACTCGTCTTGAATTGCATTTTGTCCTTTGGAAGCGAATTGCACTTCTTCAACAAGACTTCCCCATGCTCCGCATTCAGGGCATTTACCGAGGTAACCTGCTGTTTCGTACCCACAATCCTGACAAATCCATTTTGATTTAACCTTAGCCATTTTTCTCCTCGTTCAGGTCAATAAGGTCTTCGAGCTTACAGTTTAAAGCTCTGAGAATAGCAAATAATGTTGTTGCCTGAATATCAACTTTACCGCTCTCAATACGGCTAACATGCTGTGACTGCGATAATCCTGCAATGTCTGCCAAATATTCCTGTGACCACTTTTTACGCAAGCGTTCAATTCTTATATTGTCGCCTAATATAACTAAATCATCTTTTTTATCCATTTATTTATTTTATACTATTGACAATACGAATTCTATATATTATCATACACATGTTGATACTAATTATACACAAAGGAATGTAAATGGAAAGAACAGAAGCAAAAAAAAGGAGGTTTTTAAAACCTCCCTTTAATTTACTTTCTTCCTGTTTTATTTATCAATGATACATCCTGTACTCGTAATGCAAAATAAGGTTTTGTTTTTCCGCTTTCCTGCAAGAACATTACAAATGTATCGTCAAAATAGAATTTTCTCGGTTTTAATGATTCGGGCATTATAGGCATTGACATTTTGGTTGCTATTGCTGCTTCACTTTTAAGCTTTACGCCTTCGTTATTCATCTTGAAGTCTACTGTTTCCATAGCCTGACCAATTAAGATATCTGTGCCTTTTATTTTTCTGCCGCAAAGCTCATTAAATGATTTCATTGCATACAAACTGATATCAGGAACCATTAACTCGTCTTTTGACATAAAATCTCTTTCGCCTTCATACTGTGTTCTTTTCATAAACATATCAGAATACAATCTGTCGAATGCCTTGTTATCATTTGTTCTGTATAAGTACAACTTGTCGGGACCGTCGGTGTCAATCATTACAGCAAAGTCTTTAGATGAGTTGTAGAACAACACGTGTACCATGTCATCAAGAATTTTGTCGCTTTTTTCATCAATTCCGAAGTATTGAACTTTTGCAAACTTATGACCGAATTTTGCAGGTTTTAATTTGTCAAAAGCAGTTATGAATTTGAAATCCTTTTTCAACATTGCATATACAAGGTACTTGCCTGCGCCAGGTGTCCAGTCAATACCGTCAAGTATGTCGCTTGTTTCGTTAAACTTTTCTTTTATTGCGGTTTCTATAGTGGATTTCAATTCCGGAGAAATCTCACCGTATGTTTTATAATAAGAATCTTCCGAAAGCATATCAGCTTTGAATTTTTGCTTGTTCAACTGCTTGGCAAGTTTTGATTTCTCCCCTCCAAATACAACAGGACCTTTTACAATCCCGTCCATTAAATCGTTCCATGCCAGCTGGAATGTTCCTACCCAAACTCTGTTTTGCTGTTCCGATGCAGATGAAAATAACGGTAAAACATCAAGCATTGCATTTGATTTTGCAATAGCACTGCCTGATACAAGCATTAACAATGCTATTACTGCCAGTAATTTTTTCATGTTCTCTCCTTTTTATTTAATATTTAAAAACCTCAAAAAACTTTTTAAAAAGCCTTTTGTATTTTCCTCATGTAATATATTCGCACAAGAATAATATTTTTCATAGTTCTGAATTATATTTTCAGGCAAATCCTCTCCTCTTTCAAGTATATGAGAGATAAACTCCAGATAATCGTCCTGTTCTTCTTTATACAGAGCATCCCGTGCCCTCAAATCTTCATCTGCTTCGTAATGAACAAGCGCATGATAAGCTGCGTGAATACTTTTATCATCAGTATCACGAGGGAAATTCAGTATAGCTTCTCTCACACACAAATGAGATATTAATACCTGACGGATTAAGCCTGCTACAAAAGTTCTTTCTTCTATATTGCTCATATTAAACTAAAAGGTGCTGGCATTCTTTCTCAATAAATTTCATCATCTCTATGTGGCTGCCGTTAAAAAACTGTTCTGCAACAGTATTTACAGCATCAAGAGCCATTTCTTTTCTGTTCATTGTTGCTTTATAAAAGAATTTCTTGCCTACTTTATAACGTACAAGAATTGATTTTACGGTAAGTCTGTCCATTACGGTCTTGATTGTGGTATATGCTCTTTCAATACCGTTAGCGGATAAATCATCAACTATATCCTGAATAGAGATATCTCTGTCTTCATTTTCTTCAATCAGGTTCCAAAATGAATTTAAAATATCAATTTCCAGTTTTCCGCACACCATACAGTTCCTCTACTTTCTTTATTCTTACTAATTACTAACATTGTAACATAAAATATTTTGAATGCAAGCCAATAATAACGAAAACGTTACAATTACTGGATATTAAGCAAATCTTCCTCTTTTTTAAAGTTTGTATTCTTCTTTCTTAATTTTGCGTTTTTCTTCTTTGTTTTTTCTGATACATGCCTGTATGCATTATCAATAGAAATTTTTGTTAAGGCGCTTCCGCTTCGTCTGTCGTAAAATGTCAGCCAGAATTTGCGGTTCACATTATCAACAGAAAAAGATACTGTGCCGATAAGTTTATCACCGGGGCGTATCTGCTTAAACATAATCTTTGTATCTCCGAATATCGAAGGTCTGAACACTGCGTTGTAATCGTTCACAAGAGCCATATCCAGACCTGAAAAAGTCTTATCGGACATATTTGAAATAAGCAAGGATAAAGTAATTGTGTTCACCTCGCCGAAAGGGTCCTTTTCATGTTTGATATCGTTTATTTGAATATCCAACCCGGGATAAAACATCTCATGCTGCATCAATGCTGTTTCCTTGTAAACGGGGAGAGGTACAGTTGTATTAATTTTTACTCTAATCTCATCACCCGGAGCAATCAATACATCATGACCTTTTCTTATTAATGCCATACCAAGACCGATAGCACCGCCTACAGCTGCACCGCCTGCCAGTGTATATCCCTGGGAAGCTATAGCAGCTTCAAGTCCAAGCCAGTTCAACGCAAGCAAACCGCCTACAGCTCCGCCGGCAACTGTATAACCTACATCCTGAACCACAATTTTAGAAGCTTCGGCTACAGGATGAAGTTTTGTTGACATTTTACCTTCTATCGGAATTTCTCTGCCGTCAGGTGTTATTAAATAGTCAAAATCCAATGTAATCCAACCCGGTCGCCCGAGCCTTTTTGAGTCTACAGTTTGAGTAATTTTCCCGTGTGCAATTGTGCCCTTAGGGATTATAACACCCTTATCACCCTTGACTTCATCTGTGACTTCTGCAAAAAATTCATCGCCTTCTATATTAATATTGCTGTCAAGAACCTGTGATACAGTCATATTTATAATATCTTTTCTTTCAAGATGCTCAACTTCGCCTGTGAATAACTCTTTTTGCAGCCGGTTTTGATATTCTTCGGTCTTTTCGGCATGACCTTCAAGCACTTCCGAATAAGCTGCTGCATTCACAGTCATAAATGCTAATAAAAGAATGGATGATAATATCTTTTTCATAACCAAATTATACAACACTTATATAATAAATTCCAAATGTATATTTTTTTTGAGAATATGTTTTATTTTGTAAAATAATGGGTATATTAAAAAATGTAATGAAAGATTGGGGGAGGATTTCTATTAATGCGCTGGTATGACCTTGAGCCTGATGTTTGTATGGCAATAAGCATGATTGAATGTTCAGGAAAAGATGCACAGGTGAAGTATGCTGAATACATTATCAAACTTGTGAAAGAAAAAGACAATGATATGGAATATATTAAAAATGCAACTCTGGACAATATCAACAGGAAATACTGCAGGTGGTACGACAAAAACGAAATTATCTCAAGAGCTTTTCAATACCTGAAAGGCACAAAAAAAGATATTCAAAAAGAAGTGTCTTTATCAGTTCTTGCTCTGATAAATTCTGAAGCTGTTGCTTGACAGAAATAAAAAAAATCTGTATCATTAATGTATGAAAAAACGCTGGTATGATATAGATCCTGTAGTGAGTACTGCAATCGCAAAACTTGAACAAACTGAAGAATATATTCAGGTTCGTTGTGCTGACTTTATTATAGACAAGTTAAAAGATATTGATTTTAACATTGAAATGTCGCTTGATGACCAGTACAACTACATTATGCGCCGCTGGTACGATAAGAATATAAAAGTTTCTCATGCAATGGAATATTTAAGAAATGCTCCGATTGATTTGAGAAAAGAACTGGCTCTTGAAATAATTGATTTTATAAAAGAATATACGGATTATGCTGAAAATTCAGGTAATGACTCAATATATTTGTCATAGCCTGTTGCACTCCAGCTTGTATTTTCTCTGATAATTTTTGCAGGTACTCCGCCTATAATAGTATTTGTTTTTTCAAAAGTGCCGGTAACATAAGCTTTTGCAGCAACAATCGTATCATCAGGCAAGATCGAACCTTTTGCAATTGTTACATCCTGGCAAATCCAGCAGTGGTTACCGATAATTATATCTTCCGGCGGGTTTATAGGTATTTTTGAGTCTAAATCATATACTGTGTGAAAATCAGTTGCAGTAATCTTTACACTGTTTGCAATCAAACATTCATCGCCGATACTAATATTTAAACCGTCTTTGTCAGCCGTAACAAAATAACCGCCTCTGATAAAACAATTTTTTCCGATAGTAATCGTAGAATTACTTGCTGCTGCATCTAACAAACAATATTTTATATAATATTTAGAACCGCCTATTGTAACATTAGCATTATTTCTGCAAGTAATTACGGCATTTTGGAACTTCGGACAAGGATAATAAATTTTTACGGTTGAATTTGAGCCAAGAAAATTTACCTTTAAGCCTTTAATTTTCTTAACCTTTTTCCCATTACCGTTTTTGTCAATAACGATAATTTTATTTCCTTTATAAGCAAATGTATTTCTAAACCTTATTCGAAGGCCGAATAAATGGATAATATAAGAATTAGGTTTACTTCCTTTTTCAATAAACTTCATACCTGATTATTTAACCAAATTATCGATTTATTCAATAGCCATATCGGCTATTTTTCTTGAACGAGAAATTACCCGATTGTACTAATTATTTGGGAGTAATAATTTTTATCTTTACAGGGTTTTAACAAGCTTTTATGTCGTTCTTCATTAAACACAATTTTTCCTTCTACAGGAACAAATCTCTTTGCCTTTCTCAAAAATGCCTCATAAGCGGTGTCTATATGCCCTGCATCCAAAGCCCTGTATCCCGCATTTGACAAATCATCAGCCAATACAGTTGCAGTTGGTCCTAATGCAAGAATAAAAAGGGTGTCCTCTGGCTGCTTCAGGCAAACACTGAGAATTTCATTGTAATTGGAAAATGCATCTTTTATTGGGGATATTATTCTTTTGACGGAAGATGCATTATCAAACAAATCGTTGCCGATACCAAGACGGCTTCCTGCACCTTCAACTATAACAATATCTTTTTCATTCCAGAGAGATTTTATCTTATTATAATAATCCTTTCCCTGTTCTTCCGTAGCAAAAATAAACTGTCTTGTTAAATTTGAATTAACATAAGTTTTTGAAAAGTCTATATATTCATACAGAGTTTTTCTGCAAACAGTCATAACACGCTTAAAATAAGCATCAGGACAGTAACCAAATGTATCAGTCAAGCCTACAAACAAATTTTCATTTTTATTTTTCAAAATTTCTTTTAATCTGTCAGATAAGTTTTTATCATATTTTTGAAAACTTATACTTTCTCCCATAATAATTTTAAATTCACCGTCACCGTACCTTGCCAGAGATTTATTTGATGCAATAACTGTGTAGAGTGTATCATTTAAACTAAGAACTTTCGGGAGCTTAATATTTTCTAATGTTCTGGGATCGGCTAATTCGTATATAAGATTGTCCAATCGTTCTTTATAAAGGTTGTTTTTCTTTTTACCCAAACGAAATTTCATCTTTAAACCTAAAATATTAAGTTCGTACCTTCCTGTAGATTTCACCTTCTTCAAATAAAACATTATGCCCCCTTAATATATTTTAATTGTGCTATGAAAAAATTGCAACTTCAATGTTTAAGCAACAAAATGTAATATTTTTTCTTAACATTTAGACATGCCTGTATATTATATAGTTAAATATAAATATGAGTGACGATATAAACAAAAAAGTAATTGATATTTTTTCAAATCACAATAATAAATTACCTGTAGAAGCAAATGAGAAAGTGAAGTTCTACGCAGGGTTTAATTATGTTAGGATTGATAAAGATGCAAACGGAAACAAATTTAATGCGGAGCATCTGAAAAAATATGCGCAATCCTGTCATTACATCGTAAGAGTTATGAGAGAAAATAAAGGTGAAACTGTTCTTTATAATTATGATGTACCAAATTGCGACCTTTTTAAATTTATGAAATCATTTGAAGAAAATACACTTGACGGAACTATTATAGAAATTGATAAATATTTTCCAGATGATTTAGCATAAGAAAGTTAAGATATGAACTGTTTTTTTAGAGAGTACCACGAAGCCTTATTTAAATGCAATAAGCCGTATCAGTATGTCGGCGGAGAATTTCTTTCATATAATAAAAAATTTGAAGATGCCAAAGTGAGATTTGCCTTTGCATTCCCGGATAAATACGAAATAGGCATTAGTAACCTTGGTGTAAGGGTTCTATATGATCTTGTCAATAAACAGGATAAGTATATGGCTGACAGAGTATATGCGCCTGAACCTGATTTTATCCCGCAACCGCTTTATGCACTTGAAAGCAAAAAACCTTTAAAAGACTTTGATGCAATAGGTTTTTCACTCCAATATGAAATGTCATATCCTACAGTATTAAAAATGCTTGAAATGTCAGGTATTCCTTATAAAAATTCAGAAAGAACAGAGAATGATCCGATAATTATTGCAGGTGGACCTTGTGCTTTTAACCCGCTTCCTGTAGCAGATTTTATCGACGTGTTTATGATAGGCGACGGAGAAGACAGCATTGTAGAAGTCTGTGAAATATTAGAAAAAACAAAAGGACTTTCAAGACAACAGAGAATTAATGCAATATGTGACGGTGAAAATTCAGGATGCTGGTCAGCATCAGCCGGCGGAAACGTAAAAAAACGCATTGCACAGTTAACTTACGAAACAGCTTTGAAGTCCTACCCGATACCTTTTTCATCATCAGTTCATGACAGAGCAATCGTGGAAATCAGACGGGGCTGCGGGAGAATGTGCCGTTTCTGCCAGCCGGGACACGTTACGCTGCCTGTAAGAGAAAGACCCGCTGAAGATATTATAAAAATAGCAAAAGAACTTGTAAAAAATACAGGTTACGATGAATACTCGCTTCTTTCACTTTCTTCAAACGATTATGCAAATATCAAAGAAGTAATAAAAGAACTTGCAATAGATTTTAATGAGAAAAAAGTTTCAGTATCGCTGCCAAGCCAGCGTATTGACGGTTTTAACCTTGAGCTTGCAGAACTTGTTCAAAGCGTAAGAAAATCTACAATGACACTTGCACCTGAAGCAGGCAGCCAGCGGCTTAGAAACGTCATCAAAAAAAATATATCAGAAGAACAAATTCTTAATGCTGTTTTAACTCTATACGAAAACGGCTGGTCAAAAGTTAAATTTTATTTCATCTGCGGACTTCCGACAGAAACACTCGAAGATATGGATGAAATGGCTGAACTTTTGAATAAAATCAGATACCGTTCAAGATTAATAAAAAAAGAAAAAGGTTTAAATCACGGGCTTGATATAACCTGTACACTTTCAATATTTGTCCCCAAACCGTTTACACCGTTCCAGTGGCACGGACAAATGAATCTGGATAAGGTAACAGAACACATTCACTATCTGAAAGAAAAAACAGACAGGATTAAGGGTGTAAAAATCAATTATCACGAAAAATTTGTATCTCAAATAGAAGCTGTTCTGACACGTGGAGACAGAAGTTTATGTAAATATATTGAAGCTCTTTATAAAAAAGGCTGTTATCTGGATGCGTGGGGTGAATACTTTGATAAAAAAGTATGGCAGGATACAGCAAAAGAACTCGGAATATCGTTATCAAATCTTGCTGAAAAAACATATTCCACAGAAGACCCCCTCCCATGGGATTTTATTGACATAGGCGTAGACAAAGAATGGTTCAAATCTGAATACAACGAAGCCTTGAAAGTTTCATCTCCGGAATTCTCCCTTGCTCCGACCTGCCAGACAAAATGTGTTGATTGCGGTGTATGCAAAAATTTAAACACCCGCAAAGTTATGGCAAAACCATTCACTGCAAGCAAACAGGCGCAAGAATTAAAGATTGTACACAATGATCCCAAAACCTGCCAAAGCTATGACAGAGAAATTTATAAATACAGACTTAAAATAACAAAATCAGGTATCTTAAAATACTTCTCCCACCTTGACTGGCAGAATACGTTCTTTAAAGCAATAGCAAGAACTGATTTAAATGTAGTGTTCTCTCTCGGATTTAATCCTGCAATGAAAATCTCAATGGGAGTTGCGCTTCCTCTTTTTGCGGAAAGCGACGGAGAATTGATTGATATAGAGTTATTTGATGACTTAACTCCCGATGAGCTCAAACTAAAGTTGGAGAAAGTGCTGCCGGAACAGGCACGAATTATAAGCATTGTAAAAATTGATAAAAAGGAAAAAGCCATTGATATCACAGCTCAATGGGCAGAGTACAAAATAGATATTTTTAACAAAGAGCTTTACGATTTTGAAACTTTGAGATATAATACAGACAAAGTTTTATCTTCCGAAGAAATTTTTATCGAGAAGAAAAACAAAAAAGGTTTAATCAAAAAAACAGACATCAAACAATCAATAAAATCATACAGATTTGAAGATGATAGCCTGTTCATAGTACTCAAAACCGGTCAATCTGCAATTAACAGAGATAACGGCACTGTAGAAGCAGGAATCCCTGCACTTAGAGCAGATATGCTGATGAACTTAATTGCACCCGATGTAAGTTTTAATATTAAACGAACTCGGTTCTTTGATGAGGATTTAACAGAATTATAGTAAAGGATTTTTATGGCAAACGACAGAAACAACAAAAACGGACATCAGAACGGAAACGTTGAAAAGAAAATTATTATTGCAGAACGTGACAACATTTCTGCTGTTATGGAAAACGGCAAAGTTACAGACTTTTTTATTTCAAGAGGGGATGTAATTTTAGGTGATGTATATTTAGCTACCGTTGACAATATTTTACCGAGTATCGATGCGGCTTTCGTAAATGTAGGCAGCGATAAAATGGGATTTTTGCATGCACAGGACGTTATGGGCAAAGGTGCATTGAAAGATAAGCTTTCACCTAAACAAAAACTTATTGTTCAGGTTGTAAAAGAACCTACAGGACACAAAGGTCCAAGAGTTACAACCGAAATAAGCTTACCCGGAAGATTTTTGGTATTAATGCCCAATGAAGCCGGAATAAGCATAAGTAAAAAAATAGAAAATTCAAAAGAAAGAGCAAGATTAAAGTCAGTAGTAAGCCTTATTAAACCTGTCGGCGTAGGAGTTATTATACGTACAGAAGCAGAAGGTCAGTCAGAAGCTGATATTCAGGAAGATTTGGAAATCCTTTTGGAAAAATGGAATAATATTATTACATCAGCAGAAACTTTAACTCCTCCTAATCTTATTTACAGAGATCAAGACCTTTTATACAGAACAATAAGAGAGGCTTGTACGGAAGATGTAAAAGAAATTATTGTAGACACGGCTTTTGCATTACAAAGAGTTCAAAATATTCTGCAAAACTGGCATATGAACAAAAATGTTCAGGTAACTTTATATAAGGGAACAGAACCGTTACTTGTAGCTACAGATGTCCATAAAGAAATAAAAGCAGCTTTAAATGTTAAAGTAAATATGCCTTCAGGCGGATATTTATTTATACAAACAACCGAAGCTCTTACGGTAATCGATGTTAACAGCGGAAAATTCACAAGTTCTTCAACTCAAGACGAAACAATCCTGAAAACTAACATAGAAGCTGTTCATGAAATCGCAAGACAGCTTCGTCTAAGAAACATAGGCGGTATGATTATTATTGACTTTATCGATATGATTTCAAGAGCAGATAAACTTGCTATTATGGAAGAACTTGAAATTGCTCTTGAACCTGATAAAGCTAAACCGCAGGTAGGACAGCTTTCGGATCTCGGGCTTGTAGAATTAACAAGACACCGTCAAGGTCAGTCTTTATCAGAAATATTCACTAAAAAATGTCCTCACTGTCAGGGAACAGGTTATTTCATGAATGAGTTTAACTTCGCAACTCCGACAGCAGAAGGAGAGTATAGAGCTAAAGCTGCAAAAATGAAATTACCTGTAAACAACTTCAAGAAAAATAAAAATAACAGAAATCAAAATCAACAGCAGCCTGCACCTCAACAAGAAGTTCAAGTTGAAGAACAACAAACAATGCAGCCTGAAATTGAAGTTGAAAATCCGTCAGCAGTAGCTGTTCAGGAAACAGAAAAACGTGATAACAAGAAAAAACGCAATAACAGAAGAAATAAATTCGAAAAGAAACAGGAAGTTCAACCTGAAACAGAACCTGTTATTGAAACAGCTGAAACAGTTTTAAAACCAAACGAAGAAATAAAACCTGTAATTGAGGTTAAACCGGAAGAAAAACCCGCAGAAGAACAAACTTTAAAACAGGAAACCGGAGAAACTCCTTCTGCATCAGAAGAAGAAAAACCTAAAAAAACACGCAGACCAAATCGTGGAACCTCAAAAACAAGAAAACCTCGTGCGAAAAAAACTCAGGAAACTACAGAGGAAAAAGTTGAAGAATAAATTCTTAACGACAATTTTTACATTAATATTTTTAACAGCTAATACGGGCTTCTGTGAAGAAACCCGTAATGCTGTTATGCATACAACAATTGTAAAGTTCGGTCTTACAATGGGCGGTGTTGCACTTTCTTCCATAATTATTTATCTTGGTTTAACTGTTTATAATAAGTTTTTTGTAAAACCTAAATATACACACTCTCTGGAAGAAGAAATTCTTAAAACTCCAAAAACAAAAGAAGAAGCCATTAATTTCTTTATAAATAAAAATAAACTGAATTAAGGATACTGAACAAATGAAAAAAAATGCATTCGGGGCAATAGATTTACTTATAGGATTAGCCATAACAGCAGTTATATTTTTAATCAGCGTAAATGCTTTAAAGGGCGTATCATCATTAAAGCTGAAAGACACTGCAATAGATAAGCAAAGCGTTCAGCAACATGTTGATGAAACCGTAAACGAAATTGAAAGAATGCGTAAAGAAGCATTAGACTATGGAATGGAAATACAAAACGGCAACTATTAATTTAATTTCTTTTTAATTTCAAGTTCATACCCCAAATAATCCAATATTTGCTGGACGGCTTCAAATTTAATTGTTTTTGAAGAAAGCATTCTGGAAAGACTTGCAACATTTGTTTTTGCAAGACCTTTTTGATTCATATTTCTTGTCATTTTTGACATAGAAAGCCCCTGCCTTAATAACAAAACCTGAATTTCTTGTTTAATATCTAACATAATGAATATTTTACGTTATTAAAAACAATCTTGACAAATAAGAAAATATTGTTATCATGCATGTATATATCATTATTATTTATGATAATAAATATTTAGAAAGGATTGTTTATGAAAAATGCGTTCACTCTGTCAGAGGTTTTAGTTACACTTGGGATAATAGGCGTAGTTGCAGCTATGACAATGCCGTCATTGATTGCCGAACACCGGGAAAAAGCAGCAGTTGCAAAACTTAAAAAGGTTTACTCTACTCTTGAAAATGCTTATATGCTTGCAAGAAACGAAAATATGGATGTTTTAAGCTGGTTTCCAGATGATGATATAAAAAATAATTCAAAAATATTTTTTGAAAACCTTAAACCTTATCTGAATATTTTAAAAGACTGCGGCGTTGAAAGCGGATGCATAACTGAAGGTTACGTTAAAACTCTTGACGGCAGAAATTACCATAACTACGATCAAAATCCTAAAGAATACAGATTTATAATGGCAGACGGTACACAGATTATTATTTATATTGCAACTTCTAAGTATGCAGGAAGTGAGTCTATCGGCAACATAAAAGTTGATATTGACGGTTATAAAGGCAGGTATACATTCGGAAAAGACTTTTTTATTTTTAATATTACACCTAAAGGAATTTACCCTAACGGGCTTGAAAATACTACAGCTACAGATACATTTGAAGATGATTGCAATAAAAGCAAATCAACAGAGGTAAATGGAGCCGGCTGCACTGCCTGGGTTATATTTAATGAAAATATGGATTATTTACATTGCGATGATTTAAGCTGGAATGGAAAAACTAAATGCAAATAAACTATATTGCAGCAAGAACTTTTGAAGCCTGTTTCAAGTCCTGACTTTTATGAATAATCTCTACCATTTCCTTTAAAACTTTGTTGTAAGGTGTTGGTATACCATGCTTTATACCCAGCTGAATTACCGTCCCCGCAAACATGTCAACTTCGGTTTTTCTTCCTGCTTCAACATCCTGAAGCATTGATGTTTTACCCTCAGGTATCATTGTATGAAGGTTTGCAATAGTTTCATCTATCATTAATTCGGGATTATTTACACCTTCAGCTTTAGCAATTGCCCGGACTTCTTTCATTATTTCAACAGCAAAATCCATAAAACAAGAATTTTCAAGCATCTCTCCAAAAGTCATTTTTAAAATGGCTGTCGGCTGATTTGCACAAACATTCAACATAAACTTAAGCCATAATGAGTGTTTAATATCATCAGGAATTTTGTAGTTTATACCTGTTTTATCAAAATATTTTTTTACCCTCATCATATTTTCATTATCAGCTTCATTTTCAGAGCCGTAAACAATAGTATTTACATCGTCATGAACTACCGAATTTCCTGTTCGGATTGCACTGTGACCAATAAAATATGAATATAAAAGTTTATCTCTGCCATAAGTTTCTGCAATAATTTCTTCACTTGTTACACCGTTTAAAAGAGATAATATTACGGTATTTTCATTAACAAAATTTTTAATATTATTTATAGCATCATTTAAACCGCAAAATTTGGTTGCAATAATTATCAAATCCGCCTTAAAAGTCTTTTCATCAGGCAAAACATAGTTGAAGTTAAGTTCACGACCGTTAAATACAATCGGATTTTCAAGATATCTTTTCAAACGGCTTTCATCAACGAGAACTCGTAAAGATTCGGAATCATAACTTTGAATTTTATCGGCATAAATACTGCCTACTGCCCCTACACCACAAATTAAAACATTTTTTATATCTTTCATAAGTGTAAGTTTAACACGTTTTATATTATTTTTTTTATTTCTTTATAATTTTTTAATGCGGATTTGTTAAAAATAGTTCACATGTTCACACGTCAGAGCAATTTTCACTTGAAAAAATACTTTATAAATATGTAGTGTAGTTTAGTGTGAAATTTGTCAATGGGAATTGAAATCGGAAGACCGCTTGGTGTGGGCGGTATCAGCTCTAATATAACTATTGATAGAAACCGGTACAGACAAAGTTTCGGCAATAATTTGCATGCCGATACTTTTGAACGAACCGGAATAAACCGCTATACAACAGAAGCTTCAATAAAACAGATGATTAGCGCAAACCCTAAAATCTTAAACATTCTAAAAGAGGTTAATGCGCCATTGACAATAAATATGAAAGAGCTTAACCAGCTATTAGCAAATCATGCAACAGATACAAAAAATATTGCTGAAGGAATAACCGAACATCTGCCGTTTTCACTGCAAAACAGAGTAGATACAAAGGCATTGCTTGATGCAGCATATCTTCACGACATAGGAAAAGTATTAATCCCTGTAAATATCTTAAACAAAGCAGGAAAACTTGATGAAAGAGAAACTGAAATTATGCACAAACACTCAGAGCTTGGCTATGAGCTTCTAAAATCCACTGATATAGATAAAAAGACACTTAATTTAATAAGAAATCACCATCAGAACGCCAAGAAAACAGGTTATCCTTTTGTTGATAACAGTTTTAATGCAGACATAAACCTTCAAATACTATCTATAGCTGATAAATATTCTGCATTAACAGAAAAACGTTCTTATAAAGAGCCTCTTGATACCAAACAGGCATTAACCATTATCTACAGGGATGTGCAGGAAGGAAAGCTTCATCCGTTTGTGTTTAAGGCACTTGTAAATTATGCATCAGAAAAAGTTACAGCTGCTGTTTAATGACAATAAGATTTCTGGTATGATTTTCTTCAAGCGGTAAATCATATTCAATTACATCAATAACTTTTGCATTGAATTTTTTTAATATGTATTTTGCATCATCTATTTCTTCCTGTGCCTTTAATGATTTAAAAGCGACAAAAAATCCTTCATCTTTAAGAAGCGGTAATGCATAAGCTGTTATCACCTTCAAAGGAGCAACCGCACGAGAAGTAATAAGGTCAAATTTTTGAGTTAATTTTTCTGCCCTTTCACATATCGGATGAACGTTTTCCAGTTTCAATTCATCTTTCATTTCATTTATTGCATTAATTTTTTTTCTGATACTGTCTAAAGGATAAACTTGAACATCTTTGTAAGTGCAGGCAACGGGCAAGGCAGGAAATCCGCCACCTGTACCGATATCAAGCATAGTTTTAGCTTTTCCGTATTTTTCAAAAAACTTTTCTATAGAAAGACTGTCAAATATATGTTTTTCCCACAAAAATTTTTCATCATTTTTAGATATTAAATTTAATTTTGCATTTTGCTTTAAAAAAGCTTCAATGTAATCATTATAAAATTCTTTATTTTGCATAATTGAGTTCTTTCGTAATCCTGTTAAAATTTTGTTCGCCCATTCTGATTTTTAAATCATTAATACGCATTTCAATTTTTAAAATATTATCTCTTGTAAAGTTGTTAATTGACATCTTGTGAGCAATAATATAATTTCTCAATGCCTGTTCAAAATCTTTTTTATTAAAGTAAAAGTCACCTAAAGCAACATTTGACGATGCTATATAAAAAGGTTCATTAAGTTCTACAGCACAAGCCTTTGCTCGTTTCAGATAATCTAGTGCTTTTTGCGGATTTCTTACTGTCAAAATTTCAGCAAGCTTCATTGCAGAAATATAAATTCCGTTATTGTTTTTGGTTAATTCGTCAAGTCTTAAACTTTCCGTTAAATACTTAACCGCAGAATCGGATTTTCCTTCTTCATCGTATATAGTTGCAATATTTGTAAGCGCAGAAGAAAGGAAAGTATTGATTTTCGGGTTCTGATTTATTTCAATGCACTTTTTATAATATTTAAGAGCATTTTCCAAATCTCCTTCTTCATCAAGATTAAGAGCATATTTGAAATACAATTCGGCAAGAACATTTTTTTCCACACTGCCTGTAACAAGCTGCAAAGCATCTTTTATACTGCATCCGGTAATAGCTGCAAGCAGAAGTTTTGTCTTAATCTTAAGATTATTTGACACATCTTCTGCCTCAATTTCACGCAAAAGCTTTTCTGCAAGCTGACGTTTGAATGTTATGTAATAGATATTTGCAATTTCAAATTTGCTTTCATTAATCTTTTCGTTATCACCGGCAGAACTAAAAAATTCCATTGCCAATTCATAATATTTTAACGAATTAAACCAGTCAGAAAGGTTCTTAAATGCTTCTGCCAGTTTTGTGTAAAGCATCGGTAAAAATGTGTAGTAGTCTTCATCTGTATTCATTGTCAAAGCTTTTTGATAAATCATTACAACTTTTTTAAAATCGTAATTTTGTTCTTCCTTTTTAGCAAGATTTATAAGTTCAACAAGCGACAGCTTCTTAATTTCTTCCAGATCCTTGCTTTTCTTGTCAGCTATATTAATAAAAGAATTAATAGAATTTGCAATTTTGTTCATTATTGCATTTTCTTCTGCCTCTGTCTCAAATACGAAAGAAATAGTCCTTATTTTTTCATCTTTCTCCTGTTTTGTTTCAGGAATTTTTTCTTCAAATTTTTGTTCGGCAAATTGCACACCCGGCACCGGTTTGTTAGGCAAAACAGGCTTTCTGGGAAGGAAAAGCGTATGATATTCTATTTCTTTTCTCATTGTCTGGCGTGATATAAGCAAATCTCTTTCCAGAGGCTTCAGCGGCAATTGCGTGTTATACAAATCAACACAGCTTTTATGAATTTTAACGGCAATATTTTCTGCAATAGAATTTTCCGCTATTTCCTTATAATAATCCTGCAAATATATCATTGAACCTTCTCTGGTCAATACAAGATTATCAACAAAATAAGCAATCTTATCCGCATCATAAAGGTTGAGTGTCTGTAAAAGCTTAACGCTGACAGGATGACGCATAACCGTAAGAAATCTCAATAAATGACCGCTTACAGGATCAACAAGAGCCAGAGCTTCACGCAAAATAAAATCATTAAATGTTAAAAAGCTCTTTGTATAACCTGATAAAAATTCGGTCATATTAAGTTTTCGTATCTGCATAATTTTAATGGAAAGCGTTGTATAAAAATAATATCCTCTTGAATATTTATACAACTCGTCAGATATAGGACCAATCTGCTTAAAGTCCTCTGCTTTTAAATACCTTTCAAATATACCTTTTTCTAAAGCACTGACGGAAACCCTGTCGTATGGTATTTTAAAATCAGAGTAATCAAATTTTCTGCTTATAATAATAATTTTAATATTAGGAGATTTTGAAAGGTGTTCGATAAAACTCAAAATTTCAGTTTTATTGTCTTTCAAAACCTGTTCAAATGAATTAATAACAATAACAACAGGATTGTGAACAGACTGAAAATAAGCATTAATCTTCTGCGTAAAGTTTTCAGACCTTGCCTTTGGAGTTTCAATCACATTTTGCGCAGTAAGCTTTCTGAAAATATCAAAAAACTCAAGCAAAATATCATCAAGAACTGTTGTTTCAAAGCAGTTATATTTTAAAGTTACGGTATCGGATTTTAAAAATGAAAGCGCCTGATTTACAACAAGCACCTTACCCGTTCCGAGAAATCCGTTTACAAGAAGCAGCCTGTTATCTGACTTAAAGAAATTAAGTATTTTTTCAATTTGATTAACATTATTTTCAAGAAGAAAAGGATTAACTCCGATATCTTGTTTTAGTATAGTCTTTTTGTCTGCTACTTCATCAATAAATTCCATAAAGCTATATTAATAGATTTCTTAAAATTTTGCAAATCAAATATTTTTATAGTACACTCTAATTATAACAGTAAACTAAGGGGAAACAGGATGGAATTTTTTAGAAAACACCAAAAAGCAATTGTAGCAATTATTGCAATAACTTTCATTGCATGGACTGTTGGTTTAATGATGTTGCCTCTTGTTATTAAATAGGTAGATAGTGGATATACATAAATTTATAAAAAAAATATTTATAGTATTCATGGCGTTGCTTATAGGTAATATAAGCTTAATTGCCGATGCAAACCAGTTGAAAACAATACAACAGAAACAAAAAGTTACCCATGAAAAAATTAAACGCTTAAAAGTTCTTGAACACTTGGAAAAAAATAAGTTATACAAAAACCAGCAAAAACTTGAACAGGCATCAAGCAACCTGCAATATTCCAAAAACCAGTACTCTTCACTTGAAAACCAGCTTGCACAAATGGAAAGAGAATTGACTGCTTCCGTTGCGGAATTTAATAATGCCAACATTCAAATGCGCAAGAGAATAAGACAGGTTTACAAAAACCAGAGAACAGGTATGTTCCAGCTTATCTTAACAGCTAAAGATTTAAACTCTTTACTTGATGTAGTTTATTTTGAAAAAATAGTCCTGAAAAAAGATTACGCAAGAATGATGACTATAAAAGCCAAGTCACAAAAAATAGCCATGATGAAGAAAAACATTGAGGCTAAAAAGATTGCACTTGCCCAATCAATTCAATCAATAAATTCTCAGCAAAAGAATATTAAATACGCAATTGCACAAAACCAAAACATGATAAACAAATACAAAACCGACCGTAAAACTTATGAAAGAGCTGAACGTGAACTTGCACGCCAATCAGCAAGTATTCAAAACATGATTGCACGTAACAAAGGATCTTCAACCGTAAAAATCTCTTCAACAGGTTTTATGCGTCCGATTAGCGGAAGAATAACTTCTCCTTTCGGCTGGAGAACGCATCCGATATTTAACAGCAGAACTTTCCACTCAGGTGTAGATATAGCAGGTCCTAACAGAGGCAGCATAAGAGCATCAAACTCAGGAAAAGTAATTTATTCAGGCTGGTACGGCGGGTACGGAAAAGTTGTTATACTTGACCATGGTAGTGTAAACGGACGTCCTATAACAACGCTTTATGCCCATATGTCTTCAATAAAAGTTTCTCAGGGACAATTTGTAAATAAAGGAGATGTTGTAGGTTTTGAAGGTACTACAGGGTACAGTACAGGACCACATGTACACTTTGAAGTAAGGGTTAACGGCAAACCTAATAACCCGTTAAATTATATTTAAATATAAGGGAAGAAATTGAAAAAGTATTTATTAATAACAGCTTTAATATTAACAGCAACAACTCAGTCTGTAATGTCTGCGGAGTTATTCAACAGTCCCGAAGAACTTGAAAACTTCCATGATAACTTCTACGAATCTCCAATGATGCCTATTCCTGAAGTGAAATACACTGAGCAGGAACCTCGTGAAATAAAAGGAATGCCTTTATTCAAAAAAACACGTATAAAAATGACTAATTATTTTCGTGAAAAGAATTACAAGGAAACACAAAAACTTTTAGAGAAAGAAAAGGCAGAACAGGCAAGACTTGAAGCGGAAGAAAACGAAAAACTTAATAAAGAATTAAATATTAATTTTCAATCAAATAACGAGTCCAAATCCAAGATTAAAACCGAGATTGAAGAAGCAACATCTATTCCGGACGAAACACTGGAACTGTCAGGCGGAGTTCAGGAACGTGTAACTCCGAATGATGCACTGCTTGATGCTGATAACATTGATTACGATGACGAAACAATGGATATTATTGCAACAGGTTCTCCTGTGCTCGTATTTCCGCCTCAAGAAACTACCATAAAAGCGGATAAAATAGTGTATAATCAGGCTTCAAATACTCTTAAAGCTTACGGTAATGTTAAAGTTATAAAAAGTGGTAATACGGTAAACGGCGACTTTATGCAAATTAATATGAATGAAGAAAATGCATTTATAGATAATTTAAACGCCAAACAAGCTTTTATGACCGTTAAATCAAGAAAATCCAAAATAGAAGGTGACAAAATCATTCTTTATGACGGAAAAATAGTTTCAGAAGATTCGTATATTTTGAACCTTCAAACAAAAATGATTGGCGGCAACCACTTCAACAGAATGATTATAGATGAAGATGACAGATCTTCAATCTCAACTTCTTTCGGTGAGGTCGGCGATACAGCAATTCATATCAAAGCAAAAGATATCATTGTTAACGCAAAAAAAGAACATGACACCTTCACTATGAAACAGGCTGACGTTTATTATGGCGATTATAAACTGTTTAGAATACCTTCCTTCACAGCTCATACCAATAAAGGTCATGATTATTTTGAAGCAAATTATCCTGAATTTGGTTCACGTTCAAGAATTGGTATGTTTGCAGGTCCCGGCTTTGTATTTGATGTTCCTAACGGAGCAATCGTAAAGGCTATACCTTTTTTAAACTATAAAGATAAAATCGGTGTCGGCGGAGCTTTAAAATACAGAAGCGCTACAAACTACACTGACTTTATGTACGGTTCATCCAACGATACTTTTGTATTAAAAGGTAAACAATATTTAGACGATAAATTATATATGCAATACGGTGCAAATTCATATATGGATGAATGGTTCTTTGGTCGTAGAATGCCCAAATACAGTGTTGAATTGATTTATGATGACAGAACAAAAATTCCAAGTACAATCAAAGAAGGTTATGACCTGAATTTCAGACATCGTGCAAGTATCGGTTATATGCAGAATAACGATATTAACAGATACGGAGAAAGATTGCCGGCATCAGATATGGGAACAACAAGATTTAAATACATGGCAGAAGCACGACAGTCATTATTTAATTATGGCAATAGAGAAGAATTAAAATTTATTAACCTGTCACTGGTAACACAAGGAAGTGCAGCACTTTACGGTAACGGAGATATGCAATTTCTGGGAAGAATAGGTCCAGCCGTGCATACTCAATACAAATATTGGATGCAGGATATAGGTTTCTTTGCATCTGCTTATCAAGACGGAACTCCTATGGCAAGATATGATGCATACAGATACGGTCATGCTAACGTTTATATAAGAGAAGCTATAAGAGTTCATAAGTATTTAACTCTTGCCTGGTCAGGTTCGCTGACAATGACAGGAGATTCTCCAAACGGTGATATGTTTCAGGAAAACTCTTTTATTTTAGCATTCGGACCTGATGATTTTAAAGTAAATGTAGGTTATGACTGTGTTCGTAAACAAACATATTTTTCTTTTGTAGTTGCAATGGATACAAAAGGTTCAAGCGTTGAATATGAAAAAATGGAAATTAAAAATCCTGACAGATTAGGAAAGAAAGATAAAGAGCAGGAAAAACTGATTGTTTATGATCAGGAAAACCCGACCAATGCAAAAGGTCCTGCTAAAAAAATGATGTACGCAGAAGTAATAGATATTGAAGATCCTAATAGAGAACAAATCTAATGACAAAACTGGAAGAACTCAAAAAAGAAATAATTGAATATGGAAAACTTGCAGGAATAAAAAATTTCACACCGGGTTATTCCGGTAATTTTTCAGCACGTTATGAAGATAAAATATTAATCACTTCATCAGGTTCTGCTAACGGATATCTGTGTGAAGATGAAATAGTTTTGATTGATTTTAACGGTAACGTGGTTGAAGGAAATAAAAAAGCATCTTCAGAAAAAATGCTTCATGTTGAATTTTATAAACAAAGACCTGACGTAAATTACATAATCCATGTGCATTCACCTTATTTAAGTTCGTTTGCCTGCTGTAGAATACCTTTGGATGAACCTGTTATGGCAGAAAACGTATTCTATTTCGGTCAAATTCCTTTAGCTGAATACGGTTTACCCGGTTCTTATGATTTGGTTGAAAAAACTGCTAAGTATTTTAAAGACTACAATGCAGTATTAATGGCAAATCACGGTTTCATTGTAGGTGACAAAACCATAAAAGATGCATTTTTAAAACTGGAACTTGCCGAATCTTATGCACAGGTTGCACTTAATACAAAAATATTGGGCGGAGCTGTTTTGTTTACGGATAAAGAAGTTGATGAAATAAATTCACTGAAAAATTAGTTGTGATATAATAAGAAAAATAGTAAAAGAGGAAGTATAAAAGTGTCAATAATGTTAGAAAATAAACAGGGATTAATTGCAGGAGACGGAACTTTACCGGTTAAAATGGCTCAATACGCTAAAGAAAACGGTTTTGAAGTAATTTGTATTTCACTGGCAAATGATAATTTAAGACAATTAAAAAAATACTGTTCTAAAATATATTCCTGCCACCCGGGCGAAGTAAACAAAATTGAAAAAATACTAAAAGATGAAGAAATCAAACAGGCAACATTTCTTGGAAAAGTCCACAAAAGAGTTTTACTTCAACTGCATAAATTTGATGCAAAAGCAATTGAGCTTTTAAAAGAAGCTCAAAGACTTAATGATGATGAAGTAATGCTAATGATTGTAAAAGAATTTGAAAAACTCGGCATTACAGTTCTTGACCAGACTATTTTTATCAAAAACCTAATGATACCATCAGGAGTTCTGGGCAAGTTGAAACCGACAAAAGAACAGATGGAAGATGTAAATTACGGTTTTTGGCTAGCAAAAGAAATGGGCAAAATTGATGTCGGACAATCGGTTGTAATAAAAGATAAAATGATTATGGCAGTCGAAGCAATTGAAGGAACTGATATGTGTATAAAACGTGGTTCTAAACTGGCGAAGAAAAATGCCGTAGTTGTAAAAGTTTCAAAACCTTCTCAAGATAAACGTTTTGACATACCTGCAATAGGATTGAGAACATTAAAAACAATGAAAAAATATAAAGCAGATTTGATAGCTGTTGAAGCTAATGAAACAATTATTGTAGATCAGGAAAAAGTAATTCAATTCGCAGATGAAAATGATATTGTAATAATGGCTGTTTAATATGAAAAAACTATTTATTATAACAGGTGAATATTCAGGTGACATACACGCTTCTCATGTGGTAAAAGCCTTAAAAGCCATGACCCCTGATATTTTAATAGAAGGGGTTGGCGGAGAAAATCTGCGTAATGCCGGAGTCAAACTATTTTCTGATCAAAAGAAAATGGGCGCTGTGGGTTTAACTCCCAAAATCGTATTAGACCACTTTACTTTAGGCAAAAGAATAGTCGATTATCTTGTAAAGGATTTTAAACCTGATGCAGTGTTATTAATAGATTATGGTGTCTTCAATCTGAATATTTCCAAATTTTTGAAAAAAGCAGGAATAAAAGTGTTTTATTATATTCCGCCTCAGGTTTGGGCAAGCCGTAAATGGAGAATTAACACAATCAAAAAAAATATTGATGAAGTACTTTGTATCTTTCCTTTTGAAAAAGATATGTATGAAAGTTACGGCATAAAAACACATTACTGCGGTCATCCATTGGTTTCACAACTTGCGCCAAAAGCCGATAAAAATGATTTCTTTGAAAAACACGGACTTGATAAAAATAAAAAACTTGTATCAATATTCCCGGGCTCAAGAGTTTTTGAGCTTAAAAATCTGATGAAAGTTTTTATAAAAACAGCAGAAGAATTACAAAAAAAACATCCTGACTTGCAATTCTGTATATCTCATGCGCCGAATTTATCCGATGATGTTTATGATAAATATTTAAAAAAGACTGAATTTAAAGTTATAAAAGGAGAAAATCAGGCACTTTTAAGCGTATCGGATGCGTTAATTCTTGCATCCGGAACAGTCGCTTTAGAAGCGGCATTATACCGGACTCCTATGATTATATCTTACAGAGGTCCGTATTTATTCTATCTTATTTATTTAATTGTAAGATGCATAAAACGGGTTTCATTGCCTAATATTATCGCAGACAAATATATAGTGCCAGAAATACTTCAAAGCAGCGTAACTGTATCAAATATTACATACCAAATAGAAAAACTTCTTTATGACAAAGAATACAGAGAAAACAATATTAAGGAACTCGGCAAAGTTAAATCTCTGTTATCAGACAAAGTTTCCTCAAAAGAAGCTGCAAAAGTAATTGCAGAAGCTTTTAAAGCGTAATAATTCTTTATACAGTTAGCAATATTTTGCGTTTTCTGACGTTTATAAATATAAGATAGTAAGCGTAAGAAAGTTATGATTAATCAAGTTGTAACAACAACAAATAATGCACCCAAAAGAGCATTTACAGATTTTTCACAGCCGAAAAACGGCTACTATTTGAATGCGCCGTTTGTAGAAGAGGAAAAAAAGAAAAAAACAAACAAACTAGGAACCACGATAGCCATATCCGCTCTGGTTATCGGATTTGGAACGCTTGCTATATTCAGCGGGGGCTTGAACAAAGGTGCTGCAAAATTCTTTGACAAAATAAAGTTAAAGTTAGAGAAAAAACTTGCCAAAGGCGGCAAATTTGAAGACTTTTACAGATTTTCTCTCAATAGAATAAACTCTTTTATCGAAAAATCCGAAAGCATCAACAATATAACATCTTTAAAAGACGTACTTTTCCAAAAATTCATGTGGGGCAAAGACGGAACACGTAAATTTACCAAAAAAATCCATGAAGGTATAACAAATTTCTTTGATAAAATCAGCAGAAAAACGGTTAACAGCGCTTACAATAAAACACAAAACAAATTTGCTAACCTTACTGATTATTTCAGGACAGTAAATGAAAGGCTGCGCCTTGCACGTCCTGACGATGCTAAATTGTCAGCAGTACTTGATACAATAGAGTTAAGAACACATAGAGTTAACTCTAACCTTGACAAGGGTTTTGGTATTAATGCGAGAAACCGTCGTTATCAGGAAATCCAACAATCAGTTGACGGACTTTTCGAATTCTTCTGGGATGCAAGTTTTAAAGATATTAAAAATTTTAAATCTAAAAATATGTGGCAGTCATTCATTGCAGAAGACTATGTTCTGCCTGCAAAAATGAACTTATCAAATAAAACAAGCTTGCTGAGACAAGCAATAACTCATGATATTAACGATAACTATAAAGCTACTATCAAAGCTCTGGATAACGTACAAAAATTCGTTAATCCGACAGATACTTCAACAAACGATATTCTAAGAAGCTTAAGAAGCAAACTTGAAAGATACAAAAAACTTTCAGGCAAAAATGAAAATGATTTAAGAAATAAATTAAATACTGAAATCATTGGCGATTTAAAAAATCTGTCAGGAAACTTTAAAGAAATGTCTTCTAAATTCAATTACAATGAAGATGCCGTAAAAGCAATCTCAAGCTACGTAAGCGAAGTTGAAGATATTATAGCAAAAAGTTCAAAAGGCGAACTGCAAGAAATTTTAACCGCATACAAATCAATTCTCCCACGTAATGAATATCTTAAACTAAAATCAAAAGTACAATCAGCAGTAAAATCGCTGGACAAATCAATAGATACCGAAACAATACAATACTTTGATAAAGCAAGAGATTTGAAACTCGGATCTGCACCGACCGATGTTCTGTCAATTCTTGCAGCAGTGGGTGCCGTAGGATATTACCTTGGACACGCTGAGAACAAAGACGAAAAAACATCCGTGTCATTAAAATACGGCATACCTGCAATCGGAGCAATTGCAACATCATTATACTGCACAGCAAGACTTGTTTCCGGCGGAAAAGCCATACTATTCGGTCTTTTATCAGGCTGGGCTATGAACAAAGCTGGTGTGCTTGTTGATGATACACGTAAAAAATATTCCGTAGACATCTCGTTTAAAAACAAAACCTTAGTTAAATCTCAACCGGACAAAGTATAACATTTAGTTTTATTTTCTGTTACAATGCCTTAAAAAGGACTTAATTATGGTAAAAACAGAAGATACAATAAAATATAAATTAGAACAACGAGAAATAGATAACTTATCAGAATTTGCGACCAAAAGCCGTTTTGCAAAAAGAAGACAAGAAGAAGAACCTTGTTTTTTAAGAACGGAATATCAACGTGACAGAGACAGAATTTTGCATTCAAAAGCATTCAGACGACTAAAACACAAGACACAAGTTTTTCTTTCTCCGTTTGATGATCACTTTAGAACACGTTTAACCCACACTCTTGAAGTTTCTCAAATAGGAAGAACAATAGCCAGAGCACTTGATTTAAATGAAGATTTGGTTGAAGCTATTGCATTGGGACACGATTTGGGACACACACCTTTCGGTCATTGCGGCGAAGGCGTTTTAAACGAGCTTGTAAAAGGCGGTTTTAACCACAATGTTCAGAGTGTAAGAGTAGTAGAAATCTTAGAACACCTTAATCTTTGTCAGGAAACAATAGACGGTATCTTAACACATTCCTGGGGATACACACCCAAAACTCCGGAAGCCCAGGTTGTTCAACTTGCGGATAAAATCGCATACATCAATCACGATATTGAAGATTCAATAAGAGCTGGAATTATTGCAGAAAGCGACTTGCCCAAAGATTGTATTGAATACTTTTCATCAGTTCAAAGCAAGCGTCTGAATAAAATGATTAATGAAATAGTAACAAATTCCATAGGAAAACCGCAGGTTGCCATGAGTGAAGAAGGCTGGCATTATACAACTAAATTAAGACAATGGATGTTTGACAATGTTTACATAGACTCTCCTGCCAAACTTGAAGAAAAGAAAGCTAAAAAAGTAATCAAAGAATTATTCTATTTGTATACGGAAATGTTAAAACCGATTTGCGAAGAAAGCAAAATAGAAAGAATTGTGACGGATTATATATCAGGAATGACAGACAGATATGCAGTAGAAAAATTCAAAGAAAACTTTATTCCAATCGGTATTAAGTCAGGCACAAAAGATGATTATCTGTTCAAACTTGCAAAAATAATTAATTAAAACTATAATAATTCTATGAACCGAAAAACTGTAAAACTGCAAGGTTTTAATGTAGATACATTTGATTTCGAAACAGCTGTTGAATATGCTGATTCTATTTCAGGTCAGGTGGTTACAATAAATCCTGAAATGATAAACAATGCACGTAAAAACTCTGACTTTGCAGAGATTATCAACTGTGCAGAACTTGTTATTCCCGATGGTATCGGCGTTGAAATCGGACTTAAAATCCTTGGCAGCAATGTACGTCGTATCGCTGGAATTGAATTTGCACATAAAATGCTTGAAGTTTGCGCAAAAGACGGTAAATCCGCTGCATTTGTAGGCGCTAAACCTGAAATTATAGAAAAAGCAGCACACAACATAAAAAAAGAATTTGATAATATAAACATAATATACGTACAAGACGGTTATTTTAAAGATGATGAACGGGTTATTAATGACTTAAAAAATCTTCAGCCAAGATTAGTTTTATGCGCATTAGGCTCTCCTAAACAGGAAGAATTTATATCAAAATGCAAAAAATTACTTCCAAATTCATTATTTATAGGTGTGGGCGGAAGTTTCGACGTCTGGTCGGGAGTTGTACAAAGAGCACCGGAAATATACCAAAAACTAGGGCTTGAATGGCTTTACAGAACAGTAAAAGACCCGAAAAGGTTCAAAAGAATATTTCCGACATTACCATTATTTGTTCTAAACGTTTTGAGAGAAAAATTTATACCAAAGGGAGTTTAACTATGTTAAGCAAAGAAGATAAAGAAAAATTAGAAAAATTATGCAGAGAAAACAGACAAAACATTGTAAAAATGGTCTATAATGCACAATCAGGGCATATCGGCGGTGCATTATCCGCAGCAGATATTATGACTGTGTTATACCATAAATGTATGAATATATGTCCCAAATGGGAAAAATCAAATGATTTTGAAAAACGTGACAGATTTGTATTGTCAAAAGGTCATGCATCATCAATTCTTTATTCTGTTCTTGCTCAACTGGGTTATTTCCCAAAAGAAGAATTAATGACCTTCAGACTTCTCGGCTCAAGACTGCAAGGACACCCTTTGCCTATTTGTCCGGGAATTGAAGTTGCAACAGGCTCGTTAGGACAGGGGCTTTCTATAGCCTGCGGAATTGCAGCAGGTCTGAAACTTGATAAAAATCCTGCTAATGTTTTTTGCCTTATGGGCGATGGAGAATTGCAGGAAGGCAGCGTTTGGGAAGCATTAATGAATGGTGCTCACAGAAAACTCAACAAGCTTATTGCAATAATTGACAGAAACAAACTTCAAATTGACGGCTGCACAGAAAATATCAAAACATTAGACAACCTTGCTGAAAAAATCAAAGCTTTCAACTGGGATGTAATTGAAATTGACGGTCATAATCTGGATGAAATATATAATGCCATTGAAAAAGCTAAATCCAGCGAAAATCCAACTGCAATTATTGCAAATACCGTAAAAGGTAAAGGTGTAAGCTTTATGGAAAATAATGCAGGCTGGCACGGTAAAGCTCCTAATAAAGAAGATTATGAACGGGCTATGGATGAATTAATTTAACATTTTATTAAAATTCAATTTATACGAGTATGGGGGTACTTATGAAAAAAGAGATTAGAAGATTATTGCCGGGGGGTTATACCCTCGCAGAGATAGTTGTAGTTATGCTTATTATTGCCGTTGTTGTTGGAGTTAGTATAAAGGTTACAAAAGCTAAGCTTGATTCTGTTATTTCATATACATATTACGGTGCATATTCAACTTTAAGGTCAGCTACGAGTGAGATTATTGCGGATTACGATCCTAACAAAGACATTTATACATATAAAAGGAAGTTATATGATATCTTTAATCTTACTCCGGAGGCTATGGCGGCGTATGTAGAGCAAATAAAGACATATGACACCATAGATTGTTCGATTATAACAAGTATGCCGAATACTGAAACGATTTTTACGTTTTATCCTTCGCTTAACACTGATTTAACATTCACACCGGATGATACGGAAGCATCTGTAGATCCTGGGTCTACACAGACTCCTGTCACTCCTGAAGAACCGGGAGAGCAGAACGGTGCTTGTGCAGGCAAGATAGTTGCTTGTTCTGCGGATAAATATTATAACTATGACAAATGTGCGTGTGTGCCTAAAAAGTCTACTATTCCTAAAACAGGTGAAAAGTTCTGCACTTTGCTTGAGGAGTATGTAAACATTGCGGGCGGAACTTCTACTTGCAGCGGAAGCGATATTGCAGCAAGCACAACTGATTTTTCTGACAAAACTCCTGATTTAACATTGCGTAACGGTTTGAGAATTTACGGATTAAAGGGGGATTATGCGGCTATTCCTATGCTTGCGGGCAACAATATTGCGTATAACACTGATTTAACGATTACTGACAGAATTGCAATTTTGTTTAAGAAGCTGAAAAGAGATATTGTGGCATATTCCAATGCGATGAAATCTCATATTACTGCGTTTTACAGAGATATGTGGTCGCAGCCTGCTTATGCAAAATGCAGCCCCTGGCACTCTCTTGTAGGTTCTACTTGTAACGAATCAGGCGGGAGACTTTGTGATGCAAATCGTCATGAAGAAGGAAGCGGCTGTTTTGCCTGCTGTACACCTAAACAGACACAGGTTGAGCCGACTGACCCTGTTATTACACCGACACAAAGCGGATGCAGTGAATTGTTACAATACCAGTGTGCAGAACAGGGCGGTTATTTAAATTCTGCGTGTCAATGTATGGCAAATGTTAACACATCAACAACACCTACTTCAAACACATCAACAACAAACACTTCACAACCTGCTCCGGGTCCTGATACCGATCCGCTTGAGGGGGTAAATATAAACGAAGTTGGTTACATTGTGTATGTGGATGTTGACGGAAGCAAAGGTTCATCTACACTTTGGGACGATGTTTATCCTTTCTATATTACGTTGTCAGGCAGAGTTGTACCTGCATTTGATTCTAATGCAAATCCTGACGGTGCTGGCGGTGACAGTGAACAGCATTTACAGGTAAGCGTAAAAAATGAAACAATCAATGCTCAGGGCAGACGTTCGATGAAATGGCTTGCTAAAAGTGTAAGCTTTAGAGAAGGCGCTTGTCTTGCCGGCTTTGTCAGCTCAAATACGCCTTATTGTCAGGGAATGAGTTATGATAACTCCTGCGATGATAA
>ENA-UONZ01000993-UONZ01000993.1-human-gut-metagenome-genome-assembly--contig:-C93old-NODE-993-length-37195-cov-26.613489_pt1 | contig 37195 bp, 29 predicted proteins | sample MGYA00242468_ERZ724015 | MGnify/ENA metagenome assembly ERZ724015
CGATTTATAAATGCAAGGAAACAGGCGCTTTTTTTCCGTAACTGCTATTTTTTTAGACCACTTTCTGACAAATATGCCGAAATTTCAAAAATTCCACTTTTTCTTGCGGCGTATTTATATTATAATAGAAGGCAGAACTGAGTAGCGAAACTTTTTTCGGGGAGTAATTCCGGCAGTAATGGCACAGGAAACTCCATCGAAACGTTTTCAAATGCCGAAACGTTACCGGGAACGGTACCAAATCCCGGCAAAAAACAGAACAAACGGCCTTGCGCCGTACAGATACAGGATAAAAAAGGGGAAAACACTATGGTAAACAAGGTAAGGGTCAACATCGCGGGCACACCGTATGCCATCGCCACCACAGATTCGGAAAAGTACATCCTGGGTCTTGCCAAAAAGCTGGACGAGGATATCACAAAGCTGCTGGACACCAACGACAACCTCTCGGTGACCAAGGCGGCGGTGTTCTGCGCGATGGATTATCTGGATGAATACCGCAAGAGCACCGGCAGCGCCGAGAATATGCGCAGTCAGATTCAGGACTACATCGCAGATGCAGCCCGGGCAAAGCTGGCCGAGGATAAGGCGCTGGCCGAGAATGCCGTGCTGCGCCGGGAAGCTGCCGCTCTGCGGGAGCAGCTGGCCAAGGAGCGCCAGCGCGAGACCCGCCGGGAGGAGCGCGCCGCCCGCGCTGCGGCAGAGACTGCACAGGAGCAGCCCGCCCCGGAAGCCCCGGCGGCAGACAGTGCGCAGACAGACGAGACCAACTGAACGTACCTTATATAAATAGAAGTCAGAAGGAGAACTATGGCAAGGATCGAGATCTTAGCCCCGGTGGGCAGTGAAGAAATGCTCCGCGCGGCGGTGTTCAGCGGCGCAGACGCAGTATATCTGGGTTTTTCGGGTTTCAACGCCCGCACGGGTGCCGGCAACTTTGACGCAGACAGTCTGCAGGAAGCCGTGCGCTTCTGCCACGCCCGGGGCGTGGCGGTGCACGTTGCGCTGAATACGACCGTGTACGGCACCGAACTGTCAGCGCTGGAACAGGCTATCCGGGCGGTAGCAGCCAGCGGTGCGGATGCAGTCATCTGTCAGGATCTGGCAGTGGCTACTTTAATTGGTAAAATTGCCCCGCAGCTGCCCCGGCACGGCTCTACCCAGATGAGCGTCCACACCCTGCAAGGCGCACTGGAACTGAAGGAGCTGGGCTTTACCCGGGTGGTGCTGGCGCGTGAGCTGAGCCTGCCCGAGGTGGAGCACATCACAAAGCACTGCGGCATCGAGACCGAGTGCTTCATCCACGGTGCGCTGTGCATGAGCGTGAGCGGCCAGTGCTATATGTCCGCCTTTCTGGGCGGGCGCAGCGGCAACCGCGGTTCCTGTGCGGGCCCCTGCCGTCTGCCCTTTGAAGCCAATGCCCTGCCGGAAGGCAAGCCCGGACGGCTGCACCACCTCTCCCTTAAGGATAACTCCGCCATCGACAAGCTGGACAAGCTGCAGGCGCTTGGCGTAGCATCGGCAAAAATCGAGGGCCGTCTGCGCACGCCGGAGTATGTGGCGGCGGCGGTCAGCGCTTGTCTGGCAGGCCGCGAGGGCCGCGCCTACGACCGCGACCTGCTGAAGAACGCCTTCAGCCGCTCCGGCTTCACCTCCGGCTATCTGGACGGAAAAATCGACGGAACTATGTTCGGTGTGCGCAGCGAAGCTGACGCCGAGCTGACCAAAAAGACCCTGCCCATGCTGCGTGAACTTTACCGCCGCGAGCGCTCCCGCGTGCCGGTGCAGATGAAACTGGAGATCGAGGAGGGCGGCGAAAAGCTGACCGTTACCGATGCCGACGGCAACAAAGCCTTTGCCTATGGGGATGCCGAGCCGCAGCCCGCCCGCACCGACCCCACCGAGAGCCTGAACCGCAGCCTGACAAAGACCGGCGGCACCCCCTTTACGGCGGAGAAGATCACTGTGGAAATGGACGGCGGGCCGTGGTTCATCCCCGGCAGTGCCGTGAACGAGCTGCGTCGGGAAGCACTGGACGCCCTGCTCAAAAAGCGGGAGGTGCTGCGACCCTGGCCTACCTCCGAGGAGCACGTTGCCGCCCTGCCGCAGCGCACCCTGCCGCCCCGCCGCACCCTGCGCGCCCGGTTCGAGCGCTGGGAGCAGGTGCCGGAACGGGCGCTTGACGGGGTGGAGTACCTCATTCTGCCCATTGCGCAGGCCGACCGTGTGCCCCGGGAATGGCGGGCAAAGACCCTTCTGGAGCTGCCCCGGGTCATGTTCGGTGCGCTGGAGCAGGACACCGCCCGCCGCATCGCAGCCACGCAGGACGCGGGCTTTGCCGGGTACGAGGTCAGCAACATCGCCCACCTGCGCCTGTGCCGTGGCTTGCCTATGACCGGCGGCTTCGGGCTGAACATCACCAACAACGTGGCGGCGCAGTTCTATGCGGAGCAGGGGCTTTCCAGTCTGCTCATCCTGCCGGAGGTGAAGGACAGCGATATTGCGTCCATTGCGCCCACCCGGAACGGTAAGCCTGTGCCCACCGGCGTGATGATCTACGGTCATATGCCGCTGATGCTCACCCGCGCCTGTCCGCTGCAAAATATCCATGACTGTGCCCACTGCGATAAGACCGGCGTGCTGACCGACCGCAAGGCCAAAAAGTTCCCGGTGCAGTGCGGCCTTGGGGTGCGCACCATCTATAACCCGGTGCCCATCTATATGGGCGATAAGCCCGGCGCACTGGCGGTGGACTATGGCGTGGCCTACTTTACACTGGAATCCTGCGAGGAGGCGGCGCAGATTCTGGACAGCATCCGCACCCACGCCCCCTTTGAGGGCGAGTTTACCCGCGGCCTGTATTTTAAAGGAACGAACTAACAAAAAATGAAACGAGGTTATACGATGGAACCCATCACTGTAAAATATAAGGTACTGGATGCCCGGGCAAAGGTGCCCGCCTATGCCACCCCCGGCGCAGCTGCCGCCGACCTGTGCGCTGTGCTGGACGCACCGCTGACCGTTGCCCCCATGCAGCGGGTGCTGGTGCCCACCGGCCTTGCCATCGAGCTGCCGGGTGCCCATAGCGTGGCGCTGGTGTACGCCCGCAGCGGCCTGTCCATCAAGCACGGCCTGTGCATGGCAAACGGCGTGGGCGTGGTGGACAGCGATTACCGCGGCGAGCTGAAGGTGCCCATGGTCAATCTGGGAGCCGAGGCTTATACCATCCAGCCCGGCGAGCGGGTGGCGCAGCTGTGCATCGCTCCGGTATACACCGCCGCCTTTGTGCCCGCCGAGGAGCTGGGCGACACCCAGCGCGGTGCGGGCGGCTTTGGCTCTACTGGCCGCTAAAGAAGGGAACACGGAGAAAATGAAGGAAAATAATCTGATCTTAGCCTCTGGCAGCCCCCGCAGACGGGAGTTGCTCTCCCTGTATACCACTGATTTCACCGTCTGCGTCAGCGATTTTGACGAGAGCGCTGTTACCGCCCCCACCCCGGCGCAGCTGGTAGAGCAGCTGGCTATCGGTAAGTGCCTCGCGGTGGCAAAGCAGCACCCGGATGCCGTGGTCATCGGCTGCGACACGGTGGTGGATGTGGACGGCACCGTGTTCGGCAAGCCCCACGATGCCGAGGATGCCAAGCGGATGCTGCGCGCTCTCTCCGGCAAGACCCATCAGGTACACACCGGTGTGTGCATTGCAAAAGGGGACAGGGCAGAGCATTTTGTGGACAGCTGCAAGGTGACCTTTTTCCCGCTGGGGGAGGAAGAAATCGCGTTCTACACTGCTACCCCGGAGCCCTACGATAAGGCCGGTGCCTATGCCATTCAGGGGCGCGCGGCCCTGTGGCTGGACCGCATCGAGGGCGACTATTACACCATTATGGGGCTGCCGGTCAGCCGCACCGTACAGACGCTGGCGCATTTTTTGTGAGAAAAATGGAAAAATGATAGAAAACTTGCCGAAACGCTTGAGAAATGAAGCACTTGCGGCTATAATAGAACCGTGTTATTCTGCGCAGGAGGGTCTGTTTACCGCAGACTGTCCGGCATTCTGGGATAGATTTAAGGAACGATCGTAAGGAGAATTGAAACAATGAGTTTTCTGTCAAAGGACGTTGGCATTGATCTGGGTACTGCCAATACTCTGGTCTACATGAAGGGCAAGGGCATCATCATGCGTGAGCCCTCGGTCGTGGCGGTGGACACCAAGACCGACGAAGTGCGCTGCGTGGGCGGCGAGGCAAAGGCTGTCATCGGCCGTACCCCCGGCAGCATTGTGGCAGTGCGTCCCCTGAAAGACGGCGTCATCGCCGATTTCGACATCACGGCCAATATGCTGGAGAACTTCCTCAAAAAGGCCTGCGGCAACAGCATGTTCTCCCGTCCCCGGGTGGTCATCTGCATTCCCTCCGGCGTTACCGAGGTGGAGCGCCGCGCTGTGCGCGAGGCTACCCTGAAGGCCGGCGCCCGTCAGGTGTCTGTCATTGAGGAGCCCATGGCAGCTGCCATCGGTGCAGGCCTGCCCATCAGCGAGCCCACCGGCAGCATGATCGTGGATATCGGCGGCGGCACGGCGGAGATCGCCGTCATCTCTCTGGGTGGCATCGTGGCTTCCCGCAGCGTGCGCATGGCCGGCGATATGTTCGATCAGGCCATCATTGCCTTCATCAAGCGCAAGTACAACCTGCTCATCGGTGAGCGGACTGCCGAGCAGATCAAGATCGAGATCGGCTCTGCCTATGCACTGGATCCGGAGCTGACCATGGAGATCAAGGGCCGCAACCTTGTAGACGGCCTGCCCAAGAACATCGTGGTGCACTCTGAGGATGTGCGCGGCGCGCTGCTGGAGTGTCTGGTCAAGATCACCACTGCCATCAAGGAGACGCTGGAGCGCACCCCGCCGGAACTGAGCGCAGATATCATTGACCGCGGCATCACCCTGACCGGCGGCGGCGCTCTGCTGCGCGGTCTGGATCAGCTGATCCAGAGTGAGACCGGCATTGACGTGCATATTGCGGATGACCCGCTGGATTGCGTGGCCAAGGGTGCCGGTGCGGTGCTGGATCATGTGGATGTGCTGCATGATGTGCTGGACACCGATGGAGGACATATGTAAGAGCGGCTCTCTGCGGAGAGTACTGCTTTAAATGCGGAAAAGTTTCAGACACAGCAGCTGTGCGTTTTTCCGCTGCAAACACTGCATCTTGCGCGGATGGCACGGCTGTCCGCGCTTTTTTCATGCAAAGGCCTGCGGTAGAGCGCGGGCACCCCGACAGGAGGGAAGGACCCTTTGAAAGATTTTTTTGATACCTGGAAATTCAAGATCCTTGTGGCCGTGGCAGTATTTCTGGTGGGCATCATGGCCTACGCCGGTGCCAACGGCCGTCTGACCGCCGCCCCGCAGGAGCTGCTGGGCGTGATCCTGACCCCCTTCCAGAAAGCGGCGGCTGTGGTCAGCGGCGGCGTGGGTGCGGTGTGGGAGAAATACACCAGCATCGACGAGGTGATGGAGCAGAACGAGCAGCTGGAAGCGGAAAACGCCGAGCTGCGCCAGCAGATGGTGGACTACGACCGCATCAAAGCCGAGAACGATGCCTACAAGGCGCTGGCGAACATTCAGGAAAAGAACAGCAATGCCACCTATGTGTCCGGCTTTGTCATCGGTCGCGACCCGCTGGACGAGTTCGGCGGCTTCACGCTGGACAAGGGCACCGCAGACGGCGTAGCGGTGAACGATGCGGTCATCAGTGACCGGGGCTATCTGCTGGGCATGGTGGTGGAAGCCGACCCGACCAGCTGCAAGGTAATGACCATCCTGCACCCCAGCTTTAACGCGGCGGGCGTTGTTTCCCGCACCCGGGAAAACGGCATCCTGAACGGCAATACTACCTATGCGGCGGACGGCCTGTGTACCCTGACCAATCTGGAGCGCAGCACCGAGACCCGTGCGGGTGATCAGGTCATCACCACCGGTCTGGGCGGGGTGTTCCCGCCGGATCTTCTGGTGGGTACGGTGCAGGATGTGGTGCCGGAGGCCAGCGGCAAATCTTCCATTGCGGTGGTGCGCCCCGGTGTCGACCCCCGCACCGCCAAGCACGTTTTTATCATTACTGCGTACTAAGGAGGGCACACTGCTATGGAATCTCGCCGCAAGCGCAGCCGCAGTCAGCTGCTGAAGTGGGGCTGCTATGTGCTGGCGCTGTTTGTGTGCGCCGCTTTGCAGACTACGCCCGGGCTGTTTCAGCTGGGGCAGGCAAAGCCGCTGCTGGTGCTGCCGCTATGTCTGGCGGTGGCAGTATTTGAGGGAGAGTTTGCCGGGGCATTGCTGGGCACGGTGGGCGGTCTTTTGTGGGACTACGCCGCCGGGCGCACGGTGGGTATGCTGGCGCTGGAACTGCTGCTGCTCTGCTTTGGGGTATCGGTGTTGGTGCAGCTGTATTTACAGGTGAACTTTGGCAACTTTGCCGCAGTAAGTACCGTGACGGCACTGCTGGTACTCTCGCTGGACTGGCTGTTTTTCTATTATATGCCGGGCTATGCCGGCGCTGCGCTGCGGTACATTGCCTTTGTACTGCCCAGTGCAGTGCTGACCATCCCGGCGGCGCTGCTGGCCTTCTGGCTGGTGCAGCGCATCCATGACGGGTTTGGGATCGACAACGGTGTGGTCTAACCCGTAAAAGGAGAACCAGATGAACGAAAATGAACGCAAGGTCGTGGTGCGGCGGATGCTGCTGCTCATTGCAGTGGCCTGTATCATCATGGGGCTGTATACCTTCCGGCTGATCTTTTTGCAGCTGGTCAACGGAGACAGCTTCAAGGCAAAAGCCACCACCACCACGGATTATAAGTTCACGGTCACCGCTGCGCGCGGCAATATCGTGGACAGCACCGGCAAGCGCATTGCCACCACCAGCACTGGCTATAATGTGGTGTTGAACAAGCTGCAGATGGGGGATCAGGATCTGGACACCATGTTGCAGCAGATCGTGGAACTTTTGCGCAAAAACGATGAAAAATGGCTGGACACCCTGCTCATCAGTGAGCCGGACGCCGCCGGCAACTATACCTTTACGGACAGCGCCGACAGCACCAGCGACCAGAAAACGCTGGCAGACATGAAGGAGACGCTGGGCTTGCAGCAGTACGCCACCGCCAATGATGTGATGGAGATGCTGGTGGAGAAGAACCATCTGGAAAGCTTTTCTCTGCCGTGGCAGCGGGTGCTGGCGGGCATCCATTATGAGATGGACCGGCAGGCCTTTTCCAACGTGAACAACTTCATCATGGCAGAAAACGTCAGTCAGGTGACGGTTGCTGCCATTAAGGAACATTCCCTCACTTTGCCGGGTGTGGAGATCGTGGAGACCAGCACCCGCAGCTACGAGCAGGGAGATATCCTCCCCGCTGTGCTGGGGCGCGTGGGCAAGATCACCGCCGAAAAGTGGAAGGTGACCGACGAAAACGGTCAGGTGACCTATCCGCTCAAGGAAAAAGGCTATAACATGAACGATGTGATCGGCATCTCCGGCCTTGAGTCCGTGTACGAGGATGAGCTGCGCGGCAAGGATGGTGTGGAGACCATCACCCGTAATTCGGACGGCGTGATCGTGGACACCAAGATCACCACCGTGCCGGAGCCGGGGCATACCGTGCAGTTGACCATCAACAGCGACTTTCAGCGGGCGGTGGACAAGGCCCTTGCCAATAACATCGATATGATCAACCGGGTGTACAACACCGGCGATATGAAAGCCGCTGCCGGTGCTGCGGTGGTGCTGGATGTGAAGGACGGCAGCGTGCTGGCGGCTGCGAACTACCCCAGCTTTGATCAGAACCTGTACGCCACCAACTATTCCGAGTACAGCGCTGACCCCAGTCTGCCCCTGTTCAACCGGGCGCTGCAAGGCCTGTACACCCCCGGTTCCACCTTTAAACCTGCGGTGGCAGTGGCGGCGTTGGACAGCGGCCTGATCAACCAGTACTCCACCGTCAACTGCACCGGCGTGTACACCTATTATAAGGATTACCACCCCCGCTGCACCCGCCACGGCCACAGCGGCAACATTGATGTGGTCACCGCCATCAAGTGGAGCTGCAACATCTTCTTCTACGACGTGGGACGCCGCCTGACCAGTGACGTCTACGATGCCTACGCCTACAAGCTGGGTCTTGGGCAGCGCACCGGCGTGGAGGTCAACGAGGCTGTGGGACGCCTGACCAAAAAGACGGATAAAAACTACACCTCCTCGCTGGATGTTCAGGCTGCTATCGGCCAGGGAAACACGGTGGCAAGCCCCATCCAGCTGGCTACCTACGCTGCTACGCTGGCCAACAACGGTGTGCGCTACCGCACCCACTTTGTCAAGGCCATTCTGGATACCAACACCGGCGAGGTGCTCAGCGAGACCCAGCCGGAGGTGATGGATATCATTGAGGGCAACGGCAACACCTTTGATCTGGTGCGGCAGGGCATGACACTGGTGCCCAGCACCATCAGCGGCAAGATCTCCAGCTACCCCATTGCCATCGCCTGCAAGACCGGTACCCCCCAGCGAAGCGAGACTTATGCCTCGGGCAAGCACTACCTGAACGCCATGATGATCGCTTACCTCCCGGCAGATGACCCGGAGATCGCCATCGGCATCACGGTGGAGTACGGCGGCTACGGTGCCCGCACCGGTGATCTGGTGGTGGATATCGCCAACGCCTACTTTGCCATGAAGGACGGCACGCTGGAGGTAGACCCCTATGTGGACCCGCGCACCGTGGCACAGGAGGACGCCGCAGCATCGGATACCGCCGCCCAGACCGCTCCGGATGCTGCAAATGATGCACAGACCGATACCACAGCCGCGGAGCCGCAGCAGGCAACTGCCCCCGCAGGGGTGATAGAGGAAGAAAATAACGATGCACTGCTTGCGCAGTAAGGCGCAGCTGCGTGCAAAGCAGTGAATTTGAACGAAAATTTGAATATTGTGTCCAAAAACCTGTTGTAAATGAGTTGCGTTTGTGATATCATGTATAGCAAAGGAAATTTAGCAAGTGTTTTATATACAAATGTTTCAATAGAGGAGAGATCTACAGATGACGATTGCCCTGATCGCGCATGACTCCAAAAAGGAGCTGATGGTTCAGTTCTGTACGGCGTACTGCCGCATTCTGAGCCAGCATAAATTGGTGGCGACCGGCACGACCGGCAAACTGATTTCCGAGGCCACCGGCCTGCAGGTACAGCGTTTTCTGGCCGGTGTGCAGGGCGGCGACCAGCAGATCGCGTCCCGCATTGCCTGCAACGAGATCGATCTGCTGCTGTTCTTCCGCGACCCCATCAATGCAAAGCCCAGTGAGCCGAACGAGATGACCCTGCTCCGCCTGTGCGATGTGCACAACATCCCCATGGCTACCAACATTGCTACTGCTGAGGTACTGATCCACGGACTTGAGCGCGGAGATCTGGACTGGCGCGATATCGTGCACCCGCAAAACTAAGATGTGCAAAAAAGAAGCGCTGCATCGTACAGATGCGGCGCTTCTTTTTGCTTTGCCGGTAAAAATGCAATGCGTATGTTCTGCGGTGTCAGACCGTTCCGTTCACTTTAAAATCCTGTGCCATCTCCTGCACGTCGGCGGCGGTAAACTCGCCCAAGGGCAGCAGCAGCCGGGCAAGGGTGTCCTGCGGCAGCGCCGCCAGTGCGGCGCTTTCGTCCAGTGCAGCATCCACGGCGGGGCAGACGGTGTGCACACCATCGCTGCCCAACTCTACCCGGGCGTGATGCCCGGTGGCAACGTATTGGATGCCCAGCTTGTCGGCAGCGGTCAGCAGGGCGGCAAAACGTGCATCGTTGCCGCTGCCCAGCACCTCGGCGGGCTGGTCTGCCAGTGCCTCCGCCTTCAGCACGATGCACTCGATGCCAAGAGCCTCGGCAGCCTGCCGTGCGGCTGCGGCCCAAGCGCTCTGGTCAGCGGCCAGCTGCACCACAGCCCCGGCCACGCCAAAGCCCTGCTGCTGCAAAATGCGCACCACAACGCCGCAATCCACAGAGCCGTCCATGCTGACAAGCACTTTGTCCTGTGTTTCGTAGGTGTCGAACCCGTTGCCGGGCAAAAATGCGTCGCTCATGTTCCTTGCCTCCCGCCATGTGCTTTGCTTTGTGCTACGGCCAGCTGGTCGCAGCGTTCGTTTTCCGGGTGGCCTGCGTGGCCTTTTACCCAGACGTAGGTGATCTTGTGCCGTGCTTCCTGCTCCAGCGCCTGTGCCCATAAGTCCGGATTCAGGGCAGGGGAGCCGTCGGCTTTTTTCCAGCCCCGGCGCTTCCAGCCCTTGGCCCAGCCCTTTTCCAGCCCGTTGATGACATACTGGCTGTCGGAGCACAGCCGCACCTCGCAGGGCTCCTTGAGCTGGCGCAGCGCCTCGATAAAGGCCGTCAGCTCCATGCGGTTGTTGGTGGTGCTGGCGTCGCCGCCGCTCAGTTCCTTTTCGTACACCTTGCCGTCAAAGCGGTAGCGCAGCACTGCACCCCAGCCGCCCGGGCCGGGATTGCCGCTGCAAGCGCCATCTGTGTACACCTCTACCTGTTTCATGGGGTTCTCCTTATAGAATAGAATACCTTTATTTAGCGCTATTTTGCCCGGGATGTCAAGAGCCAATGTATACGTCGACCCAGTTTTGCCAAACCTTGGAATTGACAAAACCGGTGCGAGATACTATACTTAGCGTAACAAAATGCGTATAGGGGTGCACCAAAGGCGTGCGCCCGGTTGTTCCGGCAGAAACGCCACGGTCGCATCGAACAGATGGACTTACCTGGCCAAGAACCTCTTGTGGAACCAACAGCGCTGCTGCAAAAAGCACGCTGAACGATAAATTCTATACGATGCATCAACCGGAAGCCGATGCAGTTTCAGGTGCTTCCCTTGTGCAAGGTACGGCTGCTCTCCCCGGCGGAGCGCGGTCTGGCTTGCAATTGAATCTGGAGGTAAAGAATGGCTCAAACAAAGGAAAATAACCCCGCACCCCGCGCAAAAACCCCGGCAGCGCCCAAGGCAGCCGCCGCAAACGGCACTGCTCCCGCAGGGGAAAAGCGTACCCGCCCCACCACCCGCCGCCCCTACTATAACCGCCGCCCGCGCCGTGCGCAGCAGCCCAAGGAGGCAGCGACCCCCATCCATATCTACCCGCTGGGCGGTCTGGGCGAGGTCGGCAAGAACATGACTGTCTACGAGTGCAACGGTGATATGATCATCGTGGACTGCGGCTTGGTGTTCCCGGACAGCGAGATGTTCGGCGTGGATATGGTCATTCCGGACTTCACCTTTGTGGTGCAGAACAAGGACAAGATCAAGGGTCTGCTCATCACCCACGGCCACGAAGACCACATTGGCAGCATTCCCTATCTGCTGCAAAAGATCAGCCTGCCGGTGTATGGCACCCGTCTGACCTGCGGCCTGATCAAAAACAAGCTGGAGGAGTTCGGCCTTGCCGGTAAGACCAAGTTTGTGGAGATCGTGCCCCGGCAAAAGCTCAAGCTGGGCTGCTTTACCGTGGAGCCTATCCATGTGAACCACTCCATCCCGGATGCCGTGGCTTTTGCTATCGACAGCCCCGCCGGTACCATCATCCAGACCGGCGACTTTAAGATCGACTACACCCCGCTGGCCTGCGGCGTGACCGACCTGTCCACCCTGTCCGAGTACGGGCAGCGCGGTGTGCTGGCTTTGCTGAGCGACTCCACCAACGCGGAGCGCCCGGGCTTTACTGCTACCGAGCAGAAGGTGGCCGCCGGTGTGCGCAGCCTGTTTGCCCGCGCCCGCAATAAGCGCATTATCATTGCGACCTTTGCGTCCAATATCTACCGCGTGCAGCAGATCATTGATCTGGCCGTGGAGGATGGCCGCAAGGTGGCCTTCAGTGGACGCAGCATGGTCAACAACACCGCTATGGCGCAGGAGCTGGGCTATATGCACATCCCGGAGGGCACCCTGATCAGCGTAGACGAGCTGAACCAGTACCCGCCGGAGCAGGTGGTGCTGGTGACTACCGGCAGTCAGGGCGAGCCTCTGAGCGCGCTGAGCCGTATGGCCTCTTGCAGCCACCGTCAGGTGCGGGTAGGCCCCGGCGACTTCATCATCATCTCCGCAAACCCCATCCCCGGCAACGAAAAGAGCGTGACCAAGATCGTCAACGGTCTGCTGCTGCTGGGCGCAGAGGTCATCTACGAGAGCATGTACGATGTGCACGTTTCCGGTCACGCCTGTCAGGAGGAGCAGAAGCTGATGCTCACCCTGACCAAGCCCAAGTACTTCCTGCCCGTGCACGGCGAATATAAGCAGCTGAAAAAGCACGCCCTCACCGCTGCAAGTCTGGGCATTCCCACCAGCAATATCCTGATTGCCGAAAACGGCTCCAACGTTATCCTCTCGCAGGACGAGATGAAGCTGGGCGAGCCGGTGACCGCCGGTGCCGTCATGGTGGACGGCCTTGGCGTGGGCGATGTGGGCAACGTGGTGCTGCGGGACCGCAAGCACCTCTCCGAGGACGGTCTTGTCATCATCGTGGCTACCGTGGACAGCAAGACCGGCAAGGTGCTGGCCGGGCCGGATCTGGTAAGCCGGGGCTTTGTGTACGTGCGCGAGAACGAGAGCCTGATGGACGGTGCCCAGAGCATTGTGGAAAATGCACTGGAGCGCTGTGTGGACGAGCACGTCCGGGACTGGAACAGCGTAAAGACTCGTGTGCGTGAGGCGCTGAGCAGCTATATCTACCGGCGCACCAAGCGCAGCCCGATGATCCTACCGATCCTGATGGAGGTCTGACCCGGGCGCACCGCAAGGCGGTGCAGCGTCTGAGGAGGCAAAAAAACCAATGAAACGTAAACCAAGATGGACACTGGAAATGCTCACGGCCAGTCTGGCGGTGCTGTGCGGCCTTTTGCTGCTGGCGCTGCTGGTGCAGCGCCCCATGGCATGGCCGCTGCTGGCTGTGCTGGTGGTGCTATGGGGCATAGGGGCAACCCTGTTCCGTTGCAAGCTGCGCAGCTGGGTGGTGCGCTGGACAAGCGGCACCACCTTTGAAAAATCCAAGGTGCAGTTCAGTCTGGAGCCCCTTTCCCAGCCTGCGGCGCTGCTTTCCGGCGAGACGGTGCTGTGGTACAACAGCCAGTTCCGCACCCGTCTGCTGGGCGGGCAGGATGTGCTGGCCAGCCGGGTGCAGAAGCTGCTGCCCGGGCTGGATCTGCAGCTGTGCCGCAAGCGCGAGGGACAGCTGCTGACCCTTGCCGACGGCTACTGGAGCGTGCACAGCTCCACCGTGCCCGGCGAAGCCGAAAGCATGACCCTGCTGGTGCTGAACGAGGAGACCGAGCTGCGCCGCATCGAGGCAGAGTACAAGGCCAGTCGTCCGGGGTATCTTGCCTTTCAGCTGGACGGCTACGATGATGTGTTCGGGGACCTGATGGACAGCGAGCGTGCCCGCCTGCTGGAGGGCGTCAACCGCATTCTGGAGGATATGATCGGGCGCGGCAGCGGCTTTCTGCGCCGGGTAGGCAGCGGCGGCCGCTACATCGCAGTGGTGGAGGAGCGCCAGCTGGAGCAGTTCGCCAACCGCGGCTACGATGTGCTGGATAAGATCCGCGCACTGGACCCCGGCGTGAGCCTTTCGATGTCCATTGGTATCGGACGCGGTGCACGCACCCTGCGGGAAGCGCAGGATATGGCCGAGCACGCGCTGGATATGGCGCAGGGGCGCGGCGGCGATCAGGCCGCTGAGATGACGCTGGACGGCTTTACCTTCTACGGCGGCGTGAGCCACGGCGTGGAAAAGCGCAGCAAGGTGCGCAGCCGCCTTGTGGCCGACCAGCTGGTCAAGCTGATCAAGGAAGCCGACCATGTGGTCATCATGGGTCACCGCATGAGCGATCTGGACGCCATCGGTGCAGCTGAGGGCGTGCTGCGCATTTGTAAGATCTGCGATGTGCCGGCGGTCATCGCCGTCCGGCGGGACGCTACACTGGCGGCCAGCCTGATCGATGCGCTGTGCAAGGCGGGGCAGAAGGATGACTTCATTGACCCCAAGGACGCCCTGCCCATCATTTCTAAGCGTACCCTGTGTATCGTGGTGGATACATATCAGGTGGGCCTTGTGGAAAGCAAGGACATTCTGGAAAAATGCGGCAAGGTGGCCGTCATCGACCACCACCGCAAGGGCGTGGGCTACATTGAGAACCCGGCGCTGGTCTGCCACGAGCCCTATTCTTCCTCGGCCAGCGAGCTGGTCACCGAGCTTTTGCAGTATGTGGGCGAGCGGGACGACAAGCCCAATCGCATTGAAGCCGAAGGTCTGCTTGCCGGTATTTTGCTGGATACGCAGGACTTTACCTTGCACACCGGTGTGCGTACTTTTGAAGCCGCCGCTGCACTGCGCCGCTACGGCGCAGAGACCGAGCGGGTGCGCAGGCTGTTCGATGTGACCATGGTGGAGTACAACGCCAAGGCCGATCTGGTGGAAAAGGCACAGATGTACAAAAACTGTGCCATCTCCATTGGCGGCGAAGTGGCTCCGGAAGCCCGGGTCGCCATTGCGCAGGCTGCCAATGACCTGCTGCGCATTCAGGGCGTGGACGCCAGCTTTGTGGCAGTGCAGGTGGGCAACGGCGTAAACATCTCTGCCCGCAGCATGGGTGCCGTGAATGTGCAGGTGATCATGGAGTCGCTGGGCGGCGGCGGCCATCAGACCATGGCAGCAGCGCAGCTGAAGCATATCACCCCGCAGGCGGCACGCAGCCGCATTCAGGATGCCATCGACCAATATTATCTCTCCCAGAAAAAGACTACGCCGGAAGCACGACCGGCAAAAGGGGAATAAAAGCATGAAACAGTACGATTATCTCATCGTTGGTGCCGGTCTGTTCGGTGCCGTGTTTGCCCACGAGGCAAAAAAAGCAGGCAAAAAGTGTCTGGTCATTGATAAGCGCGACCATATCGCGGGCAATATCTACACCGAGAATGTGGAGGGCATCAATGTGCACCGCTACGGCGCGCATATCTTCCACACCAACAACAAGGCCGTGTGGCAGTATGTAAACCAGTTTGCAGAGTTCAACCGCTATACCAACAGCCCGGTGGCCAACTACCACGGCCAGATCTACAATCTGCCCTTCAACATGAACACCTTCAACAAGATGTGGGGTGTTGTGACTCCTGCCGAAGCAAAGGCCAAGATCGAAGAGCAGAAGGCCGCTGCCGGCATCACCGACCCGCAGAACCTCGAAGAGCAGGCCATCAGCCTTGTGGGCACCGATATCTACGAAAAGCTCATCAAGGGCTACACCGGCAAGCAGTGGGGACGACCCTGCACCGAGCTGCCCGCCTTTATCATCAAGCGCCTGCCGGTGCGCTTTACCTACGACGACAACTACTTCAACGCCCTGTATCAGGGCATCCCCAATGGCGGATACACCGCCATGGTGGAAAAGATGCTGGCTGGTACCGAGGTGCGCCTGAATGTGGATTATCTGGCCGACAAGGCTGCGCTGGACGCACTGGCTGAAAAGGTGGTCTACACCGGCCCGGTGGACGCCTACTTCGGCTACCGTCTGGGCGCGCTGCAGTACCGCAGCGTCCGCTTTGAGACTGAGGTGCTGGATACCGACAACTATCAAGGCAACGCGGTGGTCAACTACACCGATGCTGAGACCCCCTATACCCGCATCATCGAGCACAAGCACTTCGAGTTCGGCACCCAGCCCAAGACCGTTATCAGCCGGGAGTACAGCGCCGAGTGGAAAAAGGGCGACGAGCCCTACTATCCCGTCAACGATGAGAAGAACGGTGCCCTGTATGCGCAGTACAAGGCGCTGGCCGATGCCGAGCCGGGTGTGATCTTCGGCGGTCGTCTGGGCGAGTATAAGTACTACGACATGGACAAGGTCATCGAGGTAGCGCTGGACGTGGCCGCAAAGGAACTGGCGTAAATGCCCCGCTTCCTCTTGCCCAAAAACGACAAATGCGCTATACTATTACCATAAGACTGCACCGGTTTTCCGGTGAGAAGTGAGGGATACTATCATGAAAGTGATTCTGAAGCAGGATATCAAGGGCATCGGTAAGAAGGACGAGATCCACGAGGTCTCCGACGGCTACGCCCGCAACTACCTGTTCCCGCGCAAGCTGGCCGCTGTGGCGGATGCCAGCGCTGTGAACATGGCCCGCGGCAAGGAGGCCGCAGCCGATTTCCACGAGGCTGAGAACGTGGCAGCCGCCAAGGCTCTGGCTGCCAAGATCGAAGGCAAGACCGTGACCATCAAGGCCAAGGGCGGCGCATCCGGCCGTCTGCACGGCAAGGTGACCGGCAAGGAAGTTGCCGAGGCACTGGCTGCGCTGGCAGGTGCACCCATCGACAAAAAGAAGATCGAGCTGGAGACCAAGGACATCAAGGATGCCGGCGTGTTCAACGGCAAGGTCCGTCTGTACGTTGGCGTCGTGGCTTCCTTCAAGATCCAGGTGGAAGTGGAACAGGCCTGATCTGTGTGCCGTTTGCGCCCCCTCACAGCAGGGGGCGCTTTTTGGCTTTACAGGATGCTTTGGATTTTGGATAAGGACAAACTACTATGCCGAACGAACGACGTTATTCCAATGAACTGAATCTGGAGAGCGTGGGCATCAATCTGCCCTACAATATGCAGGCAGAGCAGAGCGTGCTGGGCGCGGTGCTGCTCAAGCCCGACACCCTGACCGATCTTGTGGAGATCCTCAAGCCGGAAATGTTCTACACCCGGCAGAACGCCCAGATCTGGACCGAGATGCTGCGCCTGTTCACCAACGACCAGACCATTGATTTTGTCACCCTGCTGGATGCGGTGGTGTCCGATGGCGTGTTCCCCAGTGCAGACGAGGCCAAGATCTACCTGACCGGTCTGGCGGAAACGGTGCCCAGCATCTCCAACGTAAAGGCCTATGCCCAGATCGTGCAGGAAAAATATCTGGTGCGTCAGCTGATGGGGGTCGCCAAGGACATCTTGCAGGACGCCGGGGACGAGCCGGACGCCGACCTTCTGCTGGAAAACGCCGAGCAGCGCATCTACGAGATCCGCTCTGGCCGCGATTCCAGCGCCTTGACCCCGCTTTCGTCCAGCATGGTGGAAACGCTGACCAACCTGCAAAAGATCAGCGGCCCGGATGCGGATAAGTACAAGGGCATCCCCACCGGTTTCCGCCTGCTGGACACCGTGCTTACCGGCCTTGGCCGCGGCGATCTGGTCATTCTGGCAGCTCGTCCCGGTATGGGCAAAACCAGTTTTGCACTGAACATCGCCACCCGCGTGGCCATGCAGCAAAAGGTGCCGGTGGCCATCTTCAGTCTGGAAATGACCAAGGAGCAGCTGACCAACCGTATCCTCTCGTCGGAGGCCGGTATCGACAGTCAAGCCTTCCGTACCGGTGCGCTGCGCGCCGAGGACTGGGAGTATCTGGCGCTGGCAACTGAAAAACTGCACGATGCACCGATCTATATGGACGATACCTCCGGTATCACCATCACCGAGATGAAGGCCAAGATCCGCCGGGTGAATCAGGACCCTGCCCGCCCCAACGTGGGCCTGATCGTCATCGACTATCTGCAGCTGATGACCACCGGCCAGCGCAGCGAGAACCGCGTGCAGGAGATCAGCTCCATCACCCGTAACCTGAAGATCATGGCCAAGGAGCTGAACGTGCCCATCATCGCGTTGAGCCAGCTGTCCCGTGCGGTGGAAAAGCAGGGCAACAACTCCAGCCATCGCCCGCAGCTTTCTGACCTGCGCGACTCCGGTTCCATCGAGCAGGACGCAGACTGCGTTCTGTTTTTGTACCGCGATTCCTACTACGCCAGCCAGAACCCGGACGGCGCTGAGGTGGATGCTGATACCGCCGAGTGTATCGTGGCAAAGAACCGTCACGGCGAGACCAGCACTGTGCCGCTGGGCTGGGATGGTGCCCACACCCGCTTTATGGATGTGGACTTCAAACGCTGATGGATGCCGCGATCCTTGCCCGGGTGGAGGATTTCTGCACCCGGGAGGGGCTTTTGCAGCCCGGCGCACCGCAGCATCTGGCAGCAGCAGTCTCCGGCGGGGCGGACAGCATGGCGCTGCTGCTCTTGCTGCGGCAATTGCAGCCGAGGTTCGGCTATACGCTTTCTGCCTGCCATGTGAACCACGGTCTGCGCGGGCAGAGCGCCGACCGGGACGAGGCCTTTGTGCGGGCAGAATGCGCCCGTCTGGGCGTGCCGCTGCGGGTGTTCCATGCGGCAGAGCTGACCCCGCCCCCGGCACACGCCGGGGAGGACTGGGCGCGCCGTCTGCGCTACACGGCCTTTGCACAGCTGCAAGGGCAGGGGATAGATGCCATCGCTACGGCCCATACTGCAAATGACCAAGCCGAAACGCTGCTGCTGCGGCTGGCACGCGGTACCGGGCTGCACGGTGCGGGCGGCATCCGGCCAAGGCGCGGGTGCTACCTGCGCCCGCTGCTCTGCCTGAGCCGCGCCGAGACCGAGGCTGTCTGTCGGGCAGCAGGACAGCCGTGGGTCACCGACGAGACCAACGACACCGATGCCTACGCCCGCAATCGGCTGCGCCACAGCGCCCTGCCTGCGCTGGAAAGCACCAACGCGGCAGCGGTGCAGAATCTGGCACGGTTCTGTGAAAAGGCCGCGCGGGCAGATGCCTACCTTGCCGCCGGGGCTGCAAAGCTTCTGGCGGCGGCACGCCTGCCCGGCGCAGAACCGGCGTGGCAGCTGGCACCTTTGCAGTCGGCAGACCCATTGCTGCTGGAGACCGCGCTGCATAGCCTTGTGGCTCCGGTGCGGGACGCAGAGGAAAAATATGTGCAGCTGCTGTGCGCCGTGGTGCGGCAGGGCAGCGGCGCAGTACAGCTGACTGGACAGGTACGCTTTTGCGCCGGGAACGGCTGTCTGCGGCAGGAAACGCTGCCGGACGCGCTGCCCGAGCAGCCGGAGAACCTGCCGCCGCAGCTGCCCTTTTTGCCCCAAAAACAGCCGGAATTCCGGCTGCGCGGGGGCTGGAAAGGGAAAGCAGAGCTGTTAAAAGCCGATTTTGAAGAAAAAATACAAGTCGTTCATAAAAAAGACTTAAAAAATCGGGCGGATTATGCTAGAATAACTACGTTGTACACTGGCCTTGTGCTGCGTGCCCGACAGCCGGGAGACCGCTTCCGGCCTGCGGGGCGGGGTTTGAGCAAGCCGCTGCGTAAGTGGATGAACGAGGCTGGTGTCCCGAACGAACTGCGGGATACGCTGCCGCTGCTTGCCAGCGGAAGCGAGATTTTATGGGTGTGTGGAGAAGGCTTTGCCGATGGCCTTGCACCGGACACGGAAAGCAGATGGATCCTGCACTTGGATGCAGAGATCGAAACACAGGAGGAAAAAACAAATGAGTATGCACGATGATATCAAGACCGTTCTGGTCAGCGAAGAGCAGCTGAAGGCCAAGGTGGCAGAGCTGGGTGCTCAGATCAGCCGGGACTATGCCGGTAAAAATCTGGTGCTGGTGTCCATCCTCAAGGGCTCGGTGGTCTTTATGGCCGATCTGATGCGGGCTGTGAGCATCCCCTGCAATATCGACTTTATGGTGGTCTCCAGCTACGGCGGCAGCAACACCACCTCCAGCGGTCTGGTCAAGATCATCAAGGATCTGGACGGTGATCTGTCCGGCAAGGATGTGCTGATCGTGGAGGACATTCTGGACACCGGTGTCACTCTGTCCAACCTTGTGCCCATGCTCAAGATGCGCAACCCGAACTCCGTTAAGATCTGCACCATCCTTGATAAGCCCAGCCGCCGCAAGGCCGACATCCAGCCGGATTACGAGGGTTTTCAGGTGCCGGACGAGTTCGTGGTGGGCTACGGTCTGGACTACGATGAAAAATACCGCAACCTGCCCTATGTCGGCGTGCTGAAACCCGAGGTCTACACGAAGTAACGTGTCCATTATAAAAATCCAGAACTGGAGTTGATTTTTTTGCAACCGAAGAAACCCCGTTTCAATCCGCTGGTGATCGCCATTGTACTGGCAGCCGTGCTGATGGTGTGGTCGGTGCTGGGCGGCACCGGCGGCAACGCTAACGGCTCCTCCATGGCATATTCCACGGTGGTACACTATTTTGAGAGCAATCAGGTCACCAAATTCTCGCTGGATCTGAACACCGGCGTGATCACCATGACCCTGAAGGAGGGCGCACAGGAGCTGCCCAACGCTGCCGAGCAGAGCACTGCCCAGTCCACGGGCGGGCTGCTTTCCGGTCTGCTGTCCTCCTCTTCCTCTGCCCCCACCGGGGTAAAGAAGAACGAGGACGGCACCGAGACAGTCAGTTATAAGCTGCCCTACGCCCGGATGTTCGTGGACCATGTGTCGGACTACATCGCCCAGTACGATGCAGCCAACCCCGATGCGCCCATGGTGTACGACTATGTGCCCGCCAAGGAGACCATCCCCTGGATGGAAATCCTGTTCTATCTGGCTATGCTGGGCTGCACCGGCTTTTTGCTGTTCTCCATGATGCGCGGCGGTGCTGGTGGCGGCGGCATCATGAACGTGGGCAAGGCCAAGGTAAAGGACGAGCACGAGAACAAAAAGACTGCCACCTTTGCCGATGTGGCCGGTGAGGACGAGGAAAAAGAGGAGCTCAAGGAAGTTGTGGAGTTCCTCAAGAGCCCGGATAAGTTCAATACGCTGGGTGCCCGCATCCCGCATGGCGTGCTGCTGGTGGGCCCTCCGGGTACCGGTAAGACCCTGCTGGCGCGTGCCTGTGCAGGTGAGGCCGGGGTGCCCTTCTACTCCATCTCCGGCTCTGACTTTGTGGAAATGTATGTCGGCGTGGGCGCATCCCGTGTGCGTGACCTGTTCGATAAGGCCAAAAAGACCATGCCTTGCATCATCTTTATTGATGAGATCGATGCCGTGGGTCGTCAGCGCGGCGCAGGTCTGGGCGGCGGTCACGATGAGCGCGAGCAGACCCTGAACCAGCTGCTGGTGGAGATGGACGGCTTTGAGGCCAACGACGGCATCATCGTCATGGCGGCCACCAACCGTGCCGACATTCTGGATAAGGCGCTGCTGCGCCCCGGCCGCTTTGACCGTCAGGTCTATGTGGGTCTGCCGGATGTCAAGGGACGCGAAGAGATCCTGAAGGTGCACACCCGCAACAAGCCCCTTGCACCGGACGTCTCCCTGAAGGTCATTGCCCAGCGCACCGCCGGTTTTGCCGGTGCAGACCTTGAGAACCTTGTCAACGAGGCCGCGCTGCTGGCAGCCCGCCGCAACCGCAAGGCCATTACCATGGAGGACATCGAGGAAGCTTCCATGAAGGTGATGGCTGGCCCCGAGAAGAAGAGCCGCGTGGTCACCCCGGAGGAGAAAAAACTCACCGCCTACCACGAGGCCGGTCACGCAGTGGCAGGCTTCTACTGCAAGCATCATCCTCGCGTGCACGAGATCACCATCATCCCGCGCGGTCAGGCCGGCGGTTACACCATGTATCTGCCTGAGAAGGATCGCAGCTATGTGACCAAGGGTGAAATGTTTGAGGACATCGTGTCCAGCTTGGGCGGCCGCGTGGCCGAGCAGCTGATCTTGGAGGACATCTCCACCGGTGCCTCCAACGACCTGCAGCAGGCTACCAACATCGCACGCCAGATGATCACCCGCTACGGCTTCTCCGAGCGTCTGGGCCCTGTGGTCTACGGTACCTCGCAGGAGGAGACCTTCCTTGGCCGCGACTTTGGTCAGGGCAAGGGTTACAGCGAGACCACCGCTGCCGAGATCGACAGCGAGACCCGTGATATCATCGATGAGGCTTACGAGACCTGCCGCCGCACCCTGACGGAGCACATCGACCAGCTCCATGCGCTGGCCAAGGCTCTGATGGAGCGCGAAAAGCTCAACGAGGAGCAGTTCAACACCATTATGGCCGGCGGCACTCTGCCCCCCTGCGAGGATGCAAAGCCTGAGCAGGCGCAGCCCGACCAGACCGTGCAGCCTGCCCCGGTGCAGCCCGCAGAGCCTGCGGAAACTGCTGAGCGTGCCGAACCCGCCGAGCAGGCCGAGCCTGCCCAGCCGGAAGCGCCGCAGCCAGACGCCCCGGAGCAGCAGGACTAAGCTTTTTTAAGAAAAGGAGCGAACATCGTGGAGGAAAATTTTAACCCGGTCGCCCAGACCCGCGCAAACTACTATACCCCCGGCAGCCCGGTGCAGTTCGTCTGCGTGGAGCTGCTCAAGGGGGACGTCAGCGGCGAGCACGCTGTCTGCCTGACCTTCAAGAATATTTCCCGCGTGACCCTGACCGCACTGGAGATCCACTTCAAATGCAAAGGCGTGGACGGTGTGATCCTGTGCGAGGATAAGTTCGAGTATCGGGATCTTCAGGTAAAGCCCGGCGAGCTGTTCGGGCAGGACGATGCCGTGTTCATCACGGCAAAGGCCATCACCAGCGTGGATGTTTCGCTGTGCAATGTGTACAACGGCAAGCGTGTGGTGCATCTGGACGGTATCAAGCGTGTGCGCCTGCCCGCACCCCGCCGTCTGGCTCCAGAGCTGCAAAAGACGCTGGAAGCCCGCATGAACCGTACCGGGCTCAAGTATCAGCCGCAGGTGTTTGAAAACGGCTGGTACTGTGCCTGCGGTGCCTTCCACCCCACTGAGGAGGACACCGTTTACTGCTCGGAGTGCGGCTGCGACCGCATTCTGCTGCAGAATGCGCTGAATACCCTGTTGCAGCCCGCCGCTCCGGCAGACGAGATGGAAATGCCCCTCAGCGCCCCGGCGGCGCCCGCAGCGGACGCTGCGGTGGAGGAGCCTACCCGCATCGTGGGTGCAGCCCCCATCGCCCCGGCAGCGCCCGTAGAGGAGCCCACCCGGGTCATGGGCGCAGCGGCTTACCAGCCGAAGGCTGCCCCCGTCCAGCCCATCTCGGAGCCTACCCGTGTGCTGGACGCCGCTGCCCGCGCACCGATTTCCGACGTTGCTGCGGCAGACGAGGGCACCCGCGTGATGCCCGCCGCTGCCCGCCGTCCGGCACCGGCTCCGGTGCGTCAGCCCGCGCCTGTGGAGGACGATGACGAGGAGTACGAGGACAGCCGGGACAGCGTGGCAGAAGCGCTGATCCGCTGGGTGCCGCCCATTACGGCCATCCTGTGTGCAGCTATCGCACTGTGCGGCTTTGTGTACTACCAGTTCGTGCTGTAAAATAAGATTCATCCCGGCGGAGGGGGCAGCGTGCCTTCTCCGCCTTTTGTGTGCATTGCACAGAAAGGAAATGCCATGCCGGAACAAGCTTTACAGGTGGCTTTTGAAATCAAGACCGCCTGCGATGAGATCAGCCGCCGCCTGCTGCGCTGGCACTGGGAGCGCAAGCCTGGGGCGCACAGTCTGGACGCGCTGCTGGAGCATATTGCCGCCCGCAAGCAGGAAAGCCCGGATTATTATGACCGTATGCCGGATCTTACCGGCAAGACCAGCTGGCAGCAGCTGGACACTACCCTGTGTATGCGGGTGCTGCTGGACCCGGAGACTGATGCCGCCCGCCCGCTGGACTTGCTGGGCAACACGGCGCACCCCTCTGCCGCCCGCCATGCCTGCAACGCCATCCGCACCGCCCGCAACGAAGCTGCCCACGCGGCAGTTGCAGCAGACGGCGCACAGGCGGCGCTGCTGTTCAACGAAGCCATCGAGGCGCTGGAAGAGGGCTACGCCGGTACCGCCTTTAAGGAGAACGAGCTGGCGCAGTATTACCGCGAGGCAGAGGACTACCTGAACCGCTGCAGCGAGGGCAAACCCCTCAAAGTGCGTCAGAGCAGCCCGCAGAACGCACAGCAGGGAAAAGCCGCCGCCCGCACAAAGCCCCGCAATCCCCAGACTGTCCGCAGCACCAAAAGCACTGGCGGGCGGCAGAGCACCTCTGCCCGCAGCCGCAGCACCGGTACAAAGCAGAGCCGCGGCACAGCCTCCCGCAGCAAAAAGCAGCAGACCGGCGGCGAGAGCAGGGTGGCACTGGGCATTATTCTGGCAGCGCTGGTGCTGGGGCTTATCGCACGCGCCATCAGCATGGGTTTGCTGTAAATGCAACATTTTTTGCAAATCTGGAGGTAAATTGGAAAGCGAAAACGGCTGCGTTGTACAAAACAACCAAAAAGTAGCGGATAGCCACGCAGAAAAACGGTCATTGCACCTCTTGCGGGAAATATGAAACGGATTTATAATAAGCATGAAAACGTTTACACATTACCGCAGGAGAGGGAACGGAGAAAAACCCTATGACCATCAGTGATATTGCAAAGCTGGCAGGCGTTTCCAGTGCTGCGGTCAGCCGCTATTTGAACGGCGGCCCTCTCAGCGAGCAGAAGCGTGCCGTGATACAAGCCGTAGTGGAGCAGACCGGTTACAGCCCGGACACTGCCGCCCAGACCCTGCGCACCGGCAAGGTGCGTCAGGTGGGGGTCATTGTGCCCAGCATCAGCTCCCAGTCGGTGGGGCAGATCACCAGCGGCATTGCAACCGAGCTGGGCGCAAGCCGCTACCTGATGCTGCTGGCTGACACCCAGCTGGACGAGCAGATGGAGCTGGAATATCTTACAGCATTGCAGCGCAACCACGTGGCCGGGATCATTCTGCTGGGCTACGATTCCAGCCCGCAGCTGTGCAAGGCGCTGAAAGACTGCCGTGTGCCTGTGGTAGTAACAGGGCAGCGCTTTGCAGACCTGCCCTGCGTTTATAACGACGACCGCTCTGCTGCCCGCGACCTGACCCGGAAGATGCTGGAGCATGGCCGCAAAAATATCGTGTACATCGGCGGCAGCGAGCAGGACGCCGCCACCGGCATTGCCCGCCGTCAGGGTGTGCAGGATGCACTGCGGGAGGCCGGACTGAACGCAGATGGTCTGCCCCGCGCTTACTGCGCCGCCTTTTCCATGGAAGAGGGACACCGCTGCATGGAGGAGCTGTTGGCGCGCTGCCCGCAGCTGGACGGTGTGATCTGTGTGACCGACACCGTGGCCTTTGGCGCTTTGCAGGTGCTGCGCGCTGCCGGGCGCAGGGTAGGGGAGGATGTCGGCCTTGCAGGCATCGGAGATAACTGGGCGAGCAAGGTAGTGCAGCCCGGCTTGACCACCATCCGCTTCTACCAAAAGCAGGTAGGGCAGGAGGCCGCCCGGATGCTGCTGCAAAGCCTGGAGCATACCGGGCCGGACGCTGCGCCGGTGCGCCAGACCACGCTGGGCTATACGCTGGTAGAGCGCGGCTCGCTGTAAAAAAGAGGAACAAATGAAACAAAAACTGATCTTTTTAGATATCGATGGCACTCTGCTGCCCCCGGGCGAGATGCTGATCCCCCAAAGCACGGTGGAAGCGCTGCGCAAGGCACACGCCAACGGCCATAAACTGTTTTTGTGCACCGGACGCAACCTGCGCATGACCCAGCCATTGCTGGACTATGGCTTTGATGGCGCGGTATGCAGTGCCGGCGGTTATGTGTTCTGCGGGGATAAGGTGCTGGTAGACCTGCCTATGGAGCCGCAGCTGGCAAAGGACGTGCGCAGCGCCATGGAGCGCCACGGTGTAGAATGTACGCTGGAAGCGCGGGACGCCACCTACGGCAGCCTGAAGATGATAGAGCGCTGGAGCTTTACCCACCGGGATGCAGGCCCTCTGAACAGCGAAGCCGCCCGCTGGCGCAAGGCCATGGAGGACGGCATGACCATCAGTCCACTGGCTGATTACAAGGGTGAACCGCTGTATAAGATCGTGTATATTGCGGAGCACAGCAAGGACTTGGACGAGGCCAAGCGCCTGTACGAGGACAGATTCGTGTTCTGCGAGAGCAAGCTGGACAGTTTGGACGGCGGCTATGTGAATGGTGAACTCATCAACCGTAAATTTGACAAAGGACGCGGCATCAAGGCCGTCTGCGACTATCTCGGTGTGCCCCTGCAGGACAGCATCGGCTTTGGCGACAGCGACAACGATCTGCAAATGACCGATGTGGTCGGCATCAGTGTCTGTATGGCCGACGGCTCTGCAAGCCTGAAGCAGCGCTGCGACCGCATTGCTCCCTCGGTGTATGAGGACGGCATTGCTAAGGAGTTTGCAGCCTTGGGGCTGATTTGATCGTTTTAGATATAGAAGCCATTTCCAATTGAAACCCTTTTCCTGTGAAAGAACAATCCCGAAAAGTCCGCAGACTTTCCGGGATTGTTCTTTAATAATAAAATTCCTATTGACATGGCCAGAGCGGAAGCGGAGGCCATTCAAAATCGTTTTGCAATGAAAAGGAGCACCGCACAAAAAACTGTGCGGTGCTCCTTTTGGTTCATAAATCAGTAGTGCAGATCCTCTGCGGTCAGCGCTTCCAGCACGGGCAGCATAGCAGCGGCCTCGGCCTTGGCAGTGGGCAGATCCATATCGCGGTAGTTGCCGCACTCCACCTCGCTGGCACCGGGCACAGCGCCCTCAAAATCGGCCATAAAGCGGTAGGCGTCCACCGTCAGCTGCAGCGCCTGTGCCGGGGTCAGCCCTCGGGTGAGCAGGTAAAAGCCGGTGCGACAGCCCATGGGGCCAACATAGATCACCCCATTCTTCACGGCGCTGTTGCGCGCGTAGGTGGCAAACAGATGCTCCAGCGTGTGGGCGGCAGCAGTGGTCAGGTAATCGCCCTGATTGGGCTTTTTCATGCGGATGTCCCAGGTGAGCACATCGCCGTCCTGACGGCTCAGATACATCCCGCGCTCCAGCCGTGTGTGATCCACGCAAAAGCTTGCGATACGTTCCATACTACGGTTCTCCTTTATCAGCCCTGCAGGCGCTGCACACTGCCGTGTGCGCAGTCCACAGCCACCATCAGGCCATCGCGGATGTGGCTGGTAGCACCGGCGGCACCAACAACGGTGGGCTTCAGCAGTGCCTTGCCGGCAATGGCGGCGTGGCTGTTCAGGCCGGGCTCCTCTACCACCAGAGCGGCAGCGTCGCGCACAAAGCTCAGCATCTCATTGCTGGTGGAAGGAACTACCAGCACCATGCCGGGCTTGAACTTGGCGCGCACCTCGTCCATGGTGCGGCAGACGCAGGCCTTGCCGCTGGCAACATCGTTGTTCTCAGGGCCGACACCCACGCCGGTAGCCAGACAGTTGCCCACCATGTGGATCTTGATCATGTTGGTGGTGCCGGAAACGCCCACGGGCACGCCTGCGGTCACAACAGCCAGCTCGCCGTTGTGCAGGTAGCCGTTCTCCTTGGCCAGAGCAGTGGACATCTCGATCAGCTCATCGGTGCTGTGTGCCAGAGACATCATCAGCGGAGTGATGCCCCAACTCAGGGACAGCTGACGCTGCACCTGCTCGCGCATGACGCAGGCAATGATGGGCTGCTGCGGGCGGTACTTGCTCAGCAGGCGGGCAGTGGTGCCGGACTCAGACACGGTCACGATGGCGGCGGCGTTCACATCCCGTGCGGTCAGGCAGGCGGCATGGGCGGTAGCGTCAGAGACGCTGATCTTGCCGGGGTTGGAATCCATCATGCGGCCGCGCAGATGGAAACCCTCCTGCTCAGTGCGCTCGGCAATGGCGGACATGGTCTTGAGCGCCTCCACAGGGTAGGCACCGGCAGCGGTCTCACCGGACAGCATAATGGCAGAGGTGCCGTCGTAGATGGCGTTTGCCACGTCCGAGATCTCGGCGCGGGTGGGGCGGGGGTTCACGATCATGCTGTCCAGCATCTGGGTAGCGGTGACGATGGGCTTGCCGAAGGAGAAGGAGCGGTCGATGATGGTCTTCTGGATGCCGGGCAGTTCGGTGAAGTCGATCTCCACGCCCAGATCGCCACGGGCCACCATCACGGCATCGGCAGCAGCCAGAATGCTGTCAATGTTGTTCACGCCCTCGCGGTTCTCGATCTTTGCAATGATGCGGATGTTGGAATCGTACTGGTTCAGCAGGTTGCGGATATCGTACACGTCCTGTGCGGTGCGCACAAAGGAGGCGGCGATGAAATCGTAACCCTGCTGGATGCCGAAGATGATGTCATCCTTATCGCGCTGGCTCATATACGGCATAGACAGGTGCACGCCGGGCACGTTGACGCCCTTCTTGTTCTTGATCTTGCCGCTATTCAGTACGGTGCAGACGATGTCGGTGTCGTTCACGGTCTGGATCTGCAGCTTGATCAGACCGTCGTCCAGCATGATGGTGCCGTTCGGCTCCACGTCCATGGGCAGATCTTTGTAGGTGATGGAGCAGATCTCGTTGGTGCCCTCCACATCGCGGGTGGTCAGGGTAAAGGTCTGGCCTGCAACCAGATTCTCAACGCCGTTCTTGAAGTCCTTCAGGCGGATCTCGGGGCCCTTGGTGTCCAGCAGTGCGGCCACGGGCTTGCCCAGCTCCTCGCGCAGAGCCTTCAGCTTTTCAAGGCGTCCCAGATGCTCCTCGTGGGAACCGTGGGAAAAATTGAAACGAGCTACGTTCATGCCGTTGGCGATCAGCTCGCGCAGAACGCCTTCCTTATCGGTGGAAGGGCCAAGGGTGCAAATAATTTTCGTCTTTCTCATGCAATATACCTCCGTCAACTCTCTCTTACCTATATCCGGCACAGCATCCCTGCAGGCTGCTGTGTATGACCAATGGGAGTAAAAACTCCCGGTACAGCGGGTCGGTTTATATGGCAGAGTGGGAAAACCCAAAACTCTACCACCTATTATTATAATCATTCCGGTGCAAGAGAGCAAGAGGAATTTTTGCTTGAATACAAGTTTTTGCATCTGCTGATGCCCAAAGAAAAGATTGTAAAACTTTTAACGATGCGCCGCAGCTTTCTGCGTGCTGTCTGACAGGAAAAACTGCTGCAAAACGCAAAAACTGATAAGACCGCACAAGGCCGCTGCCCCTTGCATCCGAGAGGCTTTTTGCTTATAATAAGGGTAATAAAGTAGTACTGTTCCGGGGTGCGCCCCGGAGAAATGGAGTGACCATTATGGAAAAACGCGTTTTTCTGATCGTTCTGGACAGCTTTGGCATTGGCGCAGAGCCGGACGCCGCTGCCTTTGGCGATGCAGGCACCAACACCCTGGGTGCCATTGCGAACCACCCCAATTTCAATTGCCCCAACCTGCGCAAGCTGGGCTTGTTCAACATTGACGGCGTGACCGCAGGGGAAAAGACGGATGCCCCGGCGGCTGCCTTTGCCCGCCTGCAGGAGCAGAGCATGGGCAAGGATACCACCATCGGCCACTGGGAGATCGCCGGTGTAGTCAGCCCGGAGCCGCTGCCCACCTTCCCCAAGGGCTTTCCGGAGGAGCTGATCCGGGAGTACGAGCAAAAAACCGGCCATAAGGTACTGTGCAACAAGCCCTATTCCGGCACGCAGGTACTGAAGGACTACGGCGAGCAGGCCATGCGGGAAAACGCCCTCATCGTCTATACCAGCGCTGACAGCGTTTTTCAGGTGGCTGCCAACGAAGAACTGGTGCCGGTGCACGAGCTGTACCGCTACTGTGAGATCGCCCGGGAAATGCTCAAGGGCAAGTACGGCGTGGGTCGTGTGATCGCCCGCCCCTTCCTTGGCAACAGCGCCGACACCTTTTACCGCACCACCAACCGTCACGACCTGAGCCTGAAGCCGCCCCGCGCCACCATGCTGGATCTGTTAAAGGATGCCGGTAAGGACGTGATCGCTGTGGGCAAGATCTACGATATTTTTGACGGCGAGGGCGTGACCGAAAAGATCAAAACCACCGGCAACACCAATGGCATAGCCTTTACCAAGGCTTTGCAGACCCGGGATTTTGAGGGTCTGGCTTTCGTGAATCTGGTAGACTTTGATATGCTCTACGGCCACCGCCGCGACGTGGCAGGCTACGCTGCCGCCGCCACCGAGTTCGACCATTTTCTGGCCGACTTCCTGCCGGGAATGCGGGAGGGTGATCTGCTTATGATCACCGCCGACCACGGCTGCGACCCCTCCTACACCAAGACCACCGACCATACCCGCGAGTATGTGCCGTATCTGGTCTGTGGCAAGGGCGTAAAGGCGGGTATGGATCTGGGCACCAAGCTGTGCTTCGGCACCATTGCCCAGACCATCTGCGAGTATCTGGAAGTGGACGCTTCCACGCTGGACGGCAAGAGCGTATGGCAGGAAATCCGGGCATAAAACGCCCCCAAAAACAGTAAGAACAGGAGCGTGAAACGATGCGTATTTATGATCTGATCGCAAAAAAGCGGGATGGCGGCACCCACACCCGGGAGGAGCTGGAAGCTATTGTCAACGGCTTTGTCAGCGGGGAAGTGGCTGACTACCAGATGGCCGCATGGATGATGGCGGTGTATCTGCGCGGCATGACCAATGAGGAGACCGCTGAGCTGACCGATGTGATGGCGCACAGCGGTGTGATGGTAGACCTTTCGCCCATTCCGGGCATCAAGGTGGACAAGCACTCCACCGGCGGCGTGGGCGACAAAACCACGCTGGTCATCGCACCCATCGTGGCAGCCTGCGGGGTGAAGATCGCCAAAATGAGCGGCCGGGGCCTCGGCCACACCGGCGGCACCATCGACAAGATGGAGAGCGTGCCAGGCACAAAGACCGCTCTCTCGCAGGAGGAGTTTTTTGCACAGGTGAACCAGATCGGTCTGTCGGTCATCGGACAGAGCGAGGGTATCGCTGTGGCGGATAAAAAGATGTACGCCCTGCGGGACGTTACCGCTACTGTCAGCTGCATCCCGCTGATTGCGTCCAGCATCATGTCTAAAAAGCTGGCCTCCGGTTCGGACGCCATCCTGCTGGACGTCACCACCGGCACCGGTGCTTTTATGAAAACTGTTGACCAGAGCATTGAGCTGGCACAGCTGATGGTCGCCATTGGCACCCACCATGGCCGCCGGGTAGCTGCCATGATCACCGATATGGACACCCCGCTGGGGCACAACATCGGCAACAGTCTGGAAGTCATGGAGAGTATGGACGTGCTCAAGGGTCACGGCCCGGCAGACCTGACCGAGGTGTGCCTGCAATTGGCGGCCAACATGCTGGTACTGGCAGGCAAGGGCGATGCCGCCCACTGCCGCGCCATGGCCGAAGCTGTCATTGCGGACGGCTCTGCCTTTGAAAAGTGCAAGGAAATGTTTGCCGCACAGGGCGGCGACATCCGGGTTCTGGATGATTACAGCCTGTTTGCACAGCCCGCCGCCAGCTATGAACTGCTGGCTGAACAGGACGGCTACATCGTGGCCAACGATGCGGAAAAGATCGGTTCTGCCAGTGTGCTGCTGGGTGCAGGCCGCCAGAAAAAGGGCGACCCGCTGGATTTTGCCGCCGGCATCACTCTGCACAAAAAGCGCGGCGACTATGTGCATAAGGGCGAGAGCCTTGCCACCTTCTACGGCGCTGCGGACAAGTTTGAAGCTGCTGCCGCCGAGTACCGCAGCGGTCTTGTGTACGGCGCTGAAAAGCCGGAGGAAGCTCCGCTGGTGTACGCCCTTGTCACCAAGGACGGCGTAGAGCGGTACTGAATCTTATAGAACCTCCAAGGGGACTGCTGCACAAAGCTGTGCGGCAGTCCCTTTTTGCGTTTTCACGCTGCAATTGGCCTTTTGCACAAAAGAACTGTCGTTTTTTAAGCAATTCGCTGTATTTGCGGGGCAAACGGTAGAACTTTGCATCGGGATATGATATACTATGCTGTACTTGTATGCCCCGGAAAAAGGGGCTGCCAAAGGAGAAAGGACTTTTTATGAAGATCATTCTGGTGGGCGGCGGCAAGGTCGGCACGGCTCTGGCGCGCCAGCTCAGCGAGGAAGGCCACAACGTGACTGTGGTGGACACCAACAAAGCGCGCGTGGAGCACCTGACCGAAAGCTACGACGTGCTGGGCATTGTAGGCAATGGCTCGTCCATCACCACCCTGTCTGAGGCGGGCATTGAGGATGCGGACGTGTTCATTGCGGTCACCGGCTCGGACGAACTGAACCTGCTTTGCTGCATGTTTGCCAAAAAGGCGGGTCACTGCCACGGTATTGCCCGTGTGCGCAACCCGTCCTACAGCCACGAGTTGGACTTTATCAAAAAGCAGATTGGCATTTCCGCCATCATCAACCCGGAAATGGCAGCGGCAAAGGAGATCTCCCATCTGCTGCGGTTCCCCGGTGCCAGCAAGATCGATACCTTTGCGGACGGCCGTGTGCGGCTGATCAAGTTTGCGCTGCCCGATGCACTGGACGGCGTAGCCATTCGCGAGATCCCCACCCGGCTCAAGAGCGATATTCTGGTATGCGCGGTGGAGCGTGAGGGCGGGGTCATCATCCCCAACGGTAACTTTGTGCTGCAAAAGGGCGATCAGGTCACCTTCCTTGCTACGCAGGAAAAGGCGCACGCCTTCTTCCAGCAGCTGCATCTGCCCGTGCAGCCGGTGCGCAACGCCCTCATCGTGGGCGGCGGTGCCATTGCCTACTACCTCAGTCAGGAACTGCTGGAAAACCATGTGCGGGTGCGCATCGTGGAGCGGGACGCCGCCCGCTGCGTGGAACTGGCCGAGCAGCTGCCCGGCGCACAGATCCTGAATGAGGACGGCTCCAACCGCGAGTTTTTGCTTTCCGAGGGTCTGGAATCTACCGAGGCCTTTGTGGCGCTGACCAACATTGACGAAGAGAACGTGCTGCTGACCCTGTTTGCCAAAAAGCACTCCAACGGCAAACTGGTGACCAAGGTCAACCGTCTGGAATTTGACGATATTCTGGCCGGGTTGGATCTGGGCAGCGTGGTCTACCCCAAGTACATGACCTGTGACTACATCGTGCAGTACGTCCGCGCCCTGCAAAACGAGGCGGGCAACAACATCAAGACGCTGTACCGCATACTGGACGACCGCGTGGAGGCACTGGAATTTACGGTGCACGAGGAGAGCGCCGCTACCGGTGTGCCCCTGAGCCAGCTGCACCTGAAAAAGAACCTGCTGCTGTGCTGCATTACCCGCGGCAGCAAGATTTTGATCCCCCGCGGCGGCGACCAGATCCAAGTGGGCGACAACGTCATCGTGGTCACGCTGGAGCATGGTCTGCACGATCTGCGCGATATTGTGGAGCACTGACGGAGGCAGACTATGAATTATGCAATCGTTTTCCGTCTGCTGGGCTATGTGCTGATGATCGAGGGCGCGTTGCTGCTGCTGCCCGCTGCTGCCAGCTTAGTGTATGGCGAGTGGATGGTGCTGGGCGTGTTTCTGCTCACAGCTGCGGTCAGCGCCGGCATCGGCTACGCCCTGCATACCATCAAACCCCGCAGTAAGGTGTTCTATATGCGCGAAGGCTTTGCGGCTACCTCGCTGTGCTGGGTGTTCATCTCGGTGATAGGCGCGGTGCCCTTTGTGCTCACTGGCTGCATCCCGAACCCCGTGGATGCCCTGTTTGAGACAGTCTCCGGCTTTACCACCACCGGTGCCAGCATTCTGCCCGCCGTGGAGGGGCTGCCCAACGGTATTCTGTTCTGGCGCAGCTTCACCCACTGGATCGGCGGTATGGGCGTTCTGGTGTTTCTGCTCTCGCTGCTGCCGCTGACCGGCGGCTCCCACGTTAACCTGATGAAGGCGGAAAGCCCCGGCCCGCAGGTGGACAAGCTGGTACCCAAGGTGCAGTCCACCGCTAAGATCCTGTACGGCATCTACTTTGCCCTTACCATGCTGGAGCTGGTATTCCTGCTGGTGGGCAGAATGCCCCTGTTCGAAGCCATGCTCACTGCCTTTGGTACGGCGGGCACCGGTGGCTTCGGCTTCCGCAACGACAGTTTTGCCAGCTTTTCGCCCTACATCCAGTGGGTCGTGACCATCTTCATGATCCTGTTCGGCGTCAACTTCAACGCCTACTTCCTGCTGCTCATGCGCAAGTTCCGCCGCGCTGCTGCCAGCGAGGAGGTGCGGGGCTACTTTGTGGTCATTGCGGTGGCAGTGGGTATCATCACTGCCAATATTTATAGTATGTACAACAGCTTTGGCGAGGCGCTGCGGCAGGCCGCTTTTCAGGTGGGCTCCATCATCACCACCACTGGCTTCTCCAGCTGCGATTTTGACCTGTGGCCCACCCTCTCTAAAGAGATTCTGGTCATGCTCATGTTCATTGGCGCCTGCGCGGGCAGCACCGGCGGCGGCATCAAGGTGAGCCGTTTCCTTATTCTTGGAAAGACCTTAGTTAAGGAACTCAAGACCGCTCTGCACCCGCAGGTGGTGGCACCCGCCCGCATGGACGGCAAGCTGCTGAACCACGAGACTATCCGCACCACCAACGTGTTCATTGCAGCGTATATCTTTATCTTTGCGGCCTCCTTCTTCCTCATCAGCCTGAACGGCTTTGATATGGTGACGAACTTTACCGCCGTGGCTGCTACCCTGAACAACATCGGCCCGGGCTTGGAAATGGCAGGCCCAATGCAGAACTTCGGCTGCTTTGCAGACCCCGCAAAGCTGGTGCTCATCTTCGATATGTTGGCCGGCCGTCTGGAGATCTTCCCCATGCTGGTGCTGTTTATGCCGGATACATGGCGGCGGTTCTAAGCCTTTTTGGCGCGAAACAAGAAAGAAAATTATTATTTCAGAACACCGGAGCTTCTATGGACGCTCCGGTGTTCTTTTTTATGAAAGAAGCTGCAAAGGCAGGTGGCAACGGTTAGAAATGCCTTGCGTTCAGTGCCGCATTGCAGTATGATTATAATATTAATTATCTGACCCTTACCCCTGAGCAGGCAGAACCTTTTTACAAACGAAATCGTTCTGCATGATAAAAAAGAAGAAAGCAAAACAATAAAACGTACAGGAGGAAATTACTATGGGTTTGATCAAAGCAGGTATGAGCGCACTGGGCGGAACTCTTGCAGACCAGTGGAAGGAATTTTTCTATTGCGATTCTCTGGACAAAGATGTGCTGATGGTCAAGGGCCAAAAGCGCACCTCCCGCCGCAGCTCCAACCACGGCGAGGATAACATCATCACCAACGGCAGCGGCATCGCCGTGGCCGATGGTCAGTGTATGCTCATCGTGGAGCAGGGCAAGGTGGTGGAGGTGTGCGCCGAGCCGGGCGAGTATACCTTTGATTCCTCTACCGAGCCCAGCGTGTTCACCGGCAACTTTGGCGATAGTCTGGCTGCTACCTTCCAGACCGTAGCCAAGCGCTTTACCTACGGCGGCGACACCGGCAAGGATCAGCGCGTATACTACATCAACACCAAGGAACTGGGCGAGATCCTGTACGGCACCGCGACGCCCATCCCGTTCCGGGTGGTGGTCAGCGAGGAGCGGGGCTATAAGCTCTCGGTGAATATCCGCTGCAACGGCAGCTTTACTTACCGCATCTGCGATCCGCTGCTGTTCTACACCAACGTGTGCAGCAATGTTTCCAACCAGTACGATGCCTCGGAGCTGGCTCCCCGCCTGAAGAGTGAGCTGATGAACGCTTTGCAGCCTGCGCTGGCCACCCTTTCTGCCAACAAGGTGCAGTATTACGAGATCCCCGCCCACACGCTGGAGATCTCCGAGGCGCTCAACGAGCAGCTGTCCAATGTCTGGCGCAAGAAGCGCGGCATTGAAGTGTTCTCCTTCAACATCAACTCCCTGTCCATCCCGGAGGAGCAGCAGAAGAAGATCACCGAGTGGGAAGAGAACGCCATGACCACCGATCCCACCACCGCCGCAGCCCGTCTGGTGGGCGGTCAGATCGACGCCATGAAGACCGCCGCAGGGAACACCGCCGGTGCTATGACCGGCTTTATGGGCATGGGCATGGCAGCCGGTGCAAACGGCATGAACGCCCAGAGCCTGTTCGCCATGGGGCAGCAGCCTGCAGCACCCCAGCAGCAGACTTCTGCCGCCGACAGCTGGAAGTGCAGCTGCGGCGCTATCGCCACCGGCAAGTTCTGCCCGGAATGCGGCAGCAAAAAGCCGGAGCCGAAGCCTGCTGCTAACAGCTGGACCTGCAGCTGCGGTGCCACCGTCACCGGCAAATTCTGCCCGGAGTGCGGCAAGCCCCGCCCGGCGGCAGCAGAGGGCTGGACCTGCAGCTGCGGCGCGGTGAATAAGGGCAAATTCTGCTCTGAGTGCGGCAAGCCTCGTCCTGCCGCTGCACCCAAGTATAAGTGCGATAAATGCGGCTGGGAGCCGGCAGACCCCGCACATCCGCCCAAGTTCTGCCCGGAGTGCGGTGACCCCTTTGACGACAACGACCGCAGCTAAGTCCGGCGCACAGCCCGCCGCACAATAACCGATCACGCTGCGGGGCAGGGCAGAAAAGCAAATAAGCCCTTGCCCCGCAGACTACAGGAGGAAACACTATGGCAGGAATGCTGGAATATAAGTGCCCCTGCTGCGATGGTGCCATCCGGTTCGACAGCACCACCCAGAAGATGAAATGCCCCTACTGCGACACCGAGTTTGAGGTGGACGCGCTGAAGGGCTACGATGAGGATCTGAAAGACCAAAAGCCCAGCAAGATGAACTGGACCACCCCCGGCGGCAGCTGGGCAGAGGGCGAGACCGCCGGTCTGCATACTTACGTCTGCAAGAGCTGTGGCGGTGAGATCGTGGGCGATGACACCATGGCCGCTTCGGCCTGCCCCTTCTGCGGCAACCCCATCGTGCTGACCGGACAGTTTGCCGGAGACCTGCGCCCCGACCTCATCATACCCTTCAAGCTGGACAAAAAAGCTGCCAAGACAAAATTGCAGGAGCACCTCAAGGGTAAGACCCTGCTGCCCAAGGTGTTCCGCAGCCAGAACCATATCGACGAGATCAAGGGTGTGTATGTGCCCTTCTGGCTGTACGACAGCGACGCCGACGCCCAGCTGCGCTTTACCGCCACCCGCACCCGCTTTTGGTCGGATGACGACTACGATTACACCGAGACCAGCTACTACTCTGTGCGCCGGGATGGCGTGCTTGGCTTTGACGCGGTTCCGGTGGACGGCTCTTCCAAGATGGAGGACGACCTGATGGAATCCATCGAGCCCTTTGCCATGCAGGACGCAGTGCCCTTCAAGACCGCGTATCTGGCAGGCTATGTGGCCGATAAGTACGATGTGGACGCCCAAAAGAGCATCAAGCGCGCCAACGAGCGTATCCGGCAGTCCACTGAGGACGCCTTTACCCAGACCGTTACCGGCTACGACTCCGTGAAAATGGAGAACA
>ENA-UONZ01000995-UONZ01000995.1-human-gut-metagenome-genome-assembly--contig:-C93old-NODE-995-length-37165-cov-21.783374_pt1 | contig 37165 bp, 28 predicted proteins | sample MGYA00242468_ERZ724015 | MGnify/ENA metagenome assembly ERZ724015
GCAGATGGCGGCAGCGTGCCGCCCACCCCGCCGGAGCAGCCGCAGCACAGCGCCCCGGCGCAGCCGGAAAAGCCCCGCCGCAAGAAGAAGTTCAATGGCAAAAAGCTGGCACGCAGCGCCGTGGCGCTGGTGCTGGCAGCAGCCATGGGCTTTGCGGGCGGCTTTGTGGGTGCCAAATACGGCGGCGGCAGCAAGGTGGTCATCCAGCAGGTGGAGCGTCCGGCCAGCTCTGACAGCAGCACCGACAGCACCGGCAATTCCATCAGCGCCACCAGCGGCACCGGCCTGAGCACCGCACAGGTAGCCGAGATGGTCAGCCCCAGTGTGGTGGTCATCACCACTGAGCAGGTGGTCTACTCCCAGTGGTCGTGGTACGGCCAGAGCCAGGTGGAGAGCGGCGCGGGCAGCGGCGTCATCATCAGCTCGGACGGCTATATCCTCACCTGCGCCCATGTGGTGAGCGGCGCTTCCAACATCACCGTGAGCATCGGCGACAAGGATTACCCCGCTACGCTGGTGGGCGAGGATACCACCAGTGATATCGCCGTGGTGAAGGTCGATGCTACCGGCCTGACCCCTGCCACCGTGGGCAACAGCGACAACCTGAAGGTGGGCGAAAGCGTCATGGCCGTGGGCAACCCGCTGGGTGAGCTGGGCGGCACCGTGACCAGCGGCATCGTCAGCGCCCTGAACCGCAGCGTCAGCATTCAGGGTTCCAGCTCTGTCAACACCATGTCCCTGATCCAGATGGATGCCTCCGTCAGCCCCGGCAACTCCGGCGGCGGCCTGTTCAACATGAACGGTGAGCTGGTGGGCATCGTCAATGCAAAGTCCTCCGACAGCGATGCCGAGGGTCTGGGCTTTGCCATCCCGGTGAATGACGCCGTCAAGGTGGCGCAGGAGCTGCTGGAAAACGGCTATGTGACCGGGCGTCCCTATCTGGGCATCAGCTACTATGCCGTGACCGACGCCCAGACCGCCGCCCAGCTGGGCGTGAACGCCTACGGTGTCTACATCGTGGAAGTGGTCAAGGGCGGCCCCGCCGACAAGGCGGGCTTGCAGGCCGGTGACCGCATCGTGAGCGTAGACGGCAGCGAGGTGGCCACCCAGAGCGACCTTGGCACCCTGATGCAGGACCACAAGGCCGGTGACACCATCGAGATCACCGTCGCGCGCGGCGGCCAGATGCAGACCGTTAACGTCACCCTTGGCGAAAAGGGCGCAGAGAATAACTGAAAATAGTAAAAAGGCTGTTGCACGGAATGTGCAGCAGCCTTTTTTGTTGTGGGGATACCCTCGGGAAGCGGTTTCGCCCTCTCCGTCTGCTCACTACGTTCGCAGCCACACTCCCCCTTTTGTCGCTGCGCGACATCTTCCCCCGGAGCGGGGGAAGTCTTTCCTCAAAGGGAGAGGCAAGAGCACTGCCGGAAGCTTTCTCGTGGCACCTCATGCTTTAGTGATGAACTTTACGGCTTGGCTCCCCCTTCGGGGGAGCTGGCGCGGGAGCGCCTGAGAGGGCTCTTTATTTATACCGCACCAAAAATAGTTGCGCTATACGGCGCAAGGGGGGCATTGCCGGTAAAAATGCGGCTTGGGCCGCGCCACAGGCTGGAAGAGGTGCCATCGCTCAGCAGCTTCCACTGCCCGGCGGGCAGAGCAACGGTGCAGGTGGTTTCGGTGGGATTATAAAAGACGCACAAAGCGCTCCATGCTGCGCCGTCGCCCCAGACGGCGGGCAGCATCCAGCCCACCAGCGGCTGCTCCAGCGCAAAGAACTGCAAAGCCTCCGGGGCGTGACGGTCGGTGCTGCCCAGCCGGGGAAAGGCTGCCCGCAGCGCCAGAAGCCCCCGGTAGTAGTCCACGAGGGCGTGGTACTGCTCAGCACGGTTCCAGTCCAGACGGTTCAGGGCGGGGGAGGAGCGGTAGCTGTTGCTCACACCCTTTTTGGTGCGGGCGAACTCCTCGCCTGCCTGCATGAAGGGCAGGCCGAAGCTGGTCAGGTAGATGCCCGCCGCCAGCCGGTTCTGTGCCAGCGCCACGGTGTCCCGGGCGGTGAACTCCGGCTTTTCGTAGCGGACGCAGAGCAGCTTGTCCCACAGGGTAAAGTTGTCGTGGGCGGAAACATAGCTCACGATCTGGCTGGGCGCGTGGGGCGGCAGACGGTCGCTGCGGCACCATGCCGCCACCGCTGCGCCGATATCCCAGAAGCTGCCGGGCTTGCCCTCCACATAGCCCGGCTCCCGGGCATCGAAGCAGCCGCCCTTGATGGCGTCCCGGGTGTCATCGCAGAAGATGCCCACCCGCTCGTTGAGCATGGCAAGGTTGGCCTTGTTGGCCTCGTACCGGTGCAGCTGGCTGGCACCGCCCTGCCACGGCTCGCCGTACAGCAGGATGTCCCGCCCGCCGGGCAAGGCATCCAGTGCGGCGCGCACCGCGTTGATGCTCTCGGCATCGTACAAGCCCATCAGGTCGAAGCGGAAGCCGTCGATGTGGTACTCCTTTGCCCAGTAGAGGATGGAGTCGATGAGGTAGCGCCGCGCCATGGGGCGCTCGCTGGCAAACTCGTTGCCGCAGCCGCTGCCGTTGGAAAAGCTGCCGTCCGGGTTTTGCCGGAAAAAGTAATAGGGCACAGTGCTGTTGAAGGGGTTCTCGGTGCGGTAGGTGTGGTTATACACCACGTCCATCACCACCCCGATGCCCGCCGCATGGAGGGCGGCGATCATCTCCCGGCACTCCCGGATGCGCACCTCGCCCCGGGTGGGGTCGGTGGAGTAGCTGCCCTCCGGCACGTTGAAGTTGGTGGGGTCATAGCCCCAGTTATACTGCCGCAGCAAGGGTTTTGCTTCGTCCACGCTGCCAAAATCAAAAATGGGCATCAGCTGGACATATTTTACCCCCAACCGCTTGAGGTAGTTCAGGCAGGTGGGGTGGATGCCATCGCCGTGCAGGGTAGTGCCCTGCTGGGTAAAGGCCATATATTTGCCCCGCCACGCCGGGCGCACCCCGCTGGCGGCATCCTGCGAGAAGTCCCGCACGCTCACCTCCCACACGGCGCGCTGTGCCGGGGGGATAGTGGGGCGCACATCCCGCTCCCACCCGGAGGGCGCGGTGCGGGCAAGGTCTACGATCATGCTGCGGACGCCGTTTACCCCCGCCGCCCGGGCGTAGGGGTCGCCGGTCTCGCGGGTGATGCCGTCCACGGTGACGGCAAAGGTGTAGTAGCGGCCGTGCTGCTCCCCGGGCAGCCAGACGCTCCACACCCCCTGCGCTCCGCGCACAAGGGGCTTTGTGCCCAGCACGGCACCGCCGTCTCCCTTGTGGTATAAGGTCACAGTGACCGTCTCGGCGGTGGGTGCCCACAGCCGCAGACAGGTGCCGCCGGGGGTGTAGTCCGGCCCAAGGGGGCCGGTATAGTAGTTTTCGCGGTGGAAGGGTACGTTTTCAAACAGTGTTTTCCACTGGGCAGGCGTTTTTGCAGCCATGGTCAGCTTCATTCCTTCTTATAAGATTCGTTATATTCAGTGTATCGGACAACAGGCTTTTTTTCAAGAGGGAATCCCTTTTTCACGAGAAAAGGCGCAGCTATCGTCACGACCCCTCCCCGTGAAAATGGGATAGCGGAGCGTCCGCAGACGCTCCGCTATCCCGAAATTTAAAATCATCTTATTCCAGATACATCCGCCGCAGCCGCATCAGGCGGGCGGGGGTCAGGCCGTATTCGGCCTCCAGATAGCTCTCGGCGCTGCCGTAGTCCTGCCGGATGGTGCGCAGCACAAAGGGCGCAGTCTCCGGGTCTACCCCGGCGGAAGTCTGCCAGCGCATCCGCTGCGTCGGGTCGGCGGCGATCTCCGCCGCATGGTCAGCCATGGCCTTTTCGATCTCGGCGGCGCGGCAGAGATTGGTGCGGGCGTAATCCGCGCAGATGGTCTCGTCCGAAGCACCCAACGCCAGTAAGATCAGCATGGCAGCGACACCGGTGCGGTCCTTGCCCGCCGTGCAGTGGAACAGGATGGGCGTCTCGCCGGCTTCCAGCGCCCGGAACAGCTCTTTGAACGCCTTGTTGCCGGTGAGCATCTGCCGGTACATCAGCTGGGTGAGGCTCATCCCGGCGGGGGCGCTCTGCACCAGCCGCTGGATGTCGTTGGGCGAAAAATCGATCTCCTGCCCGGTGGCATCCCGCAGGCCGCAGATCTGCACCAGCCGTGCGCCGTCCGGCACATAGTCCGGCAGCTTGGCGGCTTCTGCGCCGCTGCGCAAATCAAGGATGAGCCGCAGCCCCAGCCCGTCCAGCCGTGCGCGGTCGGCTTCGGTGGTCAGCCGCCCGGTGGGGAAACCCCGGTAGATCTGCCCCCACTTTACGGTCTTGCCCTCGTCGGCGCGGTAGCCGCCCAGCTCCCGGAAGTTGTTGCCGCCCGCAAAGGGCAGCTGGGTGCCCGGGGCGGGATGCTCCGGGGCAGTCTTTGCGGCGGCGCTGGAAAGCACCGGTGCGGTGTAGAAGGGCTTTGCGGGCCGACCCCGACGGGGCGGCAGGCTGGCGGTGCTGCCCAGAACCTCTAACAGGTAGCTGCGCAGCAGGTCGATGTAGGCAGAGCTGGTGTCCCGCCGCTGCACCAGCGACACGCACAGCGGGGGCATATCCTCCAGCAGCACGTCCCGCACCCGGTCCAGCTCCCGGCGGGCGCCGGGCTCGTAGCGGGTCAGGCAGGTGCACAGCTGCTCCTGCACCAGATAGTAGGCCTGATAAAAGCTGGGGCCGATCTCGGCATTGGGGGCAAAGCCCGCCCGGGCACAGGCCGCCCACAGCGGGCTGAACAGATCCTGCCGCAGGCTGGGCAGCAGAACCCGCTGCCCGCGCAGCTCTGCCAGCGGGATGCGCTCCTTTTCCCAGAAGGGGTGTCCCCGTGGCACCAGCAGGCAGGCGGGGTCTGCCCGCAGGGTGGTGCGCGCCAGCACCGGTGCGGCGCAGCCAAGGTCGATGACCAGACCCGCGTCCAGCTCGCCCTGCTCTACCCCATCGGCCACGGCGTCGTTGTCCAGTAGGCGGAACCGCATCTCCACATGGGGGTACTGCTGCCGGAACTTGTCCAGCTGGGTCTCCAGCCCGGGCAGATAGTCCGGTACCAGCGCCACGCTGATGCCGATGCGCACCGGCTGGGCAGACTGGATCTCTGCCCGCAGCGCGGCCTGCATCTGCTGGAACTGCTCCACCACCGGGGCGGCATGGCGCTGCAGGCTCATGCCCCGGTCGGTGAGCGCCAGCTTGTGGTGGGCGCTGATAAACAGCGGCCCGCACATTTCGGCTTCCAGCGCAGAGATGCTCTGGCGCAGCGCCTGCCGCGACAGGAACAGCCGCTGTGCGGCGCGGGTATAATTCATTTCTTCGCACAGGGTCAAAAAGTAGTGCAGCTGGCGGATATCCATGGTCTCCTCCCGGGAAAGTTTGTTCTGGACAAAGAATACCGCTTTTTCGGCGGAATGTAAAGAGAAGGGCAGCAAAAAGCCGCTGCACGGCGGCAGCCGTGCAGCGGCTCAGAAGCTTGGAGGATCAGATCAGGCTCAGAGCCTCTTCGTCAGCCACCAGAATGAAGTCCGGGTGCAGCTGCAGAATGCTTGCGGGCACCTCCGGGGTGACGGGGCCGAAGAAAGCCTTTTTGACGATCTCGGCCTTGCCTGCGCCGTTGACCACCATCAGCACCTTGCGTGCCTGCATGATGGTGCGGATGCCCATGGTGTAAGCCTGCTTGGGCACCAGATCCTCGTTGCCGTCAAAGAAGCGCTTGTTGGCCTCGATGGTCTCCTGGGCCAGGTCCACGCAGTGGGTGCCCAGATCAAAGGCATCGTGGGGCTCGTTGAAGCCGATGTGGCCGTCATGGCCGATGCCCAGCAGCTGCAGATCCACGCCGCCCACGCGGCGGATGACCTCGTCATAGCGCTTGCACTCGGCCTCGGCGTCCATGTTGGTGCCGTCCGGCAGGTTGATGTGGGCGGGGTCGATGTTCACATGGTCGAACAGGTTGCGGTGCATAAAGCTCCAGTAGCTTTCCGGGTGCTCCTTGGGCAGGCCGCGGTACTCGTCCAGATTGACGGAGGTGACCTCAGAAAAATCCAGATCTCCCTCGTTGTACCGCTCCACCAGCTTCTCATAGATGCCAACGGGGGTGCCGCCGGTAGCCAGACCCAGCACGCAGTCGGGCTTCATGATGACCTGCGCAGAAATGATGTTTGCTGCCTTGCGGGACATATCAGCGTAGTCCTTTGTACGAATGATCTTCACGATAAACGACCTCTCTTCTTCATTTACTCTTTGTGGGCGGTGCACAGCGGCACACACCCGCATCTGGTTCAAGTTTATCACATTTGCCAACAGAAAGCCACAAAACGGCACAATTTTTCCGGTTTTCCGTTTCTTTTGGAAAAAGTGCCTTAAAAACCGGTTGAAGTATCGTTTATTTGCACAAAGGGTGCGCGCAGGGGGTCAGTCCGCAAAGCCGGCCTTTTGCAGGGCGGTGAGCAGCAGCGGGATGAACACCAGCTGTGCCACGATGCCCGGCACGGCGGTAAACAGCGCCCCGGACAGGAACGCACTGAAGGGGAAGCTGCCGCCGGTCAGCCCGGCCAGCACAAAGCGCACGATGCCCCAGACGATGCGCCCGGACACCATAGCGGTCAGCAGTACGGCGTAGAGCGCGGGCAGGCTGTGCTTTGCCCTGCGCCACAGCAGCCCGGACACCAGCCCGTAGGCAGCCAGCTCAAAGGCCATGGAGATGGCCACCGGGAACATGGGCGGCATCCCGAACAGCACCGAGCGCAGCAGCGGGGCGGCAAAGCCCACAGCCAGCCCCCACGGGCCGCCCAGCACAAAGCCGCACAGCAGCACCGGAAAATGCATCGGGCAGAGCATATTGCCCACCTTGGGTACCTGTCCGGTGAGCAGGGGCAGCACAAAGGCCAGCGCTAAAAACAGGGCGGCCGGCACCAGCTGCCGCACAGGCGAAGCGTTTTTGGTTTTCATAAGGATTCCTCCATTTTCAGCCGCAAAATAAAAAGGAGCCTGCCCCGGCATTCCATGCCAAAGGCAGACCCCTTCGTGGCGTCTGTTTCAAAAAAATATTGCTTGCTGGGATAAGCGGCAGGCTGCTGCCCGCCCGTGTCCGGCTTCCTGCCGGAACGATGGTCAAAAGTATAACAAACCATTTTGCCCCTGTCAAGCGGGGCGGGATGTCTGCAAAATAGACAAAAATCGGTCTGTTCGCAAAAAAATTTCCCCGGGGCTGTACATTTTGCTGGAAGAAGCTTGACCTTTTTGCGCAGAATGGATAATATAAAATTGAAAAAAAGCGCGCTGCGGCAATCTTGACGCCGGGGCGCTGACGAGAGGCTTTTTTGAGCGCATGAATTCTGAGGTTCATACGGGAGGACCATCATGACAAATGCTGAAAAACTTACCCTGAAAAAGCACGCCTGCCACATCCGCATGGGCGTGATCGAAGGGACCCACAGTGCAGGCTGTGGTCATCCGGGCGGCAGTCTGAGCATCGCAGACGTGCTGTCTTATCTGTACTTTAAGGAATTGAACATCGACCCTGCCCAGCCCAGGATGGCCGACCGCGACCGTCTGGTGCTGTCCAAGGGTCATGCCGCCCCGGCGCTGTACGCAGCGCTGGCAGAACGGGGCTTCTTCCCGGTGGAGGAGCTCAAGACCCTGCGCAAGATCGGCAGCCGCCTGCAGGGCCACCCCAACATGAACAGCGTGCCCGGTGTGGATATGTCCACCGGCAGTCTGGGTCAGGGCATCTCTGCCGCCTGCGGCATGGCGCTGGGCGCAAAGCACGCCGGCTCTGCCGTGAACGTTTACGCCATTCTGGGCGACGGCGAGGTGGAAGAGGGCGAATGCTGGGAGGCCTTTATGTTTGCCGCCCACTACGGCCTTTCTAACCTGTGCGTGATGCTGGACCGCAACCATCTGCAGATCGACGGCACCACCGAGACCGTGATGAACAGCGCCCCGCTGGAAGATAAGCTGCGCGCCTTTAACTTCAACGTGGTCACCATCAACGGCCACGACTTTGACCAGATCGAGAGCGCCGTGCAGGCTTTCCACGCCGAGACCGAAAAGCCCACCTGCATCATTCTGGATACGGTCAAGGGCACCGGCGTTTCCTATATGACCAATTCCGTTGCATGGCACGGCAAGGGCCCCAACGACGAAGAGTATCAGGTGGCCATGAACGAGCTGAACGCCGCCTATGCCGCGCTGGAACAGGAGGAGAACTGAGATGGCAGACGTGAAAAAGATCGCGACCCGCGACAGCTACGGCAACACCCTGAAGGAACTGGCCGCGGAAGGCCACGATGATCTGGTGGTGCTGGACGCCGATCTGGCCGCCGCTACCAAGACCGGTATGTTCCAGAAGGCATACCCGGATCGTCACTTTGACTGCGGCATCGCCGAGGGCAACATGGTAGGCGTGGCAGCAGGTCTGGCCACTATGGGCTATGTGCCCTTTGTTTCCAGCTTTGCCATGTTTGCAGCCGGCCGCGCCTTTGAGCAGGTGCGCAACTCTGTGGGCTACCCCCACCTGAACGTGAAGATCGGCGCCACCCACGGCGGCATCTCCGTGGGCGAGGACGGCGCTTCCCACCAGTGCTGCGAGGACTTTGCCCTGATGCGCAGCATCCCCGGCATGACCGTCATCTGCCCCGCCGACGATATCGAGGCACGCGCCGCTGTGCGCGCCGCTTACGCCATGGAAGGCCCCGTCTACCTGCGCTTCGGCCGTCTGGCTGTGCCGGTGTTCCACGATGAGGCCAACTACCACTTTGAGCTGGGCAAGGGCGAACAGCTGACCGAGGGCAACGATATTGCCATCATCGCCACCGGCCTGATGGTCAACGAGGCACGCATGGCTGCCGAGCAGCTGGCTGCCGAGGGCATCCACGCCCGGGTCATCAACATCCACACCATCAAGCCCCTGGACGAGGAGATCGTCCTCAAGGCTGCCAAGGAGTGCGGCAAGGTCATCACTGCCGAGGAGCACAACGTCATCGGCGGTCTGGGCGAAGCCGTCTGCGCTGTCCTGAGCGAGAAGCTGCCCACTCCCGTGCGCCGCGTGGGCGTGCAGGACGTGTTCGGCTGCTCCGGCCCCGCATGGGATCTGCTGAAGAAATTCGGTCTGGACGCAGCCACCATCTGCAAGACCGCCCACGAGATGCTGGGCAAGTAAGCGCTTTTATAGCAATACGCGTTCAAATTTTAAGGCCGCCGCACAGTGCTTTGTGCGGCGGCCTTTTTTGAACGGTGTATCGCGGGGGTAAGAAAAACGCCCACGATGCACAGAATGCAGACAATGCAAGGAAAAACACGGCTTTCCCGCCGGTGTGCAAAAAGTGTGCAAAAGTGTGCAGAGCCCCAGAAAAAGGAAAATCCCACGAGGAATCTTACGATTCTTCGTGGGATTTTGGTGCGCTCGAGGGAACTCGAATCCCTGGCCCTCTGATTAAAAGAGCCCACCGGGCAGAACACTCTGATTTTAGAAGTTTCGAGTTTACGTCATTTTTGTGCAAAGCATCGTGATTTTCTGCCCGGCGATTTCTGCGCCCTTTGTCGTATTTTGCAAGTCAGAGTACCCATTGCATCCCTTGAAACCGTGCAAAAACAGTGCAGAAACCGTGCACTTACTCTGGGACAAATAAAAGATGATGATTTTTGATCCATGACTTGGTGGCGATTTGAGTGACCACAAAGGTAAATTTGATACACGGAAAGAAGAATGCCAACTCGTCTGAGGAGTTCTCAGGGGAGTGGGCAGTTCTGCGCAGGCGGTTAATATAATTTCGATTATGATAATTCAAATTATATTAAGACATTCCATGGGCTGTAACAGCTTCACCGCTTGGTTTTCAAAAACCACCTGTTGATAGCGGTGTTACTTCTTCACAAATTGGTATACGCCATATTCTGGTGACGTCACCAATCCATGCTTGATAAGATTCTTGATAATAGAGGATGCACGAGATTTCTGAACGCCATATAGCTGTGCAACGTTTATGCTGCGGAACTGATATTGATACCGATATCTCTTGAAAAGTTCAAGCGTCCGCTCTTTTGTACTTGTAGTTAGTCTCGTGCCATTCAGCCTTTCGCAAAGTTCACTCACTTCTGCATCCGTACTCATTCCGTGGAGCACTGTAGAAGTTTCCGCACTTTCCGCAGAGGTTTCCGCACTTTCCGCACCACTTGCCACACTTTCCATACTGATCTGTGCCGGAGTCGCTACACTTCTGTTCGGCAACGTAACGATAAAGAAATCCGAATCCGAGTAGAAGGTCGGCTTCTGGGCTACTTCCACATAAGAGTTCAGGATGCGGTCAATGCCGCTGCCACGGCGCTCCATAAAGCCAAGCCGCGAGAACACATCCGAGATCACCTGATTGCGCCGCATAGACGGAATGTGCCGGATATCCATATCCTGCACCCTGCGGCCATTCATCATGCCGCCCGGCGAAGTGATCTCCAGCCGATCATCGAACACTTCTACATGAATCTCCGAACCAAGAATCTGATAATTCCGATGGATCAGCGCATTGACCAGCACCTCACGAACGGCTTTATATGGGTAGTCACTGCGTTCTTCACGGGTCATGCCCCGAATACTCCAGGGATTCTTGCTGTTGTTGCGGACAAAATCTTCCGCATTTTGCAGTAGCGTGATCAGACTTGCACCCTGAAATTCCTTGTCATCCAGAGCATCTTCTTCAATGCTACCCTTGTAGTTGCCTTTCCAGCGGGTGCAGAAAATACGGGATTGTTTCAGAACGCCCTGATCGCAGAGTAACAGGCCGCCATTCGTGATTTGTCCATCATCTGTTACCAATCCTGCGGAGAGCAAGTCTTTTTCAAGGTCGAAATCCTCTTTTTTCAGATTCTTAAACGTCGCGGCCAGCAGTGTAAAACTGACATCACCCACTCGATAAGAACTGGGCAGGGCATCAAAGGTCTGGTTCATACCTTGTAGGATCAGCTCGTTCAGTTCCCGTGAAGTGGCTTCTTCGGACTGGTCGCCATGCCGCACATAGGCCGTATGGGAACCGTCAAAGGCATAATAATATGGATACGCCGGGCCGTCCTGTACTTCCAGATCAACGCAGGACTTGCCCTCTATTTCGACCTCCCGCACTCGATAGCGTGGTGTAGGGTCAATGCGGACCTTGATAAGTTCCGTCAATCTGCTTACCACAGCCTGCGGATTTTCCAATCCTACGACCTCACGCGGCTCATTCATTACACCAAAAATCAGGTGTCCGCCCTCGGTATTGGCAAATGCCGACACGGATTTCAGCCAGCTGCGCGGCTTTTTCTCTTCAAGACGTTCCTTGTAATCCACATGGGAGGCTTCAATGTAATGGTCGAGGGGGAAAGGCATGGTATCACCTGCTCGCTTCTTAATCTTTAGCGTTTGTAAATTCATTATACCTTATTTGAAGGCCAAATTCAAAACTTTTTATCTGTTTCGTGCCTGCCGAGCTTTTCTGCCTGAGCAACGATTGATTTTCCGATCTGATTAGAGTATCATTAAAATGTGTTATTGTATCTTGTCGTTGAAAGTTAATTTTCGCTTTAGTCAGTCGATTGCGGGGACTCTTCTATGAAAATTCTGGATAATATCAACCATACTGTTCGGGAAGATTTACAGGATACTATGCAGAAAGGAAGCCGCGTGTCCATTGCTGCGGCCTGTTTTTCCATTTATGCGTATCAGGAATTAAAGAAACAGTTGGAAGAAATCGCGGAACTTCGCTTTATTTTTACTTCGCCGACCTTTGTGCAGGAAAACACGCCAAAAGAGCGGCGAGAGTTCTATATTCCGAAATTGACCCGCGAAAAGAGCCTTTACGGCACAGAATTTGAGGTTCGCTTGCGGAATGAACTCACCCAAAAAGCACTGGCGAAGGAATGTGCCGACTGGGTGCGACGGAAAGTAAAATTTCGTTCCAACGTCAGTGGAGAGCAAATGCCCGGTTTCATGACGGTTGGTGAAAGTTCCTATATGCCAATCAGTGGGTTTACAACGGTTGACCTCGGTTGTGAGCGCGGAAACAACGCATACTACCCTGTTCAGCGAACCGAAGTCTTTGAAAACGGCCGTTACTTTTTGTCGCTGTTTGATGAAATCTGGAATGATTCTTCCCGACTTCAGGATGTTACAGACATTGTATTGCAAAGCATCAGCACAGCTTATCGAGAAAACAGCCCGGACTTTATCTATTTCTTCACCCTCTACAATATTTTCAGTGAATTTTTGGAGGATGTGTCAGAAGATAATCTCCCAAATGAAGCTACAGGCTTCAAGCAGAGTAAAATCTGGAATATGCTCTATGATTTTCAGCGAGATGCAGCGTTGGCCATTATCCACAAGCTGGAACAGTATAACGGCTGCATTCTTGCAGACAGCGTGGGCCTTGGCAAGACGTTCACTGCACTGGCTGTAGTCAAGTACTATGAAAATCGCAACAAATCCGTTTTGGTACTCTGTCCCAAAAAGTTGGCAGCAAACTGGAACATCTATAAAGGCAACTACGTCAACAATCCACTGGTAGAAGACCGTTTCCGTTACGATGTGTTGTACCATACAGATTTGAGCCGTTCCGACGGAACCTCTAACGGTATTGACCTTGCTGCACTTAACTGGGGGAACTTTGATCTTGTCGTGATTGACGAAAGCCACAATTTCCGCAATGGCAGTAATACCTCTACTGATGAGAAAGAAAACCGCTACACAAAATTGATGAATCGCGTGATTCGTTCTGGGGTGCGCACCAAGGTGCTGATGCTTTCGGCAACACCCGTAAATAATCGTTTTGTGGATTTGAAAAACCAACTTGCGCTTGCCTATGAGGGAGATGCCGGAAAAATCAATGAAAAGCTGAATACTTCGTCTCCGATTGATGAAATTTTCCGGCAGGCGCAAAAGGCTTTCAATACATGGAGCAAGCTTCCTGTCACAGAGCGTACCACAAATGCGCTGCTTGCGGCACTGGACTTCGATTTCTTTGAGGTGCTGGACAGTGTGACGATTGCACGTTCTCGCCGACATATCGAAAAATACTATAATATTTCTGATGTTGGTACTTTCCCGGAACGGTTGAAGCCGATCTCTGTGCAGCCGTGCCTGACAAGTCTTGATAATGCAATCAACTATCAGCAGATTTATAATGTACTGGATTCGCTGACGCTGCACATTTACACACCAACCAGCTTTATTCTGTCCTCTCGGATCTCCAAATACATCGACCCCAGCCAGCATGGAAAGGGACTGACGCAGGCAGGCCGTGAAGAGGGAATCCGCCGTCTGATGAGCATTAACCTGCTCAAACGGCTGGAAAGTTCTGTTTATGCGTTCCGGTTGACGATTGACCGAATCAGTAAACTGATTGAAGATACCATGCAATCGGTATGTTCCTATCAAAATGGCAGCCGTGTGCTGGAGCTGAACGACATTTCCGATGCAACCGATTGGGACGATGATGACCAGAACAACGACATTTTTACAGTCGGCCGCAAAGTAAAGATTGATCTTGCGGATATGGATCATGTTTCGTGGCTGCATGATCTGGAAAAGGATGCTGAAAATCTGGAGCTTCTTTCCCTGATGGTACAGGATATCACCCCTGCATACGATGCCAAGCTGCAAGAACTGCTGCGCCTGATTGACGAAAAGCAAAGGCATCCCATCAATCCCGGCAACCGGAAAATCATTATTTTTACTGCGTTTTCAGATACTGCTGACTATCTGTATCAGAATGTTTCCGGCTATGTAAAGCAAGCGTTTGGGCTGAACACTGCCGAAATCACCGGCAGCGTGGATGGTAAAACAACCATTCCCAAACTCAGTGGTGATCTGAATACAGTTCTCACCTGCTTTTCGCCCATTTCCAAGCGGCGGGACAGCCTGCCGAACGTGAATCAGGCGGATATTGATTTGTTGATCGCCACCGACTGCATTTCCGAAGGTCAGAACTTGCAGGACTGTGATTATCTGATCAACTATGATATTCACTGGAATCCTGTGCGCATTATCCAGCGTTTTGGCCGCATTGACCGCATCGGAAGCCAGAATCGTTGCATCCAGTTGGTCAACTTCTGGCCGGATGTGGATTTGGATGAGTACATCAACCTGAAAGGCCGCGTGGAAACCCGAATGAAGCTAACGGTCATGACTTCCACAGGGGATGATAACCTCATCAGCCCGGAAGAAAAAGGCGATTTGGAATATCGCAGCGCACAGCTCAAACGGCTGAAAAACGAGGTAGTCGATCTGGAAGAAATGTCGGGCGGCATTTCCATCATGGACTTGGGTTTGAACGAGTTCCGGCTGGACTTGCTGGACTATATGAAGAAACACGATGATGTGGAGCATACGCCGCTTGGGATGCACGCAATTGTTGCATCTACGCCCGATGCACCTCCGGGTGTGATCTTTGTTCTGAAAAACATCAACAATGAGATCAATGTGGATCAGCAAAACCGTCTGCATCCATTCTACATGGTTTATATTGGGCAGGATGGCTCGACTGTCTGCGATTATCTTTCTCCGAAAGAACTGCTGGATCGTCTGCGGCTGCTCTGCAAAGGCAAAACCGAACCCGACCAGAGCCTTTGCCAACAGTTCAATCAGGCCACAGACGATGGAAAGAATATGTCTGCCTATTCTGAATTGCTGAGCGAGGCCATCAATTCCATTCTGGATGCAAAGGAAGAGAGCGACATTGACAGTCTGTTCAAGATGGGCGGTACGACGGCCCTGCTTTCTTCGATTTCCGGGCTGGATGACTTTGAACTGATTTGCTTCCTTGTGGTACAATAAGAGGTGAAATCAATGCTGGGCTTTCCACCCTCCACGGAGTTTAACAAACGGATTCCGAAACAGAAGTTCTATGAAAATGCTGCCGTTCCAGCGGCAGTCAAGCGATTGTTTGCAGACCAGCTGCGCTGTATCTACTGGCGCAACAAGCTGGCGGTGTCCACCTTGAATCTCACTGCCGGAGAGCGGGTGACAGAGATCGAGATTTTCGAGCTGTGTCTGACCGGGCCAAAACTGGATGAAGCTGTTCTGCGCCAAATCGATAGTGAAATTCCCTATCACATTCTGTTTGTTCTTTCTTATGAGAATAAGGTGCAGGCTTGGATCGGCTGTAAAGATACATCTGCGAACAGCAGTGCCAAGGTAAGCCGCTATCTGCATACAGACTGGATGCCGGAAACAGAATTGTCCCTTGCGATAAGCGGCCTGAGCTTAGAGGCGGTTTACGATGGACTGGTGCGGCAGATTGCCCGATTGCAGGGTGAGAGCTGGAGTGCCGCATACAGCATCGCGGAGAACATCCAACGCTCTGCGGAACGTGAAAAACTACAAAAGCAGATTGCGGCATTGGAGAATAAGATTCGGAAAGAAAAACAGTTCAATCGTCAGGTGGAGATGAACGCAGAACTGAAACAACTAAAAAAGAATCTGGAACAACTTACAAAGGAGGAGTTATAAGATGGATAACAATCTTTCTTCGGTTCATACCGCTGCCGAAATACCAGATATGCGGTCAACTATTGACGACATTCAGAAAATTTTGCAAACAATTCCGTTTAATGAAGATGCGGCGCGCCAAAAGATTTATGAAATAAACGCAAAGCATCCAGATAATAAAATGATTTGGAATCTGCTTCATGCAAATGTTCCTTCTGGTGTTTCAATTCAACAAGCGTCAAAAGAAAACCTGTACCAAGATTTGCAGTGGAAAGCATATTATCTCGAAGCGAAAATCCTTGGAAAGTCCGTTGATGAAATGCGAAAGGATTTACAGAATCAGTGAAAGAACGTATACAAAGGCATTGGGAAAGAAACAAGTGGATTTATCTGTGGGCCGGGATAAGCATTTTGTTTGCAATTATCGTCCAATGTCTTTTTAGCAAGTCGGCTTCCAGTGAAATATTTCATGCAAAATGGGGTGCAGGCGATATTTTAACCTATGCCAGTACAGTAGCCCTTGGTTTGCTGGCTGTTTGGCAAAACCAGAAGTTCAAGGAAGAAAATGATAAGGCACAAGAAAGATTAGAAGAACTAACCAAACAAGCAAACGAACTTTCAATAATTGGACGGATAATTGACAATAAAAGCCAAAAATTAGACAACCTAAGACATGCTTTTTCAGATTTTGAAGCCGCCTGTAATGTAGGAACTATCACATCACTTTGTATATCTTCAACTAAGATTGCCTCTGCACACTCAAAGCTTTCTGAACATGCGCAAAAACTTCCACGGTTGTGTAATATGCTTGAAACTGAAATTGCGGGAAATTGGGGAGTTAAATACAAAGATATATCTTCCAAGATTTTCAAGCTGAACTCCTTGGCCTTAAAAATCGTTGATCAATGTAGTGGAATTGTTTCTGCCAAAGAAAACAAGAAAACGTATGATGACGGAAAGATAACTGCTTTACTAAAAGAATATGCAGAAGCTTATGATGAATTTTCTGAAGCAAGAGATTCCTATATTATGGAAACGGAATTTCTTTTAAATGCAATTTCTTATAAAAATATCACGTTGGAAGAAATTCGTGAATATATCAAAGAGCCATAAAGGAGGACTCTCCCAATGAACAGCAAACTTCCCCTTCAGACCCCCAACCTGACATCCCAGAACATTGATAAAATCGCCGCGCTCTTCCCCAACTGCATCACAGAAATGCTGGATGAGGAGAAAAGCACCCCCGACCGCAAGGTTTACAAGCGCGGTATCAACTTTGAACTGCTGAAGCAGATGCTATCGCCGGACGTTGTAGACGGAGATGAAGCATACGAGTTTACATGGGTGGGCAAAAAGGCCTCCATTGTGGAAGCCAACAAGCCCATCCGCAAGACCCTGCGCCCCTGCCCGGAAGAAAGCAAGAACTGGGATGATACCGAGAATCTCTACATTGAGGGCGACAATCTGGAAGTGCTCAAGCTGTTACAGGAGAGCTATCTGGGCAAAGTCAAAATGATTTACATTGACCCTCCGTATAATACGGGCAACGATTTTATCTATGCAGACGATTTCATGCGTTCGCAGGATGAAGAAAACCGTCAGATGGGGATGTATGACGAGGACGAGAATCGGCTGTTCAAGAACAATGACGGCAACGGACGTTTTCACTCTGACTGGTGCAGCATGATGTACTCCCGGCTGATGCTGGCACGGAATCTGCTGACGGATGACGGCGTTATTTTTATTAGTATTGATGATTGTGAGCAAGAAAATCTTTGTAAAATTTGCAATGAAATTTATAGTGAATCAAATTTCATCTGTGAATTTGTAATTGCATCTAATTCTTCAAAAAACAATTCTAAATTTGTTTCTATTACTCATGAGTATTTATTATGCTATGCGCGAGATAAAACGCATCTACCAACCGAATGGAGTGTTACACGAAATGCAACAGAAGAATACTGCAAACGTGCTAATTCTCTTGTTGAGAGGAAATTATCACCAAATGAAATCCATGCAGAACTAGGCCAATTAACAAAATATCCACGCTTCTACGAATTTGATCATTTTACATATGCGGATTCAAAGGGCGTTTATCAGACAAGTGATTTAACAGCTCCTAGCAGTAAAAACCGATTTGACATTATACATCCTATCACTAATAAGCCCTGCTCTTTAGGTACTCGTGGATGGGCATATACGGAAGATGGAATAAAAAAACTCATAGAAGAAGACAAAATTGTCTTTGGCTCAGACGAAACAAGCATTCCAAGACTTAAAAATTATTTGTTTGAAAAGCAAAATTTGTCGGTTCTTCCCAAATCAGTTTTGTTTTTTGATTCTCAAAGTACAACGAAATGGATGAAATCTCAGGGCTTTGGTTTTGATTTTCCAAAATCAATAGATTTTATTAAATATATAGTTTCAATGTATCCAGATAAAAATTGTGTTACTCTTGACTTTTTCTCTGGTTCTGCCACCACCGCCCACGCCGTAATGCAATTAAATACCGAAGACAATGGGCATCGCAAGTTTATTATGGTACAGTTGCCAGAGCCCTGTGATGAAAAAAGCGAAGCCTACAAAGCTGGCTATAAAACCATTTGCGATATTGGCAAAGAGCGTATCCGCAGAGCTGGCGAAAAAGTCAGAGAGGAAAGTCCGTTAACAACGCAGAATCTGGACATTGGCTTCCGTGTTTTCAAGCTGGACGATACCAATATGAAGGACGTCTATTATTCTGCCGAAGAATACTCCCAGACCAACCTTGAAGATTTGGAAAGCAACATCAAAGAGGACCGCACCGACCTTGATTTGCTGTTTGGCTGTCTGCTGGATTGGGGACTGCCGCTGTCCATGCCGTATCGGTCTGAGAAAATCGACAACTGCACTGTCCATACCTACGCACCCGGCGATGCTGCGCTGAATGTTCCCGATGCCCTGATTGCCTGCTTTGACAGCAATGTGCCGGAAAATGTTATCAAGGAAATCGCCAAGCGCAAGCCGCGCCGTGCAGTGTTCCGGGATTCTTCCTTTGCCAGCAGCCCGGAAAAGATCAACGTGTTTGAGATTTTCAAGCTGTATGCGCCGGATACCGATGTCAAGGTGATTTGAGGGAGAACAGCAGATGAAACTTCAATTCAAACACCAGAAATTTCAGGCAGATGCCGCAAAAGCCGTGGTGGACGTCTTTGCGGGCCAGCCCTACCTGGCTACGAATTACCGCATCGACAACGGCAGCGGCATTTACCAGACTGATATGGAAACGAGCTTCACAGGCTGGCGCAATGAACATATTGTACCAGAGCTGAACGACAGTATTATTCTGGAACACCTGCAAAAAATCCAGCGCACCAACCAGATTGAACCATCCAAGCAGTTGGAGGGACACTATAACCTTACCATTGAGATGGAAACAGGTGTCGGCAAAACCTACACCTATATCAAGACCATGTATGAGCTGAACAAGCATTACGGCTGGAGTAAGTTTATCGTGGTCGTGCCCAGTGTTGCCATCCGTGAGGGTGTGTATAAATCGTTTGAGGTCACACAGGATCACTTTGCAGAAGAGTACGGCAAGAAGATCCGCTTCTTTATCTACAACTCCGCACAGTTGACGGAAATTGACCGCTTTGCCTCGGATAGTTCCATCAATGTCATGATCATCAATTCGCAGGCGTTCAATGCCAAAGGCAAAGATGCCCGCCGTATTTATATGAAGCTGGACGAGTTCCGTTCCCGTCGGCCCATTGACATTATTGCAAAGACGAACCCGATCCTGATTATTGATGAACCGCAGTCGGTGGAGGGCAAGCAGACCAAAGAGCGGATGAAAGAGTTCAACCCGATGATCACCCTGCGCTACTCGGCTACCCACCGTGCAGACAGCATCTACAACATGGTCTACCGGCTGGATGCAATGGAAGCCTATAATAAGCGTCTGGTCAAGAAAATCGTGGTCAAAGGCATTACGGAATCCGGCAGTACCGCTACGGATGGGTTTGTCTATCTGGAAAGCATCAATCTTTCCAAGGCAGACCCTACGGCAACGATTCAGTTCGACTGCAAGGGAAAAGCCGGCCTGCGCAAAGTAACGCGTACCGTTGGGCTGAAATTCAACCTCTATGACCACTCCGGCAATCTGGACGAATACAAGGATGGCTATGTGGTGAAAGAGATTGATGGCCGTGATAACCACATTGAATTTCTGAATGGTGTCCGATTGTTTGCCGGAGATGTGGTCGGCAAGGTGGACGAGGACCAGCTGCGCCGCATCCAGATTCGGGAAACGATCCTTTCGCATCTTGAGCGGGAACGTCAGCTGTTCCACAAGGGCATTAAAGTGCTGAGCCTGTTCTTTATCGATGAAGTGGACAAGTACAAGTGCTACGATGCCGCAGGCCAGCCTTACAACGGTATTTATGCAGAGATGTTTGAGCAGGAGTACGAGGATATTGTCGGCCAGATGCAGCTTTCGCTGGGCGAGGATGATTACATCCGCTACCTGAAAGCAATTTCTGCACACGATACCCATGCGGGTTATTTTTCGGTGGATAAGAAAGGCCATTTTGTCAATCAGGTTGCAGGCGATGACAAGCGGGAGAAAACCTCCAATGACATCAGTGCCTATGACCTGATTATGAAAAACAAGGAGCTTCTTCTTGACCGTGACCCCAAGCGTTCCCCCGTGCGCTTTATCTTCTCGCACTCTGCCCTCCGGGAAGGATGGGATAACCCGAACGTGTTCCAGATCTGCACCCTGAAACAGAGCAGCAGTGAAGTCCGCAAACGGCAGGAGGTTGGCCGCGGCCTGCGTCTGTGCGTCAACCAGAACGGTGAACGTATGGATGCGAATGTTCTGGGCAACGATGTGCATAACATCAACATCCTGACTGTCATCGCCAGCGAAAGTTATGACAGCTTTGCCAAAGGCCTGCAAAGCGAACTGGCCGAAGCAGTTGCGAACCGCCCCAGAAAGGTGGATGCTGCCCTGTTTGTTGGCAGAGTTCTTACGGACGCAAACAGCAACGAACAGATTGTGGATGCAGACACCGCCGCTGCCATCTATTTTGATCTGATCCAGAATGGCTATGTGGACCGCCATGGTGCGCTGACGGACAAGTACTATGCCGACCATGCGAATCATGCGGTGCAGGTGGCAGAAGAAGTTGCAGACTGTGCAGCATCGGTCATTGACCTGCTGGATTCTGTTTACAGCGATAAGGTCATGCTGCCTGAAAATGCACGTTCCAACAATGTGGAATTAAAAATCGACCCGGACAAGCTGGCCATGCCGGAGTTCAAGGCCCTTTGGAACAAAATCAGCCCGAAATCGGTTTATGTGGTGGATTTTGACACAGATGAACTGGTGCAAAAGTCCATTCGCTCGCTCAACCGCAATCTGAACGTATCAAAGATTTACTTCAAAGTAGAATCCGGCGAAATGACGGAGATCAAATCCAAGGATTCTCTGTTAGATGGCTCTGCTTTCGCAAAAGCGGATCAGCATAAATATGACCCACAGACCAAAATTCACGCCAGTCAAAGCGTCAAGTATGACCTGATTGGCAAGCTGGTGGCTGAAACCAAGCTGACCCGCAAGGCGATTGTACAGATTCTGGTCGGCATTGAAAAAGTGGTGTTCGATCAGTTCAAGGATAACCCGGAAGAGTTCATTCTGAAAGCAGCTGCCCTCATCAATGACGAAAAGGCAACGGCCATCATCCAGCATATCACCTACAATATTCTGGATGAACATTACGATACGGACATTTTCACTGAGCCGACTTTGAAGGGAAAACTCGGTACGAACGTCATGAAAGTACAGCGGCATCTGTATGACCATTTGATTTACGATTCAAGCAATGAGCGTGATTTTGCCGCCGACCTCGATACGAACCATGATGTGGCAGTCTATGTAAAGCTGCCAGATGGATTCTATATTTCCACACCTGTTGGAAAATACAATCCCGACTGGGCGATTGCGTTCTATGAGGGCACAGTCAAGCACATCTACTTTGTTGCTGAAACCAAAGGCACACTGGATTCCATGAGGCTCAATCACATCACCCCGGTAGAAAAGGCTAAAATTGATTGTGCCCGTGCACATTTCAAGGCACTGAACGATGAAAACGTGGTGTACGATGTGGTGAGTGACTATCAGACATTGCTGAACGCAGTTATGAAATAATACGGTGCTGCTGTGCAGCATTCCCAGAAACGGTAAGGTTCTATTGTGAACTTTGCCGTTTTTCTTTTTGTCCAAAATTGTATTCCAAAACGGCCCTATAGATTCATATTAGTGTAAGGAGTTTTCCAAAGGAAATTTTAAAATCAGGTTGCCAAACACCCGTTTTAGAATGCTATAGATATAGGAGGTTGTTTGAAAAAGTGAAAAATTTCCGAATTTTCATAAGACCCCGTTTAAAAATACCCCTTTAAGTTTGTATAGGGTATAGGGACTACTTTTCAAAACAGTCCCACTCGTACTTTTGAAAGCCCTCAACTTCTTACAAAATCACAGTGCACCTTGAAAACCACATGATCGGCTGCAAGTTAATATGCTTTTTCGGAGAAGTGCCGCCACGACAAGAGCGCACCAAGAAGAAGCCATACGCCGGAGGAGATCGGGCAGGAACAGCTTGCGGGCAGACCGACACCGAAGAAGAACCGGGCAAGCTGGCAGAGAGGACTTCGCAAAGTTTTGTCTGTCAGGTTGTTCGGCGCAAGAGTGCAGAGAGGTGCGGGTCGCCTGCGGCGACCTCAAAAGGCCACTGGCCTTTTGAAGCACCGACCGAGCCGACAGGCGAGACCAGCTCTTTGCGCAGGTCAAGGGCGGCAGTCTTGCCCAGTGGATGTGATGCCCTGCGTCATATACTACTGGGTTATTATCTGGCGCATAGCAGGCGGCAGATTTGCAGCTTCGCTGCACCGCGTTGCCCCTATCCCGCGCACGGCGTTCTCTGCGTGACCCCCAGAAAGGAGAGATGGTCGCTGAAACTGACCCGACACAATGGCCGCGCTGGAAAGCACGGCACTTATAACCCGAAGCACAATGACCGCAGTTTTGAAATCACCAACAGCGAGCATATCGACCCAGAGCGTGTCCAGCAGAACATCTATTGGGATTGCTACAACGGCATCCGTTCTGCCTTGCAGCCCAAAGATGCAGATAGTCTGGCCGACACCTTTGAAGAAGTTGAAAAGCTCTACTACAAACTGCATTACACCAACTTTACCGAAAGACAGAATGAGCGCAACGCCAAAATCCGGCACACCGAGCGAAACCGCTCCACCGAAGATTTGCTTACCAGCAAGAAAACCTGCCCCGAAGAAAGCATCTATCAGCTTGGAACGCTGGAGAGCCACGCTTCGCCCAAAGAACTTTTTCAAATCGCCACAGAATTTATGGATGAGTTCCATGAGCATTTCGGCAAACACGTTCACATTCTGGATTGGGCCTTGCATCTGGATGAAGGTACGCCGCACATCCACGAACGCCATGTGTTTGACTGTGAAAATAAGTATGGAGAGATTGCTCCGCAGCAGGAAAAGGCATTGGAAGCACTGGGTTTTGAACAGCCAAAACCAGACAAGCCCCTTGGTCGCTACAACAATCGTAAGATCACATTTGATGCAGCCTGCCGCACGATGCTATTCGAGATTGCCAAACGCCACGGCTTGGAACTGGACGAAGTGCCGGAATACGGCGGACGGGCTTATCTGGAAAAGCGAGACTATATCATGGCAAAGCAAAAAGAACAACTTGCTCAACAGGAAAAAGCCGTACAGGAACAGACCGCTCAGCTTGAAAATTTGAAACAAGAGAATGAGAAAGCACATCATCAGCAGGTTCGCCGTACAACCTATCAGTCCCTAACACTTCTGAGCAACGATAAAAAAATTCAAAAGCAGGAAAAACAGTTAAGTGAACTTTCTCAGAAGATTGAAGATACCGAGAACTTGTTGGATGAGATTTCTGCGGTTGCCTACGACAAAGCTGTGGCTGTTGTTTCAGAAAACGCTGTGAACGATGCTTTGAAAGCAAGCACAGAACAGGTCGATATATATTTGGACTGGCTGAAAGAGCCGGGGCGAACGGCAAGCAAGGAAACATTGGACTACACCACATATCAAATCACAACGCTGCGAAAAAATATTATTGCAGCAGTAAACAGGATTACCGCAAGATTGACAACTGTCCTTATAAAGCCGGAAATCAAAAAGCCTGCCATCGAGCAAATCAAAGAAAATACTCGTCCGTCTGTTCTACAAAAGCTGCATCGGCGGCAGGAAGAAATCAATCAGCGTGAGCAGACATGCACCAAACCAAAGAAGCGCAGTCATGGCATGGAACTGTAAAGGAGGAAAATTTTCAAGTACAACAATTTATTTGAAGTCGTAAAGCTGAATATTACTGCCCGACAAGCCGCAGAAGCCTATGGTTTTCGTCCAAACCGCAGCAGCATGATTTGCTGTCCATTCCATGCAGACCGCAATCCCAGCATGAAAGTGGATTTTCGGTTTCACTGCTTTGGCTGTGGATCGGATGGCGATGTGATAGACTTCACCGCAAAACTGTTTCAACTGTCCCTGCTACAAGCGGCTGAAAAGCTGGCTGCAAATTTTGGACTTTCTGCAACAGATAACTTTCAACCACTTCCCTGCAAGCCGGTGGAAAAACCGCTAAGTCCGAAAGAGCAATCCTACAAAATCCTGTGTGGCTATCGTTCTCTGCTAGCAAATTGGCGCATGGCCTATGCACCCAAAAATCCAGAAGCATCCCTGCATCCTTGTTTTGTAGCAAGTCTGCACTATGCAGACCGTGTGCAATATCTGCTGGATATTCTTTTGCTGGGAAGTCTACCTGAAAAGCAACAATTACTCAACGGAAAGGAAGTGACCGCCCTTGGAAAAGCAATCGAACGATGCAAAGAAACCGAAGAAGCAGCATAGCGCACCCGCCCGAAACTGGGTGGGCGACAACGGGAAAATCATCGAACCGTTGTTTGCAGATTACTTTTTGAGCCAGCACCCCATGCGCTGCTTTCAAGGCAGACTGTTCACCGTGGATGGCATGGTGGAAGATGAAGCTCCACTGAAAAAGGAAATCTATGAGCAGATTCGCTATTATGCCACCACCAGTGTAGCGCGGCGCATTGAACATATCATGCAGGCCATCAAGTTGGCCTGCGCATCCGAGCCGCCGGAGATTCAGACAGACCGCATCCATGTCCGAAACGGCACATACTTTGTGGACGGTCACTTTACCCCTGAAAAAGAATACTGCATGAACCGACTGCCCATCTCCTATGTGCCAGAAGCACCAGCACCGACACGCTGGCTGCAATTCTTGAACGAACTGCTATACGAAGAAGATATTCCGGCCTTACAAGAATACATTGGCTATTGCCTTCTGCCTGTTACCAAAGCGCAGAAAATGCTGCTGATGGTCGGCAAGGGCGGTGAGGGAAAATCCAGAATCGGGCTGATTCTTCGAGAATTGTTCGGCAACAGTATGTACACAGGCAGTCTGCAAAAGGTGGAAACCAACCGCTTTGCCCGTGCAGACTTGGAGTACAAGCTGCTTCTGGTGGACGATGACATGAAAACTGAGGCCCTGCCGCAGACCAATAACATCAAGACCCTTGTTACACTGGAAGATAAAATCGACATTGAGCGCAAGGGCCAGCAGAGTGTGCAGGGTACGCTGTATGTGCGGTTTGCCTGCTTCGGGAATGGGGTAGCTTACACGCACTCTATGACAAGTCTAACGGTTTCTATCGCCGCCAGCTGCTGCTCACCACTAAAGAAAAGCCCGTTGGCCGGGTGGATGATCCTTTTCTCATTGATAAGATGCGGAATGAAAAAGAGGGCATTTTGCTTTGGGCATTGGAGGGGCTTCATCGGCTGATTCGGAACAACTATCAGTTTACCATCAGCGAACGCACCGCCGCGAATCTGAAAGAAGCGATGGAGCAGGGCAACAATATTCTGGGCTTCCTCAAATCGGAGGGCTGCTTTGAAATTCGGCAGGGGGCCAAGTGCAAATCCACGGATTTCTATAAAGTCTATGAACGCTGGTGTCTGGATAACCTGGAAAAGCCGCTGGCAGCATCAACCTTTATCCACCATCTAAAAGATAATCAGAAAAGTCTGGGCATCGTTTATGACGATAAGTGCATCGGCACAAACAGGGGCTTTCACAATGTAGACGTTGACCTGTTTTTACCCGTTGATGTTCCAAGTCCGTGGGATTAAAAAATAGAATCAACTTGAAAAAGCCCTGCTCAGCCTGCTCACAGTGTGCAAAAGGTGCAGGATGAGCAGAGTGAGCAGGCAATTTTGAACTTACATCAAAAATAAAACATGGAGGTTTTGCTTATGAACAAATCTCGGCCTGTTGCGACCGAAACTGTGAAATCTTTGAATTATACGAAAAATATCTTGCAGACCATTCCGAATAACGATACAATGGAAGTGGTCACTCAAACCAATGCCGTCAAGTCTCCGACTGACAGCCTGAAAGCCACAACACTGGTGTACACGGTAGAGGAGATCGCGCAGATGCTGTCCATCAGCCTGCGCTCTGCTTACAACCTGTGCAACAGCACTACCGAATTTCGTGTTCTTCGGGTCGGCGGAAGCATCCGCATCCCGAAAGACAGTTTCGATGTGTGGCTCCGGGCAGCTTGAAAAAGGAGATAACGTATGGCATATATTACGAAACGCGGCAGCTCCTATGGTGTCCGCTATACTTACCAAGACGAGCAGGGTAAAAACTGCAACAAATGGGAAAGTTTTTCCACGAAAGAGGAGGCAATAAACCGTAAAAAACAAATCGAACATGAACTGGCAAACGGAACGTTTCTGATTCCGTCCACCATCACCGTCAAAGAGTTTTTGATGGAGTGGCTTCCCAAACAGTGCAACAAGCACAAATGGGCACCCTGCACCTATCAATCCAATCTGGGTACCGTCCAGAATCTTATCATCCCGTACATCGGCGATATGCAGATGCAAAAGCTCAGGCCTTACCATCTGGAAGACCTGTATTCTACCCTCAGCAAAACGCCCTGCGGCCAGTATTATGAGGGCAAAAAGCAGGTGCTTTCGGAAAAACAACAGCAGCGGTTTCTCTCTGGCACGACCATCCACGAGGTACACCGCCTGCTGCGGACAGCGTTCCAATATGCGGTGGAGTGGGGCATCCTCATCAAAAGCCCCGTTCCGGTGGACAGCCCTAAAAAGTCGATTCAGGAGTGCGCCATCTGGGATGCAGACGAGATGTGGGCCGCACTTGCCAGCATGGAGGACCCGATTCTGCATCTGGCTGTTCACCTCACGCTGGTGGGCGCACTGCGTGAGGGCGAAGTCGCTGGCCTGACTCCGGAAGACCTTGATTTTGAGGGAGCAGACGGCACAGGTACGTTCCGCATCAACAAGTGTATGCAGCGTGTCCAAAAGGCATCGCTGGCAAAAACGGGCAAGGGCTGCATCTTGCAGGAGTTTGAGGATAAGCGCGAGGGCAGCACCACAACGCTGGTGCTCAAAAAGACTAAAACGGCATCTTCCAACCGAACCATCTTCATGACGGCAGTGTTGAAAGAAGAACTGAAACACTGGCTAAAGCGTCTGGAAATGGACGAAGCCGTTGAGCCGGAACGCTACCGCAACAGTGGGATGCTCCTGCGCCTGCCCAATGGTCTGGCGGTGGAGCCGATCCTCATCCGCAAGAAGTTCATCAAGTGGCAGGACGAGCACCCGGAGTTCACCCGCATTGTGTTTCACGGTCTGCGGCATTCCAGTGCGACCTACCAACTGATGATCTCCGGCGGTGATGTGAAAGCCGTACAGGGAACAACAGGCCATGCCAGCGCCAATCTGCTGGTCAACACCTATGCACACATCCAGCAGGATTCCCGTAAAAAGCTGGGTAAAAAGTTCGAGGAAGGCTTCTACAAGCCGGGAGCAACACTTGTGCAGGCTGCCCCGGTTGAAGCAGAACCGACCATCTCCGTGTCGGCACTGCTGGAGCTTCTGAAGGACGCAGACCCTGCCGTAAAAGCGCAGCTCCGCCTGGCTCTGCTGACCTGAATTGCAAAAAATAGCACGAATTGCAGAGTGATTCACAGACTTACTCCATCTGACACGAAAAATGCGGACCGTGCAAAAACCGTGCAGAGACCGTGCAAACGGCGTACAAAAAGAAAATCCCACGAGGAATCTTACGATTCTTCGTGTGATTTTGGTGCGCTCGAGGGAACTCGAATCCCTGGCCCTCTGATTAAAAGAATCCAAGGCGCATCATTCGTCAAATCTCGGAACCACGAAGAAACGTTAATTATATCGCATCATCGTGAAATTCACATTTGTACACACCGCATTATTTGCACACAGTGTAATGCCTTGCAACCGTTATCCAGCTATTCAGGTGTGCAAAAAGTGTGCAAAAATGTGCAGACGGGCAAAACAAAGCCCAATGGACAAATCAACCACCGGTTTTATGGCAGGGTTTAGGACATCCGAACAGACACCATTTGATATAGAAATGAGGTTCACCATGAACAAACTGCTTTCCTGCCGCTACAGTATGGACACCAACCGGGTGGAAACCCGGTTCGAAGATGGCACCACTCTTGCCATCGACTGCATCGCCGTCGAGGAAGAGTACGGCAACACCCCGGCACAGCGGGCAGAGCTGGACTGGCTACCGTTCTTGGCAGGCGGAGCACCCGGACTTTGAAAAGATTGTGGTTCACGGTCACCGCCACCTATAAACAGTAAATCGCTGCAAAAGCAGAATCCCAAACTATCAATGCCTGCTGATAGTCTGGGATTTTCGCTTTAATATCTCATTCTACAACCTTGCCGGTAATGTATGATGTTCTATCACCATTGCCTTTTTCAAAGAGGACTTCGGTTGTCGCACCACATTCTTCGCAATGTAGATATAGTTTTTCAACCATACCATCGGCATCTGTATCATCGCCATCTATACTGAGCTTCTTGCTCTTACATACGGAACAGTAATATTGTGCGAGAGGGTCAAATACTTTTTGAAGAATGTTTTCGTAAGCACCAACAAGAGAGATGCACAGAGTAACACAAGTTGACGCTTCATAGTATGTAGCACTTCGTGAATGCGTGATTTTGTTTGCATAATCCCATGTCGCCTCTGTCAGCTTCTTAATGATGCTACGGTAATCAGAGTTTTCTGATCCTTTCAAATAAAACTGAACAAACAATTCTGCCTTGCGCTTAAAGTTTGATGCTTGGGGCTGCTCCTCGTCCCCAGCCATTACAGGTTTGTAAATGTGGTTTCCAAGTTCAATTAGCGTTTCCCTGCATTGGACGCCTATTGCTTGAAAATCTTCTATTTCCTTAGCAGCATCAATCAAGGCAGCAACACTTTTTAGTTTTCGGAATAATTGGGGAGCAATTTCTGCTCCGAGGGTTACTCCATTCACAAAATCTTCTGGATGGTATTCATCTTGAGCGGCGCTCATTCTTTGCATTAACCCCATGTGAAAAGAGTACACCTCGTCGGTTCCGAAATAATAGGCGCTTTGAGGATACAAGTTCATGGGAACACTATCACCCTCTACTACCCACCAATCACCATCGGCATCAGTTTTGACATTCCAGACACAAACATCAACACCTAAGTCGTTAAAATGCTGTTCTGGTTTGGCACTTAACACATTGCATTTACCTCGGCTTTGCCCCTCAACATATTTTTTAACATCCTCAAATGTACGTTTCCCCATAAAAGCCTCCGTTTCGCATTTGCAGTACACTGACTTTACCGATATTATAGCATAAAATGCTAATTTTCATAGAGCGAGTTGCGTGCGCTTGATGAATTTTCAATCGCACGCTTATCCTGATGCTCGGCGAAAAATTCGCAGAGCTTGTCAACTTCATCAGAGAGGACAAAGCCTTGTCCGACCACTCTGTAATGCCAGACGGACAACCTACCGTTTCTGCCCTGACAGAAGAGTGACAAACGATGCCCACTCACTTATGGTAGAACCATAGGCGGGTGGGCATCGTTTTGTTAATCGAGATTTTTCGGCAAGCGGTCATACAGAACCACCGTGTCTTGCGTTTCGATATGTACACGCTCTTTCTTCAGGAGCGTTCGAGAACGTTGGTTTGCACGGTAGTCACGGCCGCTTTCTTCAAAAGCAGAACAACACAGAAAGTCACATACCGCATTGCCGGAGGGAGATTCCCGGATAATGAACACAAAGGCAGTTGGTTCGATTCGGCTGGAAATCAGGTAATCCACTTTGATTTTGGTCACGAACGGATAAAACTGGGGCATATAGGAGAACAAATCGAACTCCTGTTCCAGTATTTCTTTCAACCGCACCAGTGCCAGCAGACGCGGTTTCACATACTCCTGATAGAGTGTGCCCTTCTTTACCTTGTCGTAGGTGATCTTATCAGACAGAATCATATCAACAGTCTTGCGTGGACTATACCGGGGCAAGGCGATGTCTTTCAGGTAGTGGAACCCAGCAAGGTGAGGGAAGTCCTCTGGTGAAAATGTCAGCTTGATCTCGTGCAGTTCACCCTTATAGCCGTAGGTGAAAACATAGTGGTACTCAGTCAGTTCTTTCCAGACTTCTGCTGCCCGATACAAAATATCTTGCTGTTCGTCCTGCACATTTTCACCTTCCCTCAAAAAAATAGAAGCCCTGCCGAAAGGCAAGGCTCCTATTAAGCGTTTTCTTTCGATTCATCGAATCTATTCGGCTTGTGGTTATCGCTCAACCCACGGTCTGGCTCCACAATCGGCTGATACCGAACCAGTCCACTGTTTCATCGCCACCGATAGCTGGTCAATGCCGCTATCCTCTAGCTTTATTATACCACAAAAGGACGTAAGTGCAAGTAGTTGAACTTTAGAAGCTCAAAATTTTTATTTCAATAACAGTGTATGCAACAGTTCAATAAAGCGATTCCTTTATTTCTCTTCTTTCTATGAACCAGCTTTTATCTATCGCATACACTTCTCTCAATTGTCCGAATTGATGTTGTGTCAATAAACATATCTTTCCCCTCAGAGTATCTTAAAAACAAACATCAAAATCACAAACGACGCAAGCAACACTGGATAAAACAGCAATTCGCTTGTTGAAAAAAAGCATTTCCAATAACACACTGGTTTTGTCTCATTAAGTGTCGCTTTTGCATTTCCGGTGTTCATGCTAAAGTTGATATTTCCCTCATCTGTCTTTGTGACATTTTCGTAAAGTATCCTATATTCACGCTCTTTCTGCAAGTAAAATGAATCTAGTAACCAAAAACCAATCGTTGGAATAAAAACAAAGACCAAAGCTTGTTTATTGGCATCTTTAGATGATAACGCAAAAATAGCCGCAACTAATGTCATCGTCCAAGTCTTTAGCTGAAAACTATTCTTGGCCATTCTCTCTATAATGTGTTCTATCATCTCTAAATGTTTGATTTTATTTTCCATAATGCGCATCCTTATATAACAATTCCTTTGTTCTTATACAAAGTGTCCAGCGTATGAAGCGGATCGACAGCCTTTTTCCCAAGTTTGTCGGGTTGCAAATCACTAAAACTCAAATCGTTCAATTCTTCAATAGGAGCCTCATACTTTACTTTCAGTTCTTGTGCAAACTCTAGCATCTTATCGTCTTTCCGGAGACCATGTTGAAGAGTCTCTCGATAACTCGCCCAAGTTCTGTGAGGAAATTCCGTAGCCATCAGCAGTTCACTATATATCCACGGAGAGCCAGTTTTTGCTTTATCTTTTGAATCTTCTGCTGCAATTGAATTTGGAGTATTGATAAAAATCAAGCACTCTGTATCAGCAATCATTTTTGCTAACGCTCCATTCAAAAGCATATGCACATGGCTAGTTGACTGGTTTCTTTTACTGTAATCGTACCAATATGAACCATCATTTTTCTGAAACTTGCAATACTTCTCATCAATCTCTTTCAACAAATTTTCTGCATAACCCCATACACAAGAATCAATAAAACACGTTATACCATAATACTCCTGTAAAAATGCTGCTAGTGCCTTAACCGTTTTTTCATCCGCATGAGAATGCGACAAAAACACATTCGCACTTATATGTTCAAACCAATCCGATTCGATTTCTGTTGCGCTCAGACTGCCATCAGCGTTAACATATCCATCCAATGTCTTGCGAATTTGATTTTGTTGATCTTGGAACAACTGATTTCCCTTTGCCTCATAGGTGCTCAAACACTTTTTCTCGGATTCATTCAACTGCAAGTTAAAACCGGTAAACATTATTTCACCCTCTTTTGACTTTTCTTTGATGAAGTATAGCACACTTCATCAACCAGATAAAGTTTTTGCCAATATCAAGTGAAACTTTGTTTGTTTTAACAAAACAAGAGCACCAAATTTCTCTCTTTTCACGAGATTTTCGGTGCCCTTGTTCTATGCCATATTCAATTAACGTTCTTTTGTTAACTCAATGGTGATTGTACCAACCTGTTCATCCAATTTTCTTACTTCGCCCATAAGCTCGCTGATTTTTTGCTGAAGCGGGGCCTTTTCCGATTCAATGGAAGAAGTTAATTGCTCCATTTCATGCTTCAGTTCGTCAATTCTTGCTTGAATGCTCTTCTTTTCTTTGCCTTTGAAGAAGCCTAGAGATTTTAGTTGTTCCTTGAGATCACCCATCACCTTTTGCTTTTCATTGCGCACTGCTATGGATGGAACATTATCCATTTCCTTACGCAAGGCTTCAACTTGAGAGTTCAGATGTTTTCGATTTTCCAGCAGTGATTCCATCTGTGCTTCTAATTGTTTTCTCTCTTCCTCGTGGCAAGCCCAATATTCTTCTGTTCTCCTTTTTGTCGCTGCCGCAATCGCTTCTTTTTCTTCAAGTTCTTTCTTGGCTTTTTCTTCACGGATAGGGATAAGACGGTTCTTGGCCAAATCCATAACTTGGCGACCTGTTTCAGTGATTTCCATACCTGTAAAATTAGCCACTACTGCATATGCTTTCTCGGCAATTTCGTAATCTCCAAAATATTTAACCAACGAATCGCCCACATGAATGTTCATTAAACAAATAGGAACCAGCCATTCATCGACTGCCTTATCAATACTTTCAGTCGTTGTTCCCAAATTATTAGTCGCATTCGGAATTAAGTAACTCGAAAAATTAGCAACTGCATAGGCGACCTCTCTACCTGCTGCCTTTTGCTCGTCAGGAGTATGTAAGTTTTCTTTAATCAAACTATACACAGTATCGATAATATTACTAACGCGATTGGCCGCGCTGCCAATCTGCGCAATCTTTATATTATGCGCAGCATAGTAGATTGTATAAAAGTTTGCCTCCCAGTTATTTGGGTCTTCCTTGAGCAGTTCTTCAAAATACTTAGCAGCCGTTTCTGTATCTCCTTCTGCTTTAGCTCGATCGGCCAGTGTTCTCAAGTTCTCAATTTTTCGTTCGTTATCGACCTTGACGGTACTGCCAGATACGTCAACGGTGCCTTCCACCATCATCTTTTTGGCTTCTTCAATGGAGTATTTGCAACCGCAGGTCTGGCAGACAAAAACACCATCCTGTTTAATCAAATCCGTGCTTCCGCACATTTCACAAGTCAACCGCTTCATTTACATATCCTCCAATTATTTCAGAATTTTGCATTTCCTGTTTCGTTCATCAAGCAGCAAATTAAGATCTTCTATGATTTTCATTTTATCATCCGAAGATTTCAGATTTTCAACTGCAAGCGATATTTTATCTTCCAAAACAGCCAACTGTTCATTGCTCATGGGGTCAGAAAAGCGTATTTTTTCAGCAAGTTGTTCGAGTGCTTTCTTTGTTTTCGCATCTTTTTCCGCGCCTGCAAGAATTTCCATGTCAACTTGAAGATTTTTGATGTAGAAAACCTTTCCTTTAATTTTCTGTTCTACTCTTTCAATCTCTGTTCGACCTGCATCAGCGGCAATCATAAAAATTGCAGCTATGGCAGCGATAGCAGTGCAAATCACAAGAGCAGACCATGTTGGAAGTTTCTCCGCAAACACAAATATGAAAAGAACTGCGATTTGAACAACAAGGTACACAATGCCAATATGGACAATGGGAAAACCTAGGAACTTGCTTTTCAGTTCTTTATGACCAAAAGCCCTTTTCCATAAGACAATCTGTGCCGCAAGCGCAACTACCGTAAAAATATATGCAACCCAAAAGGCTGCGCTTTTAGAAGTAGGAATCGCCAGCGAAACAACGGTTATAAGGATGAAAATGATTCCTATGAGCGCATATCCTTTTACACTGTTCTTTTTCATTTTCAACCCTCTCTCTTTGCTCCACATTTCGGGCAGAACTTTCCGGGCTTTATAAACTTGAACCCACATTGAGGACAAGTATCTGGCGATGTTTGAGGTGCTCCGCAGTTATCGCAGAATCGTGCGCCCGGTGTTAATTCCGCTCCACATTGGTCACAAAAGCGATTACCTTCACTTGGCGGCGGGCTTCCGTCCTGAGAAGGTGTCGCTCCAAAGGCATTTTGAATCGAATCTCCAACGATTCCTCCTACCACGCCGCCTACACCAGCCATCGTACCAAGCCCGACACCCATATTCGTGAACTGACCCACTGCTTCATTTGATGCGACCTTCTCAGCCACATCAAATCCACGCTCTTGCTGATAGGTGTATCCTTCAATCTTCCGCTTTTGCGCAATGCCCTGCGCTTCTATCACCATTCGCTGGGAAGCCGTCTGCTGATCAATCACTCCGACCTGTTGACGCAGCTTTGCGTCCATGATATCCGCATACTGGCGGAAATGCAGATTTTTGAATTTTTCGTATTGTGGTTCTCCGTCTGGCTTTACGATCGTGGTAACAAGGAACTTGTTCAGATTGATACCATAGTCAGCAAAATCCGGAATAAGCCGCTTGTGCAGCTCTTCCGAAAACTCCGTAAGATGAGCATCCGCTTCAAAGATATTGATTGCATTTGCTGCCATTGTTTGGGCAATGTATGTTTTTACCCTCGTCATAAGGAATGCCCGGAAGAGCTGAATCAGCTTTGCCTGTCCTAAAAAGGCTTCCGTGCCAACCAGTTTAATGAGCAATTTTCTGGAATCGGACACACTAAGCGACATTTCACCGCTGGCACCAATCGAGATAGGAAATTTGTATGTAGGTTCGAGGTACTGGACTTTGCTATCTGTACCCCACCGAATTGCCATTTGCTCCGTCTTATTTATAAAATAGACTTCACAATGGAAAGGTGTCTGTCCTCCTGTTGGAAGATTGGCGACTTTACGGATAAGAGGGATGTTTTCGGTTTCAAGGGTATACCGACCAGCACCAAACAAGTCCAGTGCCTGACCGTTCATAAAGAAAATGGCTTCCTGCGATTCATGAACGATCAACTGTGTAGACGTGTTGAAATCTTCACTGGGGTGCTTCCATACGAAGGTGCTGTTATCACCTTCGAATTTGATGATCTGCGCGATTGACAATTCCATTCACCTCCGCTGGCATCTTAGCTTTCCAGAACTGTTCTGTCGTTTCAACCAGTTCTTTTTCATTTTACCACATTGTATCTGTATTATCAATCTAAGTTCCGGGCAAAATAAGGTTTTGTATATGGAACCTTCTTCTTTGTTTCCATGTATGATTTTTCATGAGGTGAACAAAGTGGATTATGCCCTGTACATTCGTCAACACATTACGGAACTCCGCATGAAACGAAATGTTTCAGAATACCAGATGAGCCTTGACTTAGGCCAAAACAAAAATTATATCCAAGGTATCAGTTCTGGAAAAGCATTGCCTTCCATGTCACAATTCTTCAATATCTGTGACTATTTCAATATTACACCGATGCAATTCTTTGATACCGAGAGCCTGCATCCCGAACTCGTTAGTTCGATCTTATCTGAAATGCGTACTTTAGATGAAGAAGACCTGACTCTTTTACTTAGATTTGCACATCGGATGAGCCATAGCAAAGACTGATTCTGCATGACCGCCATGCAACAAGAAGTCACACTTCTACCGCTTCACTGCAATAAAATTTGCAAAACCATCTTGACGCACTCCGTAATCCATGATACTCTTTATCGCAATCCCACCAAATTTGTAGAAAAGTACAGAACGGCGAGGATTTATTCCCCATGAAGATTTTTACCGCCCCGCAACACACCCGATTTATTTTGCCGCTGTTTCACCCGACAAAATTTTTCGCTTGACTTGCAGGGCGGTTCTTTTCTTTTATGGGACAGGAACTGCAAACCTTTCACCAAACCATGACAAGGAGGCGACCCGAAGCGTGATCTATCGAGACAATTTGTTTCTCAACGCCAGATTCCAAGAGGCTATTCAAGCTGCCCATGACCAAGATTGGCAAACCTTTGAAAAATATTCCTTCTACGATGCCAAGATGATGGAAGACCTGCTGTACAAATGCGAACATCTGATGCCTCTTGAAATCAAATGTCGGTACGCCTTACAACATTATTACAGTCACGGCGATCATTCTCCCATCATTCGGAAGTATGTCCGCCGAGCCAAAATCATTCGTCCTGACAACTGGCGCGATGCTCTGCCGGAGAGCGTAAGAGACATTGAGATGTTCACCGTATATCGCGGCGGCATCGGCAGCATTGAGCGCGCACCGCTTTCTATTTCATGGTCGCTCTCTTACGATGTTGCTGAATGGTTTGCACACCGCAGTGAACTTTTTTACCGCTGCCCCTGCCATGTATATCAAGGAACAATTCACGCCGACAAGGTGATTGCATATCTTCCAGAGCGCAGTGAGTTTGAAATTATCCAGCATCGGAATGTCAAAGACGTGCAGGAAATCACGCCGCTGAGAGGGTACAGTCCTCCATTCAATGCCTTCAAATCATCAAAAAAATGGGTTCACGATGAAGAGGAAAGCAACCGCTATTTCAATGAATGGTATCAATCGCAGAACTGCTGATTTCAACACAGTTTTAGACGATAAGTCCTACTATCACTGCTTTACTGCAATAAAATTTGCAAAACCATCTTGACGTGCTCTGCAATCCATGATACTCTCTATCGCAAATCCCACCAAATTTGTAGAAAAGTACAGAACGGTGTGGGTTTATTCTCCGTGAAGATTTTTACCGCCCCGCAACACACCCGATTCATTTTGCCGCCGATTCACCCGACAAAATCTTTCGCTTGTCTTGCAGGGCGGTATTTTTCTTTTGGGGAGCTGTACCTTGAATTCTACATAAGCCGTCTGAACGAGATACTGCGCCATGACCTCACACTTTCTGTGGGCGAGCCGGACAACGCCGCTGCAAAACAGGGGTAGGAACTGCGTTCGGTGTGAACGGTGACCATGAGCAGGGGCTTTGCCTTTTCACACGTTTTGCTCTGCAAAATTTTCAACGTGCATTGCGGTTCGACTTCTGAAATTTTCAGTGTTGCACGGAAAGGGCGAAAGCAAGTATCGACCTGTGGCCACAAATTTTCAATGCTTGAAAATGTTCTGTCACATGGTCTGCCACTTGTTGGGGAGTGCCTTCCCCAAACCCTGCTCTAGCTTCGCACCGTTGGTGCGAAAGCGGCGTGTCGCATTACATAGCCCTCTCCATCCCGGAGCGGGCATTTATCAT